>JACCDX011600177.1_pt1 | contig 23603 bp, 18 predicted proteins | sample 7449681 | NCBI WGS metagenome assembly JACCDX01 (sample SAMN15323450, study PRJNA562643) | freshwater metagenome | isolation source: river surface water | place: USA:Blue River Watershed | collected 2017-08-18
CGCCCATCACCATCAGCGCGTTCGGGTCGCCCTTGCTGGCATTGACGAACTGGGCCAGGCCGAGCGCGCCGGCCGCGCCGCCCTTGTTCTCGTAGTTGACGCTGTCGGCCAAGGCCGCTCCCGCCATCAAGATGATGATCCCCGCCAACCCGGGCGGCGGCTGGGACACCACCGGCCGCGCGCTGGGCAAGGCGCTCCAGGATGCGGGCGCGGCCGCGACGGTGCAGTTCGACAACAAGGGCGGCGCGGCCGGCGCGCTCGGCCTGGCCCAGTTCGTCAATGCCAGCAAGGGCGACCCGAACGCGCTGATGGTGATGGGCGCCGTGATGCTCGGCGGCATCATCACCGGCAAGCCGCCAGTGAGCCTGTCCCAGGCCACGCCCATTGCGCGCCTGACCAGCGAGTACAACGTCTTCGTGCTGCCCGCCAACTCGCCCTTCAAGGACATGGCCGAGGTCATCGCCCAGCTGAAGAAGGACCCGGGCAGCGTCAAGTGGGGCGGCGGCTCGCGCGGCTCGACCGAGCACATCGCGGCGGCCATGATCGCCCGCGCCGTCGGCGTCGACCCGGCCAAGATCAACTACGTCGCCTTCCGTGGGGGCGGTGAGGCCACCGCCGCCATCCTGGGCGGCAACGTCACCGTCGGCGGCAGCGGCTACAGCGAGTTCGCCGAGTACATCACCGCCGGCAAGATGAAGGCCATTGGTGTCACCTCGGGCCAGCGCCTCAAGGGCGTGGCCGTGCCCACGCTCAAGGAGCAGGGCATCCCCGTCGAGATCGGCAACTGGCGCGGCGTCTACGCCGCCCCTGGCATCACCGACGCCCAGCGCAAGGCGCTGACCGACATGGTGCTGGCCGCGGTCAAGAGCAAGTCCTGGGCCGCAGACCTCGAGAAGAACGCCTGGACTCCCGCGGTGATGTCCGGCGCTGCGTTCGAGAAGTTCGTCGACGACGAGTTCGCCAGCCTGCGCGCCACCATGGTCAAGGCCGGGATGATCTGAGGCCTGCAGGCTTCCGGCTTCCACGCAGCCTTGCTGCCTCGCCCGGCTCCGGCCGGGCTTTTTGCTCCTATGAAGACCTCCTCCATCCCCCTGACCCATGCCGCCCTCGGCGCCGGGGTGACGCTGCTGGGCCTCGCGCTCGGCGCCGGCGCCCTGTCCATCCCGTCCGAGGCGGGCTACGGTGGCGCAGGCCCCAACTTCCTGCCCTGGGTCGTGGCCACCGTGCTCACCCTCTGCGGCGTGCTGATCGTGCGCGAAGCGCTCACCGGCGGCCTGCGTGACTTGGAGGAGGCCCCCGGCGACAGCCGCGCCTGGTGGGTGGGCGGCGTGTGGGTGTCGGCGGGCCTGCTGGCCAATGCCGCGCTGATCACCAGCCTGGGCTTCATCCTCAGCTGCGCGCTGTGCTACCTGCTGGCGGTGCAGGGCATGCGACGCGCCCAGGGCCAGGCAGCCAGCCGGCCCGGCGTGCTGCTGGCCGACGTGCTCACCGGCCTGGCGATCTCGGCCCCGGTGTACTGGGCCTTCACCCAATTCCTGGCGATCAACCTGCCGGGCCTGACCTCGACCGGGTGGCTGTGATGGACATCTTCAACGCACTGCTCCAGGGCTTTGCCACGGCTGTCACGCCCGTCAACCTGCTGTGGGCCCTGGTGGGCTGCGCCCTGGGCACCGCCGTCGGCGTGCTACCCGGCATCGGCCCCGCGGTGGCGGTGGCCATGCTGCTGCCGATCACCGGCAAGGTGGACATCACCGCCTCGATGATCTTCTTCTCGGGCATCTACTACGGCGCGATGTACGGCGGCTCGACCACTTCCATCCTGCTGAACACCCCGGGCGAGACCGCCTCGATGGTGACCGCGATGGAAGGCAACAAGATGGCCAAGAGCGGCCGCGCCGGCGCGGCGCTGGCCACTGCGGCCATCGGCTCCTTCGTGGCCGGCACGATCGCCACCGTGGTCGTGACCCTGTTCGCGCCCTGGGTGGCCGAGTTCGCCGTCAAGCTCGGCCCCCCCGAGTATTTCCTGCTGATGGTGCTGGCCTTCACCACCGTCTCCGCGGTGCTGGGCAAGAGCACGCTGCGGGGCATGACGGCCTTGTTTGCCGGCCTGGCCCTGGGCCTGGTGGGCATGGACCAGATCTCCGGCCAGGCGCGCTACACGATGGGCGTGCCCGAGTTGCTCGACGGCGTCGAGATCGTGCTGGTGGCCGTGGGCCTGTTCGCGGTGGCCGAGGTGCTGCACTTCGCGCTGTACGAGGGCCGCGTGGTCGAGACGCAGAACAAGATGAGCCGGGTCTACATGTCGGCCCGCGACTGGAAGCGGTCCCTCCCCGCCTGGCTGCGCGGCACCGCCATCGGCACGCCCTTCGGCTGCATTCCCGCCGGTGGCACCGAGATCCCGACCTTCCTCTCGTACGCCGTCGAGAAGAAGCTGGCCAAGCCCGAGGACAAGGCGGAGTTCGGCACCAAGGGGGCGATCGAAGGCGTGGCCGGCCCCGAGGCCGCCAATAACGCCACGGTGACCGCGGCCCTGATCCCGCTGCTCACGCTGGGCATTCCGACCTCCAACACCACCGCCATCCTGCTGGGGGCCTTCCAGAACTACGGCATCCAGCCGGGCCCGCAGCTGTTCACCGCATCGGCCGCCCTGGTGTGGGCGCTGATCGCGTCGCTCTATATCGGCAACGTGATGCTGCTGATCCTGAACCTGCCGCTGGTGAAGATGTGGGTGCAGCTGCTCAAGATCCCGAAGCCGCAGCTCTATGCCGGCATCCTGATCTTCTCGACCGTGGGTGCCTACGGCATGCGTCAGAGCGCCTTCGACCTGGTGCTGCTCTGGGGCATCGGCCTGCTGGGCGTGCTGATGCGGCGCTTCGACTTTCCCACCGCGCCGGTGCTGGTCGGCATGATCCTGGGCCCGCTGGCCGAGGCGCAGCTGCGCAACGCGATCTCGATCGGCGAGGGCAGCGGCATGGTGTTCCTGCAGCGGCCGATGTCGATCACGCTGCTGGTGGTGATCGCCTCGGTGCTGCTGCTGCCGCGGCTGGTGAAGGCCGTCCAGGCCCGGCGAGGCGGTCAAGCCGCTTAGCGCAGAAAAGAAGTCAAGGCTTGCAAAACCCTGGAACTTTCCGGAGAGGCTGAGCACGGATGAGCACTTGTTGTGCTCATCAATGCTGCCCATCCCCTCCTCACCCAGGTCTTCTGCCCTGACCGGTACGCCCGGGCCGCTGGCGTTCGGTGGCCCGCCAGCGGCTGAACTGGCTGGAGTCGATGGACAGGTCCGGACGGTCCGCCTGGCAGAAAGCCCCCGCACCGACTCGTCCCGGGTGGTCCCGGAGCCGCCGCCTGAGGCTGTGCCGATCGCGGCACGCCAGGCAACTGACGAGGGTGACCTGCTGGCCCTGAACCTGGCGGTGCGCGCCAGCGTGGACAGTCCCGTGGAGGCCGCCCGCGTGATGTCCTGCCTGAACTCGGCGCTGAAGTTCGCAGTCCTCGGGTCTTCTTCGCCGGACCAGAAAAGCAGTCCCCTGCGAGTGGGCTGGCTGGACTTGTCGGCGCTCGGTCCTGCGGCCGCGGGCCTGAGCCGCGAGGTGGGCGAGTGTCTGGACCGGCTTGCTGCCCAGGACGGGGTTGCTCTCGGTTTCGTCATCCTTCCGCCCCACCTGGAACGCGTGCCCCCTGCGCTCGGCGGCCTGTCGCGCTTGACGTCATTGACGCTGAGGAATTTCCAGGGCACGACGCTTGACCTGCGCGGCCTCCGGTCCGACGGAGGGGCCGTCGAGGTCCTCGGGACGGCCGAACGGTTGATCGAAATCCGGCGTGGGCCCAACCACGACCTCAAACTCTCCAGCCGCAGCTACCTGCGGGTCAGGGAATGGGTGCATCCCCTGCCGGGCGGCGACTCCGGCCCGGCCAGGGAGCCTGCGGCTGGCACCCGTGGTGACCGCTTCTACGCCAGGGTGGACAGGGCGGACCATGCGGACGCCGCGGCCTACCTGGCCGACCATGCCGGGACGCTGTCGAGGCACCTCAATGGCAAGGCGCGGTTCACGGGCGCCCATGATCCGATCGTCTGCAGGCACCTGGCCCTGGCGGTGATGCACGAGCGCCTCAAGTGGGAGGCGGGCGCCCCCGGGCATGAGGGACGCAGAGGTCGTTTCGAGTACCGCAAGTTCTCGTCCCCGGAAGCCATCGCGCAGACCATTGGGCCCGAATGGGATCGCGCCTTCGACAAGGTCTACCACGGGTCGGTGGACAACCACCTGGTGGCCCTGCCCGAGCTCGGAAGATTTCTCGACAGCCGATTTCGGAGCATGTCCGTCGGACAGAGCCGGCAGTTTCTCCTGTGTTCAGGCAACCATGCCATGAACCTGCGCCTTCGCCGGAAAGCCGGACCGGACGGCACCGAGGTCCGTGTGATCACGGTGTATGACCCCAACACGACGACTACCCATTTCCGCAAGGCCTTCGCCGGCTCTGGGCCACTGGACTTCAACCTGGCGCAGGCCCTGGGGCCGAGGGGCAGGGAAGCGGTGGAGAGCTACTTCGGTCCGGATGCCCGCAATCAGGTCGCGGTCCTGCAGGACGTGAGCCTGGACACCATCGAGGACGCCTTGTCCGGAACGTCGCCCGCCCAAGCCGCAGGGCGCAATCGCCAGATCGACGTCTTTCGGCCAAGCACAGGGGCGGGCAGCCGCTGCACGCCCCGGGAGGTCTACCTGCGAAGGGACCTGGGTTTCGTGTCCGGACTCGAGGCACCTCTTCTCGATGCCGTGACGGAGGCTTCAGACGACAGGTACCGCCTGGCCCTGCTGCGAGGGGAGTTTTTTGAGGGACCCTCGGCGTGGTACACGGCGCTGCGGTCTGGCCAGAGTGACTGGGTCCATACGGTGCTGCGCGTGGCAGACCGGGCGAAGCTCTCGAGAGGCGCGCGCATCGAATTGCTGGCAGTTTCACCGGGCGTGTCCCGCAGTCCCTTGGCCAGCCTCATTGCCGGTCATGCGCTGGCGGGTCTCGACTTGTACTTCGAGGTCATCAAGACACTCGGACTGGACGCGCAGGCGATCACTTCGCTGCTCGCGACTCCCAATGCCGAGGGGAAGACGCCCCTCGACCTCGCCATGGCCCAGGGCGCGGAGGTCACTGCCCGCTTCGTGCAGGGCGTCCTGAGCCTGGACGGCAATGGCTTCGACTGCCGGACCGTCCTTGCCGTGCGGGGTGACGGTGGCCGAGGCAGCTTCGGGGAGGCGATCAAGCGGGGGGACACAGAGGCCGTCGGCGGATTCTTGCGCTCCGTGCTGGCCAGTGGACTCGACGAGGAACGGATGCGGGAATTGCTCCTGCTGGCGCCTGGCGATCGCTGGGTCAGCGAGCAACTGGCGCAGCAGCCCGCAATGGCCACCGCCTGGGCGGCGTGCCTGGATCAGACTGTCCACTTCGGCTTGTCGCTGGACCTGGCTGTGGTTCCGTCCGACCTCGACGAACTCGACGCCGCGAAGATGCAGCTGAACATGCGGGGCCGGAGCCTTGATCGCGCTATCCACGGGGGCTCCCTGAAGGCAGGGTCAGTTCAGCCCTTCGTTCACCAGCTGCATCTGACGTTGAGCACGGACGGCCTGGCCAGTGACAAGGCCAAGGCTCTGGCCTTTGGAGGCACGGACGGCCGTCCCTTGCTCCATCGGCTCATGGCGGCCAACGCCTACCAGCATGTGGAGGCCCTGGGCCTGGCCATGCGCCTGCCAGCCTTCCGGGACAGTTGGGGCAGCCTGCTGGAGGGCCGGGCCACGCAGGCGGGGACCTCGGCCTTTTCGGTGGCCGTCAAGGGCGACAACATGCTGGCGATCGAGGCCTGGATGCAGCAGGTCCTGCCCTACTTCCAGGACGCTGGACTGCCCGCCGAGGAGCGTGAGCGCATCCTCCTGGGATTGCCGCCGGGCGCGACCCAGGAGGCTCGGACCCAGGCGATCGCGGATCTGCGTGCAGCGCCACTTTCTCTGGCTGTCTGGACCCGGGAGGTGGCCCGTGCCACGCCCCAGCAGATCGATCCGGCAATGCAGCGGCGGCTGATGACACGGGTCGGCCAGGAGCAGCTGCTCGAGCCCCTGGATGCCAAGGCGGACCGAACACCGGCCACCGGCCGTTAGTCCATCCGCAGCCCCTAAGATCGGGGGCATGCCCACCCCCGACGCCCTCCCGCGCGACGCCCAGAGCATCCTGGCGCTGGCCGCGCGGTCTATGTTCGAGCAGTTCTCGCATGTGAGCCAGGGCATGTTCCTGGTCGACCGCGAGGGCGTCGTCGTCTGGGTCAACGAGGGCTACAAGCGCTTCCTGCCCGCGCTGGGCTTTTCCTCCGTCGACCAGTTCGTCGGCCACCGGGTCGAGGACGTGGTACCCAACACCCAGATGCGCCGGGTGCTGGAGACCGGCCAGCCGGTGCTGGTCGATCTGCTCACGAACAAGGCGGGCACCTTCGTGGTGAGCCGCATCCCCTTGCGTGACGATGCCACCGGCGAGTTGATCGGGGCGATGGGCATCGTGCTGTTCGACCATCCAGAGACCACGCTGCAGCCGCTCATTCACAAGTTCGCGCACCTGCAGCGCGACCTCGACGACGCCCGGCGCGAGCTGGCCCGCCAGCGTCGCAGCAAGTACACCCTGGCCAGCTTCATCGGCGCCAGCCCCGCGGCCGTCGAGGTCAAGCGCCAGGCAAGGCGCGCGGCGCAGTCGTCGAGCCCGGTGCTGCTGCTGGGGGAGACGGGCACCGGCAAGGAGCTCTTGGCGCATGCGATCCACGCGGCCTCGGGCCGGGCGGGCGGGCCGTTTGTCAGCGTGAACATTGCCGCGGTGCCCGAGACGCTGCTGGAGGCCGAGTTCTTCGGTGTCGCGCCTGGCGCCTACACCGGCGCCGACCGCAAGGGCCGCACGGGCCGCTTCGCCCTCGCCGACGGCGGCACGCTGTTCCTCGACGAGATCGGCGACATGCCGCTCGCGCTGCAGCCCAAGCTGCTGCGCGCGCTGCAGGAGGGCGAGATCGAGCCCCTGGGCTCGAACAAGGTGGTGCCCTTCGACGTGCGGATCATCAGCGCCACCTCGCGCGACCTGGCGGCGCTGGTGCGGGAAGGGCGCTTCCGCGAGGACCTGTACTACCGCCTCAACGTGCTGCCGCTCCGTGTGCCGCCGCTGCGCGAGCGGCGCGCGGACATTCCCTCGCTGGTCGAGGTGCTGGGCGAGGAGATCGCGCTGCGAAGCGGCGGGCCGGCGCCGGAGCTGGCCGAGTCCGCGCTGGCGCTGCTGGCCGCCCAGCCCTGGCCCGGCAACATCCGCGAGCTGCGCAACGTGCTGGAGCAGGCGGTGCTGCAGGCGGACTCGCCGCACCTGGAGGCCGAGGACATCGCCGCGGTGCTGCGGGCCCAGGGCACGCCGCCCCTGCCGCCGCAGGCAGACCTGGGTCGGTTGCGGACGGTGCCGGCCTCGGCCCTCGTGCCGCCGCTGCCGGTTGCGCCTGCCGCCGCGCCGCGTCCCCTCGCCGACCGCGTCGCCGAGGTCGAGCGCGCCGCGATTCTTGAAGCCCTGGCCCACACGGCCGGCAACAAGGTCGCCGCCGCGAAGCTGCTCGGGATCTCGCGCGCCACGCTCTACGAGCGCCTGGAGCAGATGCCTGAAATCCAGCCACTGTCTGATTTCCAGTCACGCCGGACTGCCTGAAATTCAGGCATTCGCGCCCGGCGCTGGCAAAAAGATGAGGTTTTTCAAAGGCCTGGGTTCTGGCATGGCCCATGCACTATGTCGGGTCACACGATCCCACCCCCGGTCCCACACCCACTTGCAGGAGACACCCGCATGCAACGCCGACACCTGATCACCCTGGCCGCCTCGGCCGCCACCCTGGCCTGCGGCCTGGCCGCGCCCGCCGCCTTCGCCCAGGGCAAGGAGATCAAGATCGCCCACATCTACAGCCGCACCGGCCCGCTGGAGGCCTACGGCAAGCAGACCCAGACCGGCCTGATGATGGGGCTGGAGTACGCCACCGGCGGCACGATGACGGTGAACGGCCGCAAGATCACCGTGATCGAGAAGGACGACCAGGGCAAGCCCGACCTGGGCAAGTCGCTGCTGGCCACCGCCTACTCCGACGACAAGGTCGACCTGGCCATCGGCCCCACCTCCTCGGGCGTCGCCCTGGCCATGCTGCCGGTGGCCGAGGAATACAAGAAGATCCTCCTGGTCGAGCCCGCAGTGGCCGACTCCATCACCGGCGACAAGTGGAACAAGTACATCTTCCGCACCGGCCGCAACAGCTCGCAGGACGCCATCTCCAACGCGGTGGCCCTGGACAAGCCGGGCATCACCATCGCCACCCTGGCCCAGGACTACGCCTTCGGCCGTGACGGCGTGAAGGCCTTCAAGGAGTCGATCAAGAAGGCCAGGATCGTCCACGAGGAGTACCTGCCGGCCAACACCACCGATTTCACCGCCGGTGCGCAGCGCCTGATCGACAAGCTCAAGGACGTCCCGGGCCGCAAGGTGATCTGGATCATCTGGGCTGGCGCCGGCAACCCCTTCAAGATCGCCGACCTGGACCTCAAGCGCTACGGCATCGAGATCTCCACCGGCGGCAACATCCTGCCCGCGATGGTGCAGTACAACAGCTTCCCCGGCATGGAAGGCGCGAGCTACTACTACTACGGCTTCGCCAAGAACCCGGCCAACGAGTGGCTGGTGGCCAACCACTACACCCGCTTCAAGAGCCCGCCCGACTTCTTCACCGCTGGCGGTTTCTCCGCCGCGATGGCCGTTGTCACTGCGCTCAAGAAGACCAATGGCGACACTGCCACTCCCAAGCTGATCGCCACCATGGAAGGCATGAAGTTCGACACGCCCAAGGGCCCGATGACCTTCCGCAAGGAGGACCATCAGGCGATGCAGTCGATGTACCACTTCCGCGTGTCGCCCAATGCGAAGGCGGGGGCGCAGGCTGACCTGCAATTGGTCAAGGAAATCCTGCCGTCCGAGATGGACGTCCCGATCCGGAACAAGAAGTAAGTCGCTTCCTCGCCCATCACCGGCCGCATGCACCTGCGGCCGGCATCCCCTCTGGCGCCGACCCGTTCGGTCTTCCCATGTCCATCCTCGCGACCCACGACCTCACGGTGCGCTTCGGCGGCCACGTGGCCGTCAACGGCGTGACCTGCTCCTTCGAGCCGGGCACGCTCACGGCCATCGTCGGCCCCAACGGCGCCGGCAAGACCACCTACTTCAACCTGATCTCGGGCCAGCTCAAGGCGAGCGCCGGGCGGGTGACGCTGGGCGGGCGTGACCTGACCGGCCTTCCGGCTTCCGAGCGCACCCGCGCCGGCCTGGGACGGGCCTTCCAGCTCACGAACCTGTTCCCGCGCCTGCCGGTGCTGGAGAACGTGCGCCTGGCGGTGCAGGCCGCGACCGAGGGCCGGCACCGCCGCGGCCTCAACCTCTGGAGCGTGTGGAGCGACCATGCCTCGCTGACCGCCCGGGCTCGCGAGATCCTGCGCAGCGTGGCCCTGGAGGCGCGGGCCGACGAACTCGTCGCCGGCCTGCCGCATGGTGACCAGCGCAAGCTGGAGGTGGCGCTGCTGATGGCGCTGGACCCGCAGGTCTACATGTTCGACGAGCCCACCGCCGGCATGAACGCCGCCGAGGCGCCCGTCATCCTGGACCTGATCCGGCAGCTCAAGACCGACCGCCGCAAGACCATCCTGCTGGTGGAGCACAAGATGGACGTGGTGCGCGAACTGGCCGACCGCATCATCGTGCTGCACAACGGCGCGCTGGTGGCCGACGGGCTGCCGGCCGAGGTCATCGCGCTGCCGGTGGTGCAGGAGGCTTACCTCGGCGTGAGCCCGGTGAAGGAGGCGGCATGACCATGGTGCTCGAATCGACCAGCCGCCCGCTGCCGACGGCGTCGGCAACCTCGACCCCAGAGCCGCTGCTGCGCCTCGAAGGCGTGCACACCCACATCGGCGCTTACCACATCCTCCACGGCGTGGACCTGGCCGTGCCGCGCGGCCAGCTCACCATGCTGCTGGGGCGCAACGGCGCCGGCAAGACGACGACGCTGCGCACGCTCATGGGCCTGTGGCAGGCCTCGCAGGGCCGCATCAGCTTCGGCGGCCAGGACATCTCCCGCCTGCCCACGCCGCAGATCGCGGCGCGCGGCATCGCCTACGTGCCCGAGAACATGGGCATCTTTGCCGACCTCACGGTCAAGGAGAACATGCTGCTCGCAGCCCGCGGCGCCGCCCGCGCCGACCAGATCGACAGCACCCGGCTGCAGTGGATCTTCAGCCTGTTCCCGGCGGTGGAGAAGTTCTGGAACCACCCGGCGGGCAAGCTCTCGGGCGGTCAGAAGCAGATGCTGGCGGTGGCGCGCGCCATCGTCGAGCCGCGCGAGCTGCTGGTGATCGACGAACCGAGCAAGGGCCTGGCACCGGCCATCATCAACAACATGATCGAGGCCTTCGCCCAGCTCAAGGCCAGCGGCGTGACGCTGCTGCTGGTCGAACAGAACTTCAACTTCGCCCGCCGTCTTGGTGACACCGTGGCCGTGATGGACAACGGCCGCGTGGTCCACGCCGGATCCATGGCCGACCTGGCGGCCGACGAGGGTTTGCAGCAGCGGCTGCTGGGGCTGGCGCTATGAAAACCCTTCCTTCCCTGCAAGGCTTCGACTGGAAGCCGCTGGCTCTGGTGCCGCTGCTGGCGCTGGCGGTGCTGCCCTTCATCGGCTCGACCTCGACATGGCTCACGCTCACCGTGGCGGGCCTGGCCATGGGCATGATCATCTTCATCATCGCCTCGGGCCTGACCCTGGTCTTCGGGCTGATGGACATCCTCAACTTCGGGCACGGCGTGTTCATCGCCTTCGGCGCCTTCATCGCCACCAGCGTGCTGGGCGCGATGGCGGACTACACCGCTTCCGAGAGCCTGTGGACCAACCTCGTGGCGGTGTTCCCGGCCATGCTGGCGGCGATGGCGTTGTCGGCCGCGATCGGCCTGGCCTTCGAGCGCTTCATCGTGCGGCCGGTGTACGGCAACCACCTCAAGCAGATCCTGATCACCATGGGCGGCATGATCATCGGCGAGGAGTTGATCAAGGTGGTCTGGGGACCGATGCAGATCCCGCTGCCGCTTCCCAATGGCATGCGCGGCGCCATCCTGCTGGGGGATGCCGCGATCGAAAAATACCGGCTGATTGCGGTGGTGGTGGGCGCGGTGGTCTTCGGCGCGCTGCTCTGGACCCTGGCCCGCACCAAGGTGGGCCTGCTGATTCGCGCCGGCGTGCAGGACCGCGAGATGGTCGAGGCCCTGGGCTACCGCATCCGCTCGCTGTTCCTTGGCGTGTTCGTGGTCGGCAGCGCCCTGGCCGGCCTGGGCGGGGTGATGTGGGGCCTGTACCAGCAGAGCGTGGTGCCGCAGATCGGCGGCCAGGTCAATGTGCTGATCTTCATCGTCCTGATCATCGGTGGCCTGGGCTCGACCACCGGCGCCCTGGTGGGCGCGCTGCTGGTGGGGCTGATGGCCAACTACACCGGCTTCCTGGTGCCGAAGGCGGCGCTGTTCTCCAACATCGCGCTGATGATGGCCATCCTGCTGTGGCGTCCACAGGGCGTCTACGCCCTGAGCAAGTGAGGCGATACGCATGTTGACCCGACTTCTTTCCGGCGACTACCCGCGCAGCCGCGTGCTGGCGGCCCTGCTGCTGGTGACCTTCCTGGGCCTGGCCCTCGCGCCCTTCCTGTTACCGGGCGTCAAGGCGCTCAATGTGGCGGCCAAGGTGCTGGTCTTTGTGGTGCTGGTGGCCAGCTTCGACCTGCTGCTGGGCTACACCGGCATCGTGAGCTTTGCGCACACCATGTTCTTCGGCATCGGCGCCTACGGGGTGGCGATCGCCGCCACCCGCCTGGGTGCGGGCTGGGCGTCGCTCGGTACCGGCATCGCCTGCGCGCTGGCCTTGTCCTTCGTGCTGGCGCTGGGCATCGGCCTGTTCTCGCTGCGGGTGCGGGCGATCTTCTTCTCGATGATCACGCTGGCGGTGGCCGCGGCCTTCCAGACCCTGGCCTCGCAGCTGTCGGACTTCACCGGCGGCGAGGACGGCCTCACCTTCAAGGTGCCCGAGCTGCTGTCGCCGAGTTTCGAGCTGATGGAGGAGCCTTTCCTGGGCGTGATGCTGGACGGCAAGCTGATCGCCTACTACCTGCTGTTCGTGGTGGCCACCGCCCTGGTGCTGCTGATGCTGCGGGTGGTCAACTCGCCCTTCGGCCGTGTGCTGCAGGCGATCCGCGAGAACGAGTTCCGCGCCGAGGCGGTGGGCTACCGGGTGGTGGTCTATCGCACGGTGTCCAGCATCCTCTCGGCGCTGTTTGCGACGCTGGCCGGGGCCATGCTGGCGATCTGGCTCCGCTACAACGGCCCGGACACCTCCCTCTCCTTCGAGCTGATGCTCGACGTGCTGCTGATCGTGGTGATCGGCGGCATGGGCACGGTCTACGGCGCGGTGATCGGGTCGGCGCTGTTCGTCATCGCCCAGAGCTACCTGCAGGACCTGCTGCGCCTGGCCTCTGAGGCGGTGGCGGGCGCGGGTATCGCGCCCCTGGCGGCGCTCCTGTCGCCGGACCGCTGGCTGCTGTGGCTGGGGCTGCTGTTCGTGCTCTCGGTCTACTACTTCCCCACGGGCATCGTGGGCCGGCTGCGTGCCTGGCGCGCCGGGCACCCGGGTTGAGGGCCTGCGGGCCGAAGAAGGGACATGCCATGCACGCCGCGCAATCCGATCCGCGTTCCGACTACCTGACCTGCGCCGGCCGGCAGATCCACTACGTCGAGTGGGGTGACCCGAAGGCGCCGGCGGTGATCGCCTGGCACGGGCTGGCCCGCACCGGCCGCGACTTCGACGAGTTGGCCCAGCACCTGGCGCCCCGCTGGCGCGTCATCTGCCCCGACACCCTGGGCCGCGGGCTTTCGCAGTGGAGCCCCGACCCGGTCGCCGAGTACCGGCTGTCCTTCTACGCCCGCCTGGCCGAGGCCCTGCTCGACGGCTTGGGCCTGGAGCAGGTGCACTGGGTGGGTACCTCCATGGGCGGCGCGATCGGCACCGTCTGCGCGGGCGGCGCGCTCAAGGGGCGCATCAAGAGCCTGGTCCTCAATGACAACGCGCCGCGCCTGGCCGACGAGGCGATCACGCGCATCCGCGCCTATGCCGGCAACCCGCCGGCCTTTGCCACGGTGACCGAGCTGGAGGCCTTCCTGCGGCAGGTCTACAAGCCCTTTGGCTGGCTGAGTGACGCGCAGTGGCGCCGCATGGCCGAGACCTCCACCCGCCGCCTGCCCGATGGCCGGGTGACCCCGCACTACGACCCTCAGATGGTCCGGCAGTTCACCGACCACGACAACGACTACCTGATCTGGGACCACTACGACCGCGTCGACGTGCCGGTGCTGTGCCTGCGCGGCGCCGAGTCCGACCTGGTGCTGCCGGAGACGGTGGCCGAGATGCGCCAGCGCGGGCCGGGCGCGCGCGGGCTGCTGCAGGTGGTGGAGATCCCGGGCGTGGGGCATGCGCCGGCGCTCAATGTGCCGGAGCAGATGGACCTGGTGGCGGGCTTCCTCGAAGCTGCGTCGTAGCAGCACTCAGTCCGCGGCGCCCATGGCCAGCGCCCGCTCGCGCGAAGCGGCCAGGGCCTCGGGTGCAGGCGCCTGCCGGGTGGGCCAACCGCCCAGGTGCGCCTCGGCCAGCTTGGCGAGCGCCTCGATCCAGGCCGGGTGGTCGTTCAGGCAGGGGATCGCGTGGTATTCCTGGCCGCCGCTGGTGAGGAAGGCCTCCTTGCCCTCCATCGCGATCTCCTCCAGCGTCTCCAGGCAGTCGCTGGTGAAGCCCGGGCAGGCCACGTCGACCCGCTTCACGCCGCGCTCGGCCAGGGCATGCAGCGTCGGCTCGGTGTAGGGCTCGAGCCACTTGGCCTTGCCGAAACGGCTCTGGAAGCTCACGGTGTACTGACCCTTGTCCAGGCCCAGGCGCTCGGCCAGGAGGCGCCCGGTCTTGTGGCACTCGCAGTGGTAGGGGTCGCCCAGGAGCAGGGTGCGCTCGGGCACGCCGTGGAAGCTCATGACGAAATGCTCGGGCCGGCCGTGCGTGGCCCAGTGCTGCTCGATCGTGCGGGCCAGGGCCTCGATGTAGCCGGCGTCGTCGTGGTAGCGGTTGACGAAGCGCAGCTCGGGCACCTGCCGCGCGCGGGTGACCCAGGTGTTGACGGCGTCGATCACGCTGGCGGTCGTCGTGCCCGAGTACTGCGGGTAGGCCGACAGCACCAGGATGCGGCGCGCGCCGGCGGCCTGCAGGGCGTCGAGCTCGCTGGCGATCGAGGGGTTGCCATAGCGCATCGCGTAGCGCACGACCACGCGGTGGCCCTGGGCGGTCAGTTGCTCCTGAAGCAGCTTCGCCTGGCGCTCGGTGTGCAGCTTCAGGGGCGAGCCCTCGGCCGTCCAGATGGTGGCGTACTTGGCCGCCGAGCGCGAGGAGCGCAGGGGCAGGATCACGCCATGCAGCAGCGGCAGCCAGACGGCGCGGGGGATCTCGACCACGCGGGGGTCGCTCAGGAACTCGCGCAGGTAGCGGCGCACCGCGGGCGCGGTGGGGGCGTCGGGCGTGCCCAGGTTGCAAAGCAGGATGCCGGTGGTGTCGGCCCGCCCGTGGGCGTATGGGGGCTCGGGGCGGAAGGGAAGGACTGCGGCCATGGTGGGCTATTCTCGCCTGCATGCTGAACCTGTCGCAGGTCCGGGCCATTTCACTGGACCTGGACGACACCCTCTGGCCGATCTGGCCCACCATCCGCCGCGCGGAGGAGACGCTCCTGGCATGGCTCACGCAGCATGCGCCGGCCACCGCCGCCCTGCACGGCAGCCCCGAGGCGCTGCGCGCCATCCGCGAGCGGGTGGGGCGTGAGCGCCCCGACCTGCACCATGACCTGAGCGCGATGCGCCGCGAGTCGATCCGCCTGGCCCTGGTGCAGGCGGGGGACGACCCGCAGCTCGCCGAGCCGGCCTTCGACGTCTTCTTTGCGGCGCGCCAGGACGTGGTGCTGTACCCCGATGCGCTCGAAGGTCTGGAGCGCCTGGCCGCCCGCTACCCGCTGATCGCCGTGACCAACGGCAACGCCGACATCCAGCGCGTGGGCCTGGGGCGCTTCTTCCGCGCCTCGCTCACTGCCCGGGAGGCAGGCTTTGCCAAGCCGGATGCGCGCATCTTCCACCTCGCCGGCACCACCTTGGGCCTGCCGCACGACCAGATCCTGCATGTGGGCGATGACGTCGCCCTGGACGTGATCGGCGCCCAGGACGCCGGCCAGCAGGCGGCCTGGATCAACCGCGAGGAAAAGCTCTGGCCGCATGAAGACCGCGCGCCGGAGATCGAGTGCCTGAGCCTGCTGGAGCTCTGCGAAGCCTTGGGCTGAGGCCCCGCGCCGCGACCTACCCCCGCGCCCGCCCCAGCGCCGCGGCCGCGTGCCGCCCCGACATCACCGCGCCCTCCAGCGTGGCCGGGTAGGGCCCCGCCACCCAGTCGCCGCAGGCCCACAGGCGATCGGCCACCTGCGCGCCGGGGCGGTCCAGCCCCGGGGTGCAGGCGAAGGTGGCGCGGCGCTCGATCACCGTCTGCAGAGGCTGCACCTCGTCCCAGCCCAGAGCGTCAGCCTGGGCCATCACCTGCTGCTCGATCACCTCACGCTCGCCGTGGCTGGCGCTCACCACGAAGGCCAGCAGGCCCGCCGGCCCGCCCAGCTGCCCGCGGTCGAAGACGAACTGCGCCGGCTCCGTCGGCGTGCTGCGCAGGCTCACCATCGGCCGCGGCAGGCGCCGGCGGCTCGTCGCGTAGACGGTGGCAATGGCCTCGTGCTTGAGCGTGTGCGCCTGCAGCAGCCACGCGGGCGCCGCCACCGCGTTGTCCTGCAGCAGCCGGATCGCGTCCCAGCTGGGGCAGGCCAGGATGACCGCGTCGAAGGCGTCGCCATCGACCTGCCAGCCACTGGCCGTCTGCGCCAGCAGCGCGACCCGGTGGCCCAGGCGCAGCGTGGCGCCGTGCCCGGACAGCCAGCGGGCCGCAGCCTCGGGGAACAGCGTGCCCAGGGGCGCAGTGGGCAGCAGCAGCCACGACGCGCCCCAGGGCCCCCAGCCCTCACCAAAAAGCGAATCGCGCAGCACCCGCAGGAAGACCTGGCCGCTGGCCTGGGCCGGCGGCGTGTTGAGGGCGGAGACGCACAGCGGCTCGATCAGCCCTTCGACCACGCTCGCCGGCAGCCGGCTGCACAAGGTGGCCACCGATTCATGCGCGCCGCAGCGAAAGCCCGCGCGCTGCCAGCCCAGCGAGGCCTGCAGCAGCGCGCGCCGGTCGGCCCAGGACCAGCCACGCGCGCGCAGCATGCCCCAGGCCGCGTCCAGCGGCGCCAGCCAGGACGGCCACCCGGGCATGTGCAGGCCCGCGCCATGAAGGTCCCGCAGGTCGAGTGGCGAGGCGTGCAGCACCGTGCGCGGGTCCACGCCCACCGAGGCCATGAGGGAGAGCGTCTGCCGGTAGGCGCCAATCAGGATGTGCTGCCCGTTGTCCAGGTCGGCGGTGCCGCCCTCGGGCAGGGGCAGAGGGAGGGTGCGGGCCCGGCCGCCCCAGGTGCGGGCGGCCTCGAACAGGGTGACCTGATGGCCGGCACGCACCGCCTCGACCGCCGCCGCCAGGCCGGCCCAGCCGCCGCCGATGATGGCGACATGGCGCGCGCCCGCTCGGGCCGCGGCGCTGGCGGCCATCTGCGTCTCGCGCATGGTGGCAAGGTCCGGCATCGCCCGGGGCTCGGGTCAGAAGCGGCCCAGCGCCTGCATCTTCCACGCCAGCCACAGCTTGCGCAGCGGCGTGAGCCCGATGCGCTGGTGCAGGACGCGGAAGTCCTCGCGCTCGATCTCCCGCAGCAGGGTGCGGTAGATACTGGCCATCATCAGTCCCGGCTTCTGGCTGCGGCGGTCGGCGGCGGGCAGCAGCGCGAGGGCCTCGTCGTACAACCCGTGCGCACGCTCGGCCTGGAACCGCATCAGCGCCTGGAAGCGGTCCGAGTACTGCCGCTGCAGGATCTCGTGCGCCTTGACGTCGAACTGCTGCAACTCGCTGATCGGCAGGTAGATGCGCCCGCGCATCGCGTCCTCGCCGACGTCGCGGATGATGTTCGTGAGCTGGAAGGCCAGGCCCAGCGTGTGCGCGTAGCGGGTGGTGGCCCCGTCGCTCTGGCCGAAGATGCGCGCCGCCACCTCGCCGACGATGCCGGCCACCAGGTGGCAGTAGCGCTCGAGCCCGGGGAAGTCGAGGTAGCGGCTTTGCGCCAGGTCCATCTCGCAGCCCTCGATCACCGCCTGCAGGTGCCGCGCCTCGATGCCGAACTCCGCGGCCAGCGGCATCAGCGCCTGCATCACCGGGTGCTGGGGCGAGCCGGCGTAGGCCCGCGCCACCTCCTGCTGCCACCAGGCCAGCTTGGTGCGGGCCACCCCCGGGTCGCTCACCTCGTCGACCACGTCGTCCACCTCGCGGCAGAAGGCATAGAAGGCGGTGATGGCCGCGCGCCGCCGCGCCGGCAGGAACAGGAAGGCGTAGTAGAAGCTGCTGCCCGAGGCGGCGGCCTTGTCCTGGACGTACTGGGCGGGCGTGGTCGCGCGGGCGGTCGCGGGCGTGGTCATGCGGGCGATTCTCCCATTGCCGGCAAGGCCGTTCGGCTGGCGGGAGATGGGCCGCGGGAGATGCTCAGTGCCCGCGGGTGGCAGCCCGCATCACCAGGCAGCGCCAGGCGATCAGGGGCAGGTCCAGCCGGCCCACCACGGGGCGGCGGCAGAAGGTGTCGAAGCCCTGGGCCTCGACGCGGTCGAGGATGCGCAGGCCCCCCTGTACCACCGCGCGCAGCTCCCAGCCGGCGCGGCCTGGCACGCGGTGGACCAGGGGCGCGCCGCGGGCCATGGTGTCGCGGGTCCAGGCGCACAGGTCGGCCACCAGCGCCCGTGCGCGTTCGTTCGGGCCGGGATCGGCCACCGCGTCAACAGAGCGCACCGGCTGCAGGCCATGGGCCACGCAGTCCGCCGCCGGCAAGTAGAAGCGACCCCGCGGCAGATCCACCGAGAGGTCCTGCCAGAAGTTGGCCAGCTGCAGCGCGGTGCAGATGGCGTCGCTCTCGCGCAGCGCCTGGTCGTCATGTACCCCGAACAGGTGCAGCATCAGCCTGCCGACCGGGTTGGCCGAGCGCCGGCAATAGTCCAGCAGCTCGTCGCGGTCGGGATAGCCCTGGCCGTCCCGGGTGCGGGCAACGTCCTGGGTGAAGGCCGAGAGCAGGTCCTCCAGCGGCGCCAGCGGCAGCGCGTGGTGATCGATCGCCGCCGCCAACGGGCCGAAGACCCAGGCCCAGCGGGGGGAGGGCGCCCGGCCGGTGGCGCAGGCGCGCAGGTCCTCGCCGTAGGCGGCCAGGTCGGCCAGGCGCTGGTCGGCCGATGCCGGGCCCTCGTCGGCCAGGTCGTCGGCGGTGCGGGCGAAGTGGTAGAGGGCGGCCACGGCCGGCCGCAGCGGGCGGGGGCACAGCCAGGAGGCCACCGGAAAGTTCTCGTAATGGTCGACCGGAATGGCCGAGCCCCCACCGTCCGTGCGGCTGTGAATGGATCGATCGGCGGGCAAGGGGGAACTCACGGGAGGATTGTCGCTTGACAGCAGGCTGGCTGATCCAATAGATTACTAACCAGTCAGTCATTAACGCATGAAAAACTCCAGCTCATTCCGTGCCGCCCGCCTCCTGCGGCCCTCACGCTCCCCTTGGATGACCCTGGCGCTTGCGGGCGCCGCCCTGGCCCTGGCTGCCTGCTCCAAGCCGGCGGCAGCGCCCGACCCGGTGCGGGCGGTCAAGGTGGTCACGGTCGGCGCGTCCGCGCAGGCCGGTGGCCTGGAGTTCGCCGGTGAGGTGCGGGCCCGCACCGAGAGCCGCCTCGGTTTTCGCGTGGCCGGCAAGCTGCTGCAGCGGCAGGCCGAAATCGGCCAGGTGGTGAAGGCGGGGCAGGTGCTGGCCCAGCTCGATCCACAGGACTACCAGCTGGCCCAGGACGCGGCTCGCGCCCAGGTGGCCGCGGCGCAGACGCAGCGTGACCTGGCTGCGGCCGACTTCAAGCGCTTCCAGGCGCTGAAGGAGCAGAACTTCATCAGCGGCGCCGAGCTCGAGCGCCGCGAGACCACGCTCAAGGCGGCCCAGGCCCAGCTCGAGCAGGCCCAGGCGCAGCTGGCCTCGCAGGGCAACCAGGCCACCTACACCCGACTGCTGGCCCCGGCCGCCGGCGTGGTCACCGCCGTCGAGGCCGAGCCCGGCCAGGTGCTGGCCGCCGGCACGCCGGTGCTGCGCCTGGCCGTCGAAGGCCCGCGCGATGCGGTCTTCTCGGTGCCCGAGGACCGCGTGGCCGCGGTCCGCGTGGGCAGTGCGGTCCGCATCCGGCCCTGGTCCGAGGCCCGTGAGCTGCAGGGCCAGGTGCGCGAGGTCGCCGCCAGCGCCGACCCGGTGACCCGCACCTTCCAGGTCAAGGTGGGCCTGCCCGCCGACGCCAGGTTGCCACTGGGCGCCACGCTCACCGTCTTCCCGCAGGCGCTCTCGCGCGAGGGCGCCACCGCCATCAAGCTGCCCACCAGCGCGCTGTTCCAACAGGGCACGGGCACCGCGGTCTGGGTGCTGGACGCTGCGTCGATGACGGTCAAGCTGCAGCCGGTGACGCCGGGTACGGCCGACGGCAACGAGGTCGTCATCACCAGCGGGCTGCAGCCTGGCATGCAGGTGGTGTCTGCCGGCGTGCACGTGCTGCAGCCGGGTCAGAAGGTCACCCTCTGGCAGGGCAAGCCGTGAGCGGGCCCGGGCAAGACAAGGGCGCGCAGGACGGCGCGCGGGACGGCGCGGGCAAAGGCTTCAACCTCTCGCGCTGGGCGCTGGAGCATCCGGCCCTCACCCGCTACCTGATGGTGGTGCTGATGGTGCTGGGTATCGCGGCCTACTTCCAGCTGGGGCAGGACGAGGATCCGCCCTTCACCTTCCGTGCCATGGTGGTCCGCACCTACTGGCCGGGTGCGACCGCGCAGCAGGTGGCCGACCAGGTCACCGACAAGATCGAGCGCACGCTGCAGGAGGTGCCCTACGCCGACAAGATCCGCAGCTACTCCAAGCCCGGCGAGTCGCAGATCATCTTCCAGATCAAAGACTCCTCGCCCCCTGGCGAGGTGCCGCAGGTCTGGTACGCGGTGCGCAAGAAGGTCGGCGACATGCGGCTGTCGCTGCCGCAGGGTGTCGTCGGCCCCTTCTTCAACGACGAGTTCGGCGATGTCTATGGCGTGATCTACGCCCTGGAGGCCGACGCCGGCTTCAGCTTTGCGGAGCTCAAGGCCTTCGCCGACCAGGCGCGGCAGTCGCTGCTGCAGGTGCGCGATGTCGCCAAGGTCGAACAGTTCGGGGTGCAGGACGAGAAGCTGTTCATCGAGATCCCGCAGCAGCGCCTGGCGCAGCTCGGGCTGGACCTGAGCCAGGTGCTGTCGCAGCTGGGGCAGCAGAACGCGATCGAGCCGGGCGGCACCGTGCAGGCGCCGCTGGACGTGGTGCAGCTGCGGGTGGCGGGTCAGTTCACCGCCGTGGAGCAGCTTTCGGCCATGCCGATTCGCGGCGCCTCCGGCAACCAGCTGCGCCTGGGCGACATCGCCACCATCCGCCGCGCCTATGTCGACCCGCCGCAGGTCAAGGTGAGACACCAGGGCAAGGAAGTCATCGCCCTGGGCGTGTCCATGGCCAAGGGCGGCGACATCATCCGCCTGGGCCATGCGCTCGAGGACGCCACCGCCCGCATCGGCAAGAACCTGCCGGCCGGCGTGCGCCTGGTGCAGGTGCAGGACCAGCCGCGTGCGGTGTCGAGCTCGGTGGGCGAGTTCGTGAAGGTGCTGATCGAGGCCGTGGTCATCGTGCTGGCGGTGAGCTTCCTGTCCCTGGGACTGCACCGGCGCGAGGACGGCCACCGCCTGCCGCTGTGGCGCCGCTATTACGTCGACATGCGCCCCGGGCTGGTGGTGGGCATCACCATCCCGCTGGTGCTGGCCATGACCTTCCTGGCGATGCAGTACTGGGGCATCGGCCTGCACAAGATCTCGCTGGGCTCGCTGATCATCGCCCTGGGATTGCTGGTCGACGACGCCATCATTGCCGTCGAGATGATGGTGCGCAAGATGGAGGAGGGCTACGACAAATTCCGCGCCGCGACCTTCGCCTACGAGGTGACGGCGATGCCGATGCTGACCGGCACCCTGATCACCGCCGCCGGCTTCCTGCCCATTGGCACCGCGCGGTCCACGGTGGGCGAGTACACCTTCGCGATCTTCGGCGTGACGGTGGTGGCCCTGGTCCTGTCGTGGATCGTCTCGGTCTACTTCGTGCCTTACCTGGGCTTTCGCCTGCTGAAGGACAAGCCGGCGACGGCTGTCCACGAGGAGCATTTCGACACGCCGTTCTACCGGGGCTTCCGCCGCGCGGTCGACTGGTGCGTGGGCCACCGCTGGCTCACCATCGGCGCCACGCTGCTGATCTTCGCGCTGGGCATCCTGGGCATGGGGAAGGTGCAGCAGCAGTTCTTTCCGGATTCGAGCCGGCCGGAGATCCTGGTCGACCTGTGGTCACCGGAGGGCACCTCGTTCGCCGCCACCGAGGCCATCGCCCGCCGCGTCGAGCAGCGCCTGATGGAGGAGCCGGGCGTCGAGACGGTCAGCACCTGGGTCGGCTCGGGCGTGCCGCGCTTCTACCTGCCGCTGGACCAGATCTTCCCGCAGTCCAACGTCTCGCAGCTGATCGTGGTGCCCCAGGACCTGAAGGTGCGCGAGTCGCTGCGCCTGAAGCTGCCGCAGCTGCTGGCGAGCGAGTTCCCCGAGGTCCGGGGCCGTGTCAAGCTGCTGCCCAACGGGCCGCCAGTGCCCTATCCGGTGATGTTCCGGGTGATGGGGCCCGACCCGATCGCGCTGCGCCAGCGCGCCGACGAGGTCAAGGCCGTCCTGCGCGCCTCGCCCAACACCCGTGGCACCAACGACAACTGGAACGAATCGGTCAAGGTGCTGCGCCTCGAGGTCGACCAGGCCAAGGCGCGCGCCCTCGGCGTGTCCAGCCAGTCCATCGCCCAGGCCACGCGCACTGTGTTCACCGGCGCCACCGTGGGCCAGTACCGCGAGGGCGACAAGCTGATCGACATCGTGCTGCGCCAGCCCCTGGCCGAGCGCGACGCCATCACCGACGTCGGCAACGTCTACGTGCCCACCGCCACCGGCCGCAGCATCCCGCTGCTGCAGGTCGCCAAGCCCGTCTTCACCTGGGAGCCGGGCGTGATGTGGCGCGAGGGCCGGCAGTACGCCATCACCGTGCAGGCCGACGTGGTCGAGGGCCTGCAGGGCGCCACCGTCACCAACGAGGTGCTGCCGGCGCTGCGCAAGCTCGAGGCCGGCTGGGCCCCCGGCTTCCACCTCGAGGTGGCGGGCGCGGTGGAGGAGAGCAGCAAGGGCTCGTCCTCGATCGCCACCGGCGTGCCGCTGATGCTGTTCATCACCTTCACCCTGCTGATGCTGCAGCTGCAGTCCTTCAGCCGGGCGCTGCTGGTCTTTCTCACCGGGCCGCTGGGCATCGCGGGGGTGGCGGGCGCGCTGCTGGTGCTGGGGCGGCCCTTCGGCTTCGTGGCCCTGCTGGGGGTGATCGCCCTCATGGGGATGATCCAGCGCAACTCGGTGATCCTGATCGACCAGATCGAGCAGGACCGCGCACGCGGCGTGCCGGCCTGGGACGCCATCGTCGAGGCGGCGGTGCGCAGGTGCCGGCCCATCGTGCTGACCGCGGCGGCGGCGGTGCTGGCGATGATTCCGCTCTCGCGCTCGGTGTTCTGGGGCCCGATGGCGGTGGCGATCATGGGCGGCCTGATCGTGGCCACGCTGCTGACCCTGCTGGCGCTGCCGGCGATGTACGCGGCGTGGTTCCGGGTGCGGCGTGAACCGGCGGCCCCGCGGGCCGCAGCGGTCTCGGCACCGGTGGCGCCGGTCTAGAATACGGGCTCACCGGAAACATCGAAGCGGGCGCCGGGTTGAACCGGCGCCCGCTTCGCTTTCCAGGGACCGCGCGGGTGGCGAAATTGGTAGACGCACCAGGTTTAGGTCCTGACGCCCGCAAGGGTGTGGGGGTTCGAGTCCCCCCCCGCGCACCACTTCCTCGCGCCAGCCCGGCGCGCGCCGCTCAGGTGATCGGCGCCGGGTTGAACAGCACCAGCGCGTTGTGCAGCTTCCAGTGCTCGGCCCAGGTCTTCCTGCGGCCGCCGGCCACGTCGAGCAGGAAGCGGAACAGCTCCCAGCCCGTTTCCTCGATGGTCGCCTCGCCGTCGGCGATTCGGCCGGCGTTGATGTCCATCAGGTCGTGCCAGCGGCGGGCGAGGTCGGTGCGGGTGGCCACCTTGACCACCGGGCAGGCAGCCAGGCCATAGGGCGTACCGCGGCCGGTGGTGAAGATGTGCATGTTCATGCCGGCGGC
>JACCDX010918095.1_pt1 | contig 23599 bp, 16 predicted proteins | sample 7449681 | NCBI WGS metagenome assembly JACCDX01 (sample SAMN15323450, study PRJNA562643) | freshwater metagenome | isolation source: river surface water | place: USA:Blue River Watershed | collected 2017-08-18
AACGCATTCCATTGCTGGCCAACATGGTGGAAGGCGGCCAAACACCCATTCAAAGCGCCCATGAATTGGGTGAGCGTGGTTTCAGAATTGTGATTTTTCCGGGCGGTACGGCACGCGCAGTAGCCCACACCTTGCAGGGCTACTACGGCAGTTTGCATGCGCACCAAACCACCACACCTTGGCGCGATCAGATGCTCAATTTTGATGATCTGAATCAATTGATTGGCACACCGGAATTGTTGGCGCATGGAAAACAGTACGATGGCAAGTCATGAATCCGCAAACTAAACACGTCTGTGTCATCGGTGCTGGCATTGTGGGCTTGTCCACGGCTTGGCGCTTGATGCAAGACGGATGGCAAGTCAGTGTGATTGAAGAAAGCGCCGCCCCCGGCCTGGTGACCAGCTATGCCAATGGTGCCCAACTTTCTTACAGCTATGTGGCCCCCTTGGCCGAACCTTCTGCGCTCAGCAACTTACCCAAGTGGTTGCTGAAAAAAGACGGCCCCTTGCGAATTCATCCCTCTTTGTCGCCTGAATTTTTGCGCTGGGGATTGAGTTTTGCTTCGCATTGCACAACGGCCCGCGCCCATCAAACCACCCGCGATTTGCTGGGTCTGGGTTACTTGTCTCGTCGCATCTTGCGAGAGTGGTTGGCTGATGTACCCGCCAGTTGGGCCGCCTCAGCAGGTTTGGATTACCGTACCAATGGCAAGTTGGTGGTGTTTCGCGATTCAGCAGCTCTGGCCACGGCCAGCGCTCAAGTGGCTTATCAGCGCAGTTTGGATGTGGGCTGCGAGCAGTATGTCCTTTCGGCTGCCGAATGTGTCGACAAAGAACCTGCGTTAGCGGCCATGCAAAGCAAGTTGGTGGGCGGCATTTACACACCTTCGGAAGATGTGGTCGACAGCCATGGCCTGTGCATGTACTTGGAGCGCTTGATTGTGTCCCGCGGCGGTGAGTTGCGTTACGACACACGCATCACAGATGCCGTGATCGAAGGCCAACGCTGCGTGGCATTGAAACTCAAATCACAAAGTGCTGCGCTAGACGAAGGGGATGCGTCTGCGCAAGTCGAAGAATACAAAGCAGATTTTTTTGTGGTCGCTGCAGGTCTTAGCAGCCGCGAGTTGCTTCAAAAATTCGGTGCCCGCGCACCCTTGTTAGGGCTCAAAGGTTTCTCTATCACGCTCGATTGTGAACATGGCATTGCGCCCTCAGTGTCCATCACAGACAGCCATCACAAAATTGTGTTTGCCAAACTCGGACATCGCTTGCGGGTGGCGGGCATGGTTGATTTGGGACGTGAAAACCGCGACATCGAGGCCCCTCGCATTGCGGCTTTGATCAAGCAATCACAAGACAATTTTCCTGAGGCAGGGGACTACAGCAAGGTGCAAACTTGGGCGGGTCTGCGCCCTGCAACGCCATCGAGCCGTCCGATCGTTGATCAAACTGTTTGCGAAAACGTGTATGCCAACATCGGGCATGGCACTCTGGGACTGACCTTGGCTGCCGGATCGGCCGATTTGTTGGCCGACAAAATGGCAGGCCGCCCTAGCAGCCTGCCAATGATGCCTTTCTCCTTCAAAGCCGCTTAGGAATTTTCTACGGCCGCTTCTTGAATTCGAAGCGTTAACAAAGCCGCAATGCACAGCAAAACACCAGCAAAAACAATGACATTCGTTGGGTTGCTGTCCAGCCAATGGGTGTAGATGAAGGGCAAGGTGATCATTTGGAAAATCATGGGCAACACGATGAACATGTTGAAGATGCCCATGTAAACACCCGCCCGCTCTTTGGGAATGCTACCGGCCAGCAAAATGTAGGGGTTACCCATGATGCTGGCCCAAGCCAAGCCAACACCCACCATGGGCACAAACAGCAGCCAAGTTTGTTGCACCGAGGGCAAGAGCATCATGCTGATGCCTGCCAAGCTGAGGCACAAGGCATGAACGTATTTAGGGCCCCATTTGCGAATCAAGGGCATCAATGCAAACGCAGCAATGAAGGCCACGAAATTGTAGAAGCCACCAATTTGGCCATTCAACAAACTGGCATCTCTGAAGGCACTGGTATTGGGGTCGCGGGTGCCAAACATCGACAAGGCCAGAGCAGGCACGATGTAAATCCAGTAGCACATCATGGCGTACCACTGAAACAGCTTCATCCACCAAAGTTGGCGCATGGTGCTTGGCATGTTGCGAATCGCATCCACAATTTCAGCCAGCGTTGCTTGGATGCCTGTCTTTTGCGACTTGATGTGCGCAATCTCTTCCTCCGTCAGAGGCAATTCGGGGGTTGATTTCACGGACCATGCCACCGTGCTGATGGAGAACACAGCGCCAATCATGAACGCAATGACGGTGAGATGCGGGATGTTGCTGCTGTTGACGGCGTCTTTGTCAATGCCCATCAAGAACAGCAGCGTAGGCGTGAGGTAGGCAAATGTTTGCGCCAGACCCGTGAAAGCACTTTGCGTTAAAAATCCCAATGCATGTTGATCTTTGTTGAGTCGATCGCTCACGTAAGCGCGGTAAGGCTCCATCGTGACGTTATTGGCAGCGTCCAAAATCCAAAGCAGGCTAGCAGCAAACCACAGCGCAGGGCTGAAGGGCATGGCCAACAAACAAATGCTGCACAGCAACGCGCCTATCAAGAAGTAGGGTGTTCGGCGGCCCCATTTGCTCAAGGTGCGATCGCTCATGGCGCCAATCAAGGGCTGAACCAACAAACCTGTCATGGGCCCCGCCAGCCAGAGGTAAGGCAAGCTGGCTTCATCTGCGCCCAAGTACTGATAGATGGGGCTCATGTTGGCTTGTTGCAAGCCAAAGCTGTATTGAATTCCGAAGAACCCAAAATTCATTTGCAAGATTTGCCAGAGCGACAGGTGGGGTTTCAGCAAGTTCATGGGTTGTCCAATCAATGACAAACGAGTCAGTCAATCAATGTGCGAAGTGTGGCGCTGGAACTGCTTTGCAGCCAAACAAAGCCGTAGGGTTTTATCGCAAGGGTTTGACCATTGCCTACATCTTGATCAACAGGCAGGCGTGAGAAATTGAAGAAGCCCTTCAATTCTGCACCGCGTTGCAATGCCAATACGGTGGGATGTTTCGACTCAATGGCATTGACCGGTACATCACCATGAAAGGCTGTCAGTGACTTTCGCAGTTGCGCAAAGGCCTGCAGCTTGGAGAAGATGCGGTGTTGAACCGAGCCCTCTTGCTTGCGCAATTGCGCCAGGGCCTCTTGCCAATTGGGGCGGTGCAACTCGCGGCCATCTGGGCCTTGACGGGCTGCAAGCACCTCTGCGGAGGTGTTGCCCATGCCCAATTCATCGCCCATGTACAGAAGCGGTAAGCCACCGGTGAAATAAGACAAGCTTTGCAATAAGAGCAAGCGATCCAGTGCGAGCTGGGAATCGGCAGGCGTTGAGGCCGAGTACATGCCTACCAGCGCAGAGGCCATGCCATTGGTGCCGTGTGCAGTTTGCAAGTCGGTGGTTTGAAATGACGCCCCTTGCGCATAACTGCCAGGCGCAATGCCTGCAAAGAAATGCGAAGCGTTTAGCAGTCGTTGATAGTGGGTATCACCCAGTGCTTGCGCTTCGGGACGCAAGACGTTCCAGCCGATGTCGTCGTGGCATCGCACATAAGTCAACCAAGAACTGCCTTGGGGTACGGCGGGTGTGTTTTGCATGACGGCTTGAAGAATGCTGACATTCTCTTCTGCCAGGGCCACCCAACTGGCGGCCATCATGCTGGAGTGATACGCCAAGTGACACTCGGGTCCTGGCGTTTCGCCCAAACCGAAATAGGGGGGCAGCTGATGCGTGGGCATGATGGCCTCGGCCTTCAAGAGCACGCCTGGGCAGGCAATTTCCATCAGCGCGCGCATGGCCTGCAAAAGCCAATGCACTTCCGGTTGGTTTTGGCAGTTGGTGCCTTCGCGTTTCCACAAGAAGCCCGTGGAGTCCAAGCGGAATGCCTCAACCCCCATGTTGGCCACGCGCATCATGGCGCTGACCACTTCAAAAAACACTTTGGGATTGGCGTAGTTCAAATCCCATTGGTAAGGGTAGAAAGTGGTCCAGACCCAAGCTTTCAAACTGGGCTGGTAGGTGAAATTGCCTGGCGCTGTGTCAGGAAAAATTTGAGGCAGGTTTTTTTCCCAGCCATCGACCTCTGCTTGGCTGTGCGCCATGCAGAAAAAATTCTGAAATTCTGGATTGCCATTGCGCGCTTCGACGGCCCATTCGTGGTCGTGTGCCACATGGTTCAAAACAAAGTCGCTGCACAAACTGATGCCTGCTGCTCGCAGGGCTTGCGTTAACAATTGCAGATCGGCCTGCGTGCCCAAGCGCGGCTCAACAACTTCGAAGTTGGCCACTGCAAAGCCACCATCGTTGGGGCCTTCCGCTGCTTTGAAAAAAGGCAGCAGGTGCAAGTAAGTCACACCCAGTGACTTCAAGTAATCAATGCGATCCACCACACCTCGCAGATTACCTGCAAAGTGATCCACGTAAGCGGTGTAACCCACAGCACCTTGTTGGTGCCAATGCGGCTGTGATTGACGTGATAAATCCAAATCCCAAAGTGCTTGGGAGCGTTTCAGTGCGATTACGACTGCAGCTTCCAGCAATTGCTCAGTCAGTTCTTCGACTTGATGCCCTTCACCGTAAGTTCGACTTAAACGGTTTTGAAGGATGGGAAGTTGTTGGGCAATACGCTTGGCCAATTCGTCTGCACGATCTGGCGATGCATTCATCAATGCCATGCGCCAGGCTGAAGCTTTTGGCACAGAGACTGAGCTTGACATGGTGGGCATCGGGGACAGTGTAAGGGACATAAAAAACCAAAAAAAGGCTGCCGACCGAAGTCGGCAGCCCAAACCTCAGATTAGAAGTTGTACTTCAGACCTGCTTTGATGGAGCGACCATTGATGGCACGTGCAGCCATGCGGCCGTCGTTGCTCTCTGTGTAGCCCAAAACATTGGTCAGGTTGTTCACACCCAAAGATGCCACTGCGTTTTTGCCAATGTTGAAGTTGGCAAATGCATTGATCACTGTGTAGGCAGGCAATGTCACGTCATAGCCAGAACCTTGAGCATCTTTCGAGCTCGAAGTTCCAACGATGGCGGCACCGATTGTGGCGTCACCCAAAACATAAGAGGGGCTCAATTGGTAAACCACTTTGGCTTGACGGTTAGGTGTCAAACCGGTGGCCACAATTTTGGCATCGGTCACGGTCACGCCACCGTTGATACGGAACGCGCCCATTTTGTAACCGGCTTCCACTTCCACACCGGAGGCATCGTATTTGTTGGATGTGCTCTTTTGTGTGGTTGCGTCGTAGTTACTCTCGTCTGTTTTGGCGTTGAACAAGGTCACGAATGTGCTCAAGTTGCCGTTGCGCAATTTCACGCCACCTTCAACTTGTTTAACTTCGTTGATGGGCACCACACCTGAACCGTCCAAAGGCATTTTCTTAGGGTCGAACATGATGCGGTCTGCATTGAAGGCAGCACCTTTGCTGACACGTGCGAACAAGGCAGTGTCTTTGTCCAACTGGTAGTTACCACCGAATGAATAAGAATTGAAGTTCTTGGTGTAGTTGATGGCTTGTGTGTTCTCTGGCTTGAACTGGTTGTTCGAAGCTTGGTTGTAAGAACCTGTGGCCACTTGTTGGTCGGCGCGCAAGCTACCGTCCAAGCTCAAAGCACCTTTTTCCCAGCCCAAAACAGCGTAGGGAGATGTTGTACGGTAGGTGCCATCGATGGCACGTGTGCAGCAACCGCCCCAAACGTTGGTGCCCAAATCAATGGCGCCATAAGAATTGGTTTTGGAATTGGCCAACAACGCGGGGTTGTTGTCTGTGGCTTCCATCAAGTACTGGTTGAAGTTCCATGTCAGTGCAACTTTTTGCACGTTCACAAACAAACCAGCTGTGGTGGTGATCTTGGAACCATCGGCTTGCGCAAATGTTTTGCTCAATTTAACGTCGTTGGTGGTTGAACCCATGTCATCCATGGACGTGTTGAACACGGTCGCTGTGAAAGACTTGCCTGTGTAGGCTTGGCCTTTCTTGGGGCCAGTTGCGTACTTGGTGCCAGATGCTGCGTTGGCCACATCGTCGCCAGGGAAGATGCTGATGAAGCGGCCGCTGTTTTCTGAAGTGCGGAACTTTTCGCTCAACTTCCAGCCACCTGCCAATTTCAATTCGGTTTCCACACCGAATGAGTCGCTCTTCACGCGCAAACCATCGTTCACATTGGAGTTCACGAGGGTGTTGTTCTTAGACAGCGTGGCGTCTTGTACCCAGTAAGGTGAGTAGAAAGTCGCTTTGCGGGGGTCAATGCCAGGCAACTCGCTCAACACGCCGTTCTTGATGCTGACAGGAGCGGGCATGAACAAAGGCGACTTGTCGTCCAATGTCTTGAAGTTCAAGCGAACAAAACCATTGTCAACGTCTTGTGTGATGTTGGCTTTGATCTGGTGACCTTGCACGCCGTTGGCAGATGCATTGCGGGGACCTTGGCCCATGTTGGCGTAACCGCCCACGAAGAAGCGAGTCTTCTCGCCCAATTTGCCGCTGTAGTCAAAGTCGAAACGCTTTTCGTCGTAGCCCAAACCGGTGGTCACACCCATAGAGCCGCCTGGTTCTTCACCTGTTTTGGAGATGAAGTTGATGATGCCGCCAGGTGCGTTGGTGCCCAATGTGGAGGCAGAGCCACCACGAACCACTTCCAGACGCTCCAGGCTGCCATCGGCGCGCAAGAACATGTCGGGTGTCGCGAAGGCCACATCGCCGAACATCAAAACGGGCAGACCGTCTTCTTGGAATTGCACATAGCGTGCGCCACCAGCAGAGATGGGCAAGCCACGAACGGTCACGTTGGCGTTACCGCCGCCGCCGCTGGATTCAGCACGAACACCAGGAATGGTGCGCAGAATGTCAGAAGAGTTGGTGGGCTGTGCTTGCAAAATTTGATCCACACCCACGGTTGAAATGGAGTTGGATTGCTTCATTTTGCTGGCGCCAGAAGCGGTGCCAGTCACCACCAATTCGTCCAACTTCAAAGTGTCGTTGTTAGCGGCTGTTTGCGCCCATGCGCTGCCCATGTGGGCAACTGTTAAGGCGCAGGCCAATGCAACTGCATTGGGAACGATTGCATTCATTCGTTTGGACATTGAAAGTCTCCAGAAAAAATATTGAATTACTTAAGTGTATGAATTTATTGAATATTTTCAATAAAATTCGAGAATGGATACTTCTTGGCAATCCCGAATGCCTAGATTCTCCGAAAAATTGCAAACGTTTGCAATTGGCTTTTCCTCAATTTGGGGCACTGACCGCCATCCGAGACCTGTTCCGCATAGCTAAGTCATTGAATCTTTTGAAAAAAAGGCCTTCTTTAGGTGCTTTCCCTAGGTTGGTGCGTTAAAAACCATGTCGATTTCATGGCGATTGAAGTTTTTCAAACGTTTGCATTCATTTCTTATACTTAGGTCAAGCAACCGGAGTCATTGCAGTTTTTATGGCCAAAGCAGACGCAGACAACAAGAAGATTCAGATGGTCGACATTGCCCGATTGGCGGGTGTGTCGACCTCGACGGTCTCGCGCGCGCTCAATGGCAGCCCACTGATCAATGAAGAAACGCGCCAACGCATTGCCGACTTGGCCAAGTCGCTCAGCTACACCATCAACCTGAGCGCTAAAAATTTACGCTCTGGCGAGAATCGAACCATTGGTGTGGTGATTCCTTACCAAGACCAAATTCGCCAAGATGTGACCGATCCGTTCTTCATGACCATGCTCGGTCATTTGGCGGACCAACTGACCAAGCAAAATTTTGATTTGCTTTTCTCCCGCATTTCAGCAGATCACTTGGAAGACTTGGCACAGCTTTATGAATCAGGCCGCGTGGGCGGTTTGATTGTGGTGGGCCAGTGGGACCAACACGAAAAACTCAATGAGCTGGCGCGCCGACAAATTCCCTTCGTGGTGTGGGGCGGTCAGTTGCCAAGGCAGTTGTATTGCACGGTGGGTGGCGACAATTTCAACGGCGGCTTTTTGGCCGCCAACCATTTGCTGAGTCTGGGCCGCAAACGAATTGTTTTCATGGGCGACAAACATGCAACAGAAACGCAGCAACGCTATGCGGGCTATGTGCAGGCTCATCAAGCGCACAAAGTGCCCATCGCGCCAGAGCTCTACATTCCATCCCCTTTTACAGTGGCGGAGGCCAGAGAAGACATCAAAGTTTTCTTGCAAAAGAAATTAGCCTTTGATGCGCTGTTCGCAGCCAGTGATTTGTTGGCGATCACCGCCATGGGCGCCTTCACCCAAGCGGGCCTGCGCATTCCGCAAGATGTGAGCGTGGTGGGCTATGACGACATTGGCATGGCCGAGCACACCTACCCGCCACTCACCACTATTCGTCAGCCGATGGATTTGGCGGGGGCTGCCTTGGTGCAAAACCTCATGCGAGTGTTCAGCGAAGGTCACTCCGACTCTGAAGTGGTCAGCACCGATTTGATCATTCGAGGTTCTACTTGCCGGGTTTGAAAAAAAGTTTTGTTGCGAGTGCATTGCACACAGCCCCGCAAGACTGTCTTTAAGGGTAACCGTTGGGATTTTGTGATTGCCAACGCCAGGTGTCTTGGCACATGTCGTCGATGGTTTTTTCAACTTGCCAACCCAACGTGTTGAGCGCGTGTTGCGGGTCCGCCCAATAGGCATCGAGGTCGCCCGACCTACGCGGCGCGAAGTTGTAAGGCAAATCCCGGCCACAAGCTTTTCCAAAAGCATGCAACATGTCCAACACACTGTGGCCGATGCCACTGCCCAAGTTGAACACGTGATGGCCAGGGCGTTCATGCGCATAGGCCAAGGCTGCCACATGGCCTTTTGCCAAATCGTTCACGTGAATGTAATCACGTACGCCAGTGCCATCTGGGGTGTTGTAGTCCTTGCCATAAATTTGGAGCGCCTCACGCCGGCCAACGGCCACTTGTGACAAATAGGGCATGAGGTTGTTGGGAACACCTTGCGGGTCTTCGCCCATTTGCCCACTGGGATGGGCCCCTACTGGATTGAAATACCGCAAAGAAGTCATGGCGCATGTTGCGTCAGCCGCAGCCACATCGGCCATGATGTGGTCCACCATGAGTTTGCTTCGGCCATACGGATTGGCTGGCGAGGTGGGCACTTGTTCGTTCCAAGGTGGCGCAGATGAATGGCCATAGACCGTGGCCGATGAACTGAAGACCATCGTTTTAACGCCGCACTGTTGCATGGCTTGCATCAGCACCACGCTGCCGTGCACATTGTTGTCGTAATAGCGCAGGGGTTGCGCAACGGATTCACCAACGGCTTTCAAACCAGCGAAGTGAATCACAGCCTCGATGCCGTGTTCTAAAAGAAGCTTGCCGAGCAAGTCAGCATCACGCACATCGCCCTGAATGAAGGGCGGGCGATGCCCAGTGATGCTTTCAATTCGATCAATGACACTGACTTTGGAATTGACCAGTGAATCCAAGATGATGGGTTGCCAGCCTTTGTCAATCAACTGCACGCAAGTGTGGCTGCCAATGTAGCCGGTGCCACCCGTCACCAAAATCTTCATGCATCAATTCCAGGAAACAGCCGCCATGTCGTTGGCAAAAATTGGCGAGCTGGACCACAAGCCCTTCAAGCCTTTTTTGTACACCGCGGTGTTGGTGGCGTTGAACAAGAAGACGTTGACAGCGTCGTTGGCAATCATGCGCTGCATGTCGCCAAACAACTTGGTGCGGTCTTTGGCGCCTGTGGTGGCGGAGTGCTTGGCAGCCAAGTCACGGAAGGCCTTGCTGTCGTAGCCCCAGTAGTAATTGGGGTTGGCATAGGCCATGTAATCGAGCGGCTCGACGTGGTTGATGACGGTGAGGTCAAAGTTGCCTTTGAAGGTGCCGCCAAGCCACTGTGCCCATTCCACGTTTTCAATTTTGGCCACGATGCCCACCTTGGCCAGTTGGGCGGCCAAGATTTCGCCGCCTTTACGGGCGTAGGGTGGGGGAGGCAGGGTGAGTGTGACGTTCAGAGGCGTTTGGACGCCAGCTTCTTTCAGCAAAGCCTTTGCTTTTTCTGGATCAAAGGGGTACTGACCGGTCAGGTCCACATAACCCGCATCGGTGGGTGCCATGTGGCTGCCAATGGGTTTGGCCAAGCCTTCGAACACGCCGTCAATGAATGCCTTCTTGTCGATGGCATGTGACAAGGCGCGACGAACACGCACATCATCAAACGGTTTCTTTTTGTTGTTGATGGTCATGATGCCCTTGCCGGCCGTGCTGCCCAACTCGACCACAAAGCGCTTGTCGGTTTGGAACTGCTTCAAGCTTTGGGGCGATTGGAAGCGGGGCATGCCATCGATGTCACCTGCCAACAAAGCAGCCACTTGTGCAGACGAATCGTTGATGAAACGGAAGGTGACTTTTTTCAGTTTGACGTTGGCCGCATCGCGGTAGCCATCCCACTTGGTCAAAGTCACAGCAGTGCCCTTGGCCCAGTTGTCCAATTTGTAAGGGCCAGTGCCGATGGGCTTGGTGGCCGCCGCATCGGCTGAGTTGGGGTGCAAGATGACGGCGGTGTTCTCGCCCATGCGGAACAAGAAATTGCCATCGGGGTTGGTGAGCACCAAGACCACAGTGTGTGCATCAGGCGTTGAAATGTGTGCAATGTTGCTGAACACGGCACCTTTGGCTTTGTTGGTGCTCTTCTCGGCTTTGGCGCGATCGAAGCTGAACTTCACGGCCGATGAATCAAAGGGTGAGCCGTCTTGGAACTTGACGCCTTTGCGCAATTTGAATGTGAAGGCTTTGCCATCAGCGTCCATGGTCCAACTTTCGGCCAACAATGGCGTGACGGAACCGTCGACATTGATTTTGGTGAGGCCTTCCAAGATGTTGTAGTGCACCACTTCACCAATGGCCGCAGCCGGGGCAGTGGTGGGGTCAAGGCTGGTGGGCTCCAAAATCATGCCGATCACAGCGCTGTCTTTTTTGGACTGAGCTTGTGCCGCAGGGTTGACGAGAATCATGCTGGCAGCAGCAATCAGGGCCAGACCAAATTGGCCCAACTGACGACGCGTTGAACGAGGTGCTTGTGTCATGAAAAACTCCTTCATCAAAAATTAGGCGGAATGCAAATGGGCGGATGCGGCATGGCCAGGGATGGCCGCAAGCAATGCTTGCGTGTAGGGGTGCTGCGCATGTTGAAAGATGGCTTCGGATGCACCGGCTTCCACCACGTGACCGTGCTGCAAAACGAGCACATCGTCGCACATCAGGTTCACAACCGCAAGATCATGGCTGACAAACAGGTAACTCAAACCCAGACGGTCTTGCAGGTCCATCATGAGGTTCAAAACCTGTGCTTGCACGGACACGTCCAAGGCGCTGACCGGTTCGTCGGCCACAATCAAAGAGGGCCTGGTGATGAGTGCCCGGGCAATGGCAATGCGTTGACGTTGGCCGCCCGAGAATTCATGGGGGTATTTGTCGAGGTCGGAAGCGCGCAAACCCACCTCGGTCAGTGCTTGGGCCGCCCGATCTTTCAAATCTTGAGAACTCAGTGATTTCCCTGAGCCACTGTGCAAGGTGCTGTGCAGCGGTTCGGACACAATGCGCAAAACCTTTTGACGTGGATCGAGCGAGCCATAGGGGTCTTGAAAGACCATTTGAAAATCACTGCGCGCTGCGCGCAATTGATCGGCACTCAAGGCGTTCAGATCTTGCCCTTTGAAGACCACCTTGCCCTGCGTTGGTTTTTCCAAGGCCATGACCAAACGGGCCAGCGTCGATTTGCCAGAACCCGACTCGCCCACAATGCCCAAACTTTTGCCAGCCTGGAGTTGAAAACTCACATCGCTCAAGGCTTGAATGTGGCCCGCTTTGGCAAACAAAGAAGGCTTGGGCAATGCATATTGTTGGCTGACGTGTTGAACGTCTAACAACACGGATGACGGGTTGCTCATGCGGCCACCTCCAAGTGTTGCCATTGGGGGCAGCGCACCCAGTGTTCAGCCGTAGCAGGCAAACCTTCTGCTTGCGTTGGGTTGGGGACCTGTTCAAGCTGCGGCAATGACTGGCGGCAGTTGGTTTGCACATAAGGGCAACGGTCTGCAAATGCACAGCCTTGCGGCCAATTGAAAATATTAGGCACATTGCCTGGAATGGTTTGAAGCCTTGTGCCGCGTTTTAAGCCCAGCTTCGGACGTGCTGCAAACAGCCCCTGCGTGTAGGGATGCGCACGTTTTTCAAACAGAGTCTCCGTGCTGGCGCTTTCAACCACCGCACCGCCATACATCACCATGACACGGTCCACCTGATCACGCATGAGGCCTAAATCGTGGCTGATCAACAGCAAGCCCATACCGTCTTCAGCCACCAGTTGGCGAATCAAATTCAGCACTTCTTTTTGCACTGTGACATCGAGTGCTGTGGTGGGTTCGTCGGCAATCAAGAGATCGGGTTGGCATGCGAGCGCAATAGAGATCATCACGCGTTGCCGCTGACCGCCCGAGAGTTGGTGCGGGTAAGCATCGAGCCGCTCTTTGGCGCGTGGCAATTGCACACGGTCTAGCAATTCAAGGGCACGGGCTTTGGCGCGGCTTAAGTCCATGCCTTGGTGTAATTGAAGGGGCTCGGCAATTTGTTTCCAAATGGGATGCAGCGGATTGAGCGCTGTCATGGGCTCTTGAAAAATCATGGCCATGCGCGCACCGCGCATCTCGCACAAGGCGGCTTCGTTCAGTTGTGTGAGGTCGGTGCCATTCAAATGGATGGCACCGGACACTTTGGCGCGCTCTGGCAGCAAGCCCATCACCGCCAAGGCGGTGAGCGATTTTCCGCAGCCGCTCTCGCCAATCAAACCGAGCGTGTCGCCCCTTTGCATTTCAAAATTTACACCGCGCAAAGCTTCGACATGGCCATGCGAGGTTTGCAGGGCCACGCGCAAATCGCGGACAGACAGCAAAGGGGGGGCGTTGCGAGACATGTTCATGTGAATGGCTTATCGCGCCCTCGACAAACGTGGATCGAGCAGGTCACGCAGACCGTCGCCCATCAAGTTCAGACCCAACACGGCCAAGGCAATGGCTACGCCTGGGTACACCGCCAACATGGGGGCTTGGAACATTTGCGATTGCGCTTCGTTCAGCATGCGACCCCAGCTGGGATTGGGTGGCTGCGTGCCCAAACCCAAATAAGACAAAGCAGCTTCGGCCAAGATGGCGATGGCAAATTGCACCGTGGCTTGCACAATCAGCACGCTGGCCACATTGGGCAGCACATGCTCCCACGTGATGGCCCATTTGGTTTTGCCGGCGGCTCTAGCGGCCAGCGTGTAGTCACGCGACCACACCGAATTGGCAGCGCCGCGCGTGATGCGTGCAAACACCGGAATGTTGAAGATGCCGATGGCTGTGATGCTGACCACCAAGCCTGGGCCGTAAATGGACGTGAGCAAAATGGCCGAGAGCAAGGCGGGAAATGCAAACGTAAAGTCGGCAGTGCGCATCACCACTTCTTCAGTCCAGCCGCGTTTGGCAGAGGCCAAAAGGCCTAGTGGAACGCCAAAACCCAGGCCAATGCCCACGGCGATGAAACCCACCAACAAAGAGTTTTGACTGCCCACCAACAACAGCGAAGCGATGTCGCGGCCTAAGCTGTCTGTGCCAAACCAATGCTGCGCGCTGGCTTTGGCCAATTTGTTGGGAATGTCGATGTCGCCCACCGGGTAGGGCGACCAGAACAAAGAAACGATGGCGCTCGTCACCAAGAGCGTGACCAAAATGGCGCCTGCCACAAAGCTGGGATGCTTGAATGCACGCTTCATGCGTCAGCCCCGCCTGACTTCAAACGCGGATCAATCCATGCATAGAGCAAATCAATTAAAAAGTTGATCAAGATGACCATGGCCGACAGCAGCATGACCACATCGCGCACCACAATCAAATCGCGGTTGGCAATGGCTTGGAAAATCAAGCGGCCAATGCCAGGCAACACAAACACGTTTTCAATCACGATGGCACTGGTGATCAGGTTGCCAAACTGCAAACCCATCACGGTGACCACGGGAATCATGGCATTGCGCAGCACATGGCCCCACAGCACTTGTTGTTTGGACAAGCCTTTGGCGCGGGCGGTGCGCACATAGTCTTCCGACATGGCCTCAATCACGGCCGAACGGGTCACGCGCGTCAGAATGGCGGTTTGCACTGCGGCCAGCGCCATGGCGGGCAAAATCAACGCAGAAAATCCAGCCCACAAACCTCCGCCATCTTCTTCCGACCATCCCGGAAATCCACCAGCACTGACCCATTGCAATTGCACCGCAAACAGCAAGATGAGCAAAATGGCCAACCAAAAATTGGGCAAAGCCAAACCGATTTGGCTGAGGGTCATCACGCCCACATCACCCGCGGTGTTTTGTTTGGAGGCGGCATAAAGTCCCAGGCACAAAGCCATCAGCACCGTCAGGCTCATGGCCATGACGGCCAAGGGCAAAGTGACGTGCATGCGCTCCATCATGAGCACGGCGGTGGGTGTGTCGTAGGAAATGCTGATGCCTGATTGGCCTTGCAGCAAACCGCCTGTCCATTGCAGGTAGCGGGTGAGGGCGGGTTGGTTCAATCCCAACTTTTCTTCCATGGCCGCCAAAGATTCGGGGGTGGCTGTTTCGCCCAAAATGACCTGTGCCGCATTGCCGGGCAACCATTCCAGCACCCCAAACACCACCACCGAGGTAACCGCCAACGTGACGAAAAAACTGAGCAAGCGTTGGAGCGCAAATGACGACACGCGTTATCCTTGTGTCTTCAGAGTCTGTGTTTCATTTGCCGTGTCGGCAAGCAAGAACAGGGGCATTGATAAAAAGGTTTCAAATGACATCTCAGAACATTGTAATCACCCGTTTGAGTGAAAGAGCCAACCCGCATTACGGCAGCATTGCAGACATTGCCGGATTGCACATTGGCCACTTTACCTCTGGCCAGCGCTTAACGGGTTGTTCCGTGGTTCTTGCGCCGCAAGGTGCCGTAGGGGGCGTGGATGTGCGCGGTGCGGCACCCGGCACCCGCGAAACCGATTTACTCGACCCCAGCAACCTGGTCGACAAAGTGCATGCGGTGTTGCTGTCGGGCGGCAGTGCCTTTGGTTTGGACGCAGCCAGTGGTGTCATGCGCTGGCTAGATGAGCGCAACATGGGCTTTCAAACGGGTCATGGCTGCGTGCCCATCGTGCCCGCTGCGGTGTTGTTCGATTTGCCCATGGTGCGCGAAGGTGACAACGCCAAAATTCGACCTGATGCGGCGGCAGGCTATGCCGCTTGCGAAGACGCCCTGTATCAAAAACCTTTGGCGGCCAGCGCCATGCGCTCCATGGTGCCGCCTATGTCGGGCAATGTGGGCGCAGGCGCGGGTGCAGCGGTGGGTAAGTTGTTTGGTTTGCATAGCGCCATGAAAGGCGGCATCGGTCATGCGCTGGTGCGCGTGGGGCCTTGGCAAGTGGGTGCCATGGTGGCCTGCAATGCGGTGGGCGATGTGATCGATCCTGCAACAGGACAAGTATTGGCAGGTGCTAGAACTGCAGATGGCACGCGTTTGTTGAACACGCAGCAAGCCTTGTTGGCGGGTCAAACAGCCGCCACGCCCATGCCCGGCACCAACACCAGCATTGGCATCGTGGCCACCAATGCCACGTTGACCAAAGCCCAAGCCAAGCGTTTGGCCATGAGTGCCCACGATGGCTTTGCCAGAAGCATCAGGCCAGCGCACACCACCTTGGATGGCGACACCTTGTTCGCCATGGCCACGTGCGCAGAGACAGGGCCCGCCGACATGATGCTGCTGACCGTGATGGCGGCTGAGGCCACGGCCCAAGCCACTGTCAATGCCATCTTGTTTGCCACTGGCGTTCACAGCTTGAAGGGGTTTTTACCTTCGGCCATGGAGCTCAACCCTTAACCAGGGTGTGCGTGATTTCATCACGCAAGTCCTTGTGGTGTGGCGCTTATTCCACGCTAAAGGTCAGGCCCGCATGCGACTGCAAACGTGCGATGAGTGCGTGACCCATGGCTGAAGCGGGCGTCCAGAACCCGCCCTTGGTTGAAGTGGCATCTTTCAACAAACAGATGGCGGCTTCAGCAATCATCTTGGATGTGCTGCCGTAGCCGGGGTCACGGTCGCCTTTGACACCAAGCTTTACAGATTGACCTTGTTCGTTGGTGGCAATGAACAACACGTCGTAGCTGCCTGCTTCGCGTTCGGCCTTGGACGGGCCTTCGCCGGGTTTGAGTTTGTCTTCGCTCATGCTCTTGTCTTGCGCAATGGCGTTGGCAATGGCTTCGCCTTTTTCGCCAGGGCCCGTCACGATCATTTCGTCGTACACAAAGTCGGAGCCCCACACATGGTTCAACAAAAAGTTGGAGCGGTGCACGTTGCGGGTGTTGATGGTGGCCATGATGAACGGCGCAACCCATACGCCCAAAACCTCGTCAAGCATGGGCTTGTGGCCAGTAGGCTGTTTAGGACCCTCAAATCCGGGTGTGAGCGAGAAGGGATTTTTGAGCAAGTCAATCACGCCAGGTTGCGTGGCTGCCGCAGCCATGGTGGCTTTGAAGCTGGCTGCTGTACCGCCAGAGAAGGTGCCCTTCATTTTGCGCACTCGGCCGCGCACGCGAGGTGCTGGCTTGCCGAAGCGTTTTGTCATTTCGTCTTGCGCCATGAACACACCCAAGTCGAAGGGGCTGGAGTCGAAGCCGCAAGAGAAGACCAAGCGCGCACCACTTTTTTCGGCAGCTGCTTGGTGTTGGTCAATCATGTGACGCATCCATGCGGGCTCGCCGCACAAGTCGACATAGTCCACCCCCGATTCGGCGCAGGCTTTCACCAATTCGTTGCCATACAGTTGGTAGGGGCCGACAGCCGAGATGACCAAACGCGTGCGAGACATCAGTGATTTCAAAGACGCTTCATCGCTGCTTTCAATCACCACCAAAGGCGTGGAAGCGGGTGCGCCAATTTCGTCGCGCACGGCTTGAAGCTTGTCTAAACTGCGACCGCCCATGGCCCACGTGAGACCTGTTTCAGCGCGGGTTAACAAATACTCGGCGATGAGGCGGCCTGTAAAGCCAGTGGCGCCGTGCACCACGATGTCAAATTCTTTGGTCATGCGATACCTGTAGGGGAAAACGGCAGAGATTAACGCTGGAATCGAGAGTTTGCTGTCGCCTTGGAGATGTATCCTATAACCACAGTTTGATGAGAATACCAAGAAGGCCACAAACACCAATGACATGCATCACATTGCGTTTGTATTTAAAAAGCGCAATGGCGGCAACCAGTGCAATGAGCGCAGAAGCAATGTCCAGTGATCCAGCAAATCCTTGCTGCCACAACGTGTGATAGCCAAAGAACAAGGCTAAATTCAAGATCACACCCACCACTGCGGCTGTGATGGCCGTCAGGGGTGCGGTGAATTTCAAATCATTGTGAGTGCTCTCTACAAAAGGGCCACCCGCCAAAATAAAAATGAAGGAGGGTAAGAACGTGAACCACGTCACCAGCGTTGCGGCCAGGGCACCAGCTAAAAACAAATTGTCGGGTCCTAATACAGCTTTGACATGGCCACCGATAAATCCTACATAGGCCACCACCATGATGAGTGGACCGGGTGTGGTTTCACCTAAGGCCAAGCCATCGATCATCTGCGTTGCAGTGACCCAGCCAAATTGTTCAACTGCGCCTTGGTAGACGTAGGGAAGTACCGCATAAGCACCGCCAAACGTTAGAAGCGCAGCTTTGGTGAAGAACCAACTCATCTGCGTCAAGGTGTGATCCCAGCCATGTTGCATCATTAGAAAAGCCATGGGCAATGTCCACAGCACAGCCCCAGCCAGCAAAACTTTGAGAAAGCGTTTCCATGTGAACATGGCATGTGAAGGTGTAGGTGTGTGGTCGTCAATCAGCGCAGGGCCGAAGGATGCTTGTGTGCTGGCATGCCCACCACTTGCACTGAAGGAAGCGGGTGACATGCGGCCACCGATCAAGCCAACAAGTGCTGCAACTACAACGATGATCGGGAAGGGCACATTCAGTGCAAAGATGGCCACAAAGCTGGCAGCCGCAATGGCAATTAAAAAATTATTTTTCAAGGCTCTTGAACCAATGCGATGCGCCGCCTGCACCACGATGGCCGTCACAGCAGGCTTGATACCGTAGAACATACCTGCCACCCACGTGACGTGGCCAAACGCAATATAGAGCCAAGACAAGCCGATCATCATGAACAGCGAAGGCAAAACAAACAACGCGCCGGCAGCGATGCCACCGCGTGTCTTGTGCATCAACCAGCCGATGTAGGTGGCCAGCTGTTGAGCTTCGGGGCCGGGCAGGACCATGCAGTAGTTGAGGGCGTGCAGAAAGCGTTTTTCTGACAACCAACGCCTGCGTACCACCAGCTCTTCGTGCATGATGGCTATTTGGCCTGCTGGCCCGCCAAAGCTGATGAAGCCCAACTTGAACCAGAACCTCAGAGCCTGCCAAAAGCTCACGGCTTGTGGTGCCTCTGAAGTTACTTCCGGATGTGTTGTGTTCATCCGAAGAGTTTAGCGTGCGATTGCAAATGACTTAACTGAGAATGCCTGCAAAGTAGGCCGACAGCTCGTCATACGCATCGAGTGGTAAAACGTTCGCCACATATTGGTCAGGCCGCACCACAATCATGCAGCCTTTTTCACGGTTGATGCCGCGCATGTCAAAGATGTCGCCCAGTCCTTTGTGGTCCACACAGAAGACTTTTTCGTAGTCTTGCAAACCCAGCTTGCCTGTTTTGGGCTTCAGCAAAGAAGGCATCTTTTCGTAAGCCATTTGGTCAAAGGTTTGTTGAAACACTGCGCGGAAATCAATCACGGCGTCAATGTCTTCCCCTTTGCGGGTGTGCTTCAGTACAGGCGAATTGGGATTGGTTTCTAGCCAATCTGACAATTTGTGAATGGCCGAACCTGCAGTGGATGTGTCTGCCTTGCCTGCAAACGCGTAAATGCGCCAACGCGCATCGGCTTCCGCCACGTGGCCCAATTGCATTTGCTTGGCATCGGACACGCGCACCACAGGTGCTGAGTGAAAGCGACGGCCAATTTCCTCGCCGGTGGCCAGCGCTTGGTGCGGGCTGTCGGCAAAGAGATATGACTTGTCGTACTTCACCGCTGTGCCGCCTGTGAACTCCAAGTTGTCCTTGAACTGGCGAATGATGCGTGGCTCTTCCGTGCCATCACGTTCGGCTTGTGTGGTGGGCGCCGACATCACGCGCGACCATTTGTGATCGGTATCGACCAAGCGCTTGGCTTCGGTCATGCGTTCATAGGAGTAGCTGCGCAACAAGCTTGGATTCGCACGGCCCTGCAACACATGAATCAGTTTCCATCCCAGGTTGAACGTGTCTTGCATCGACACGTTCATGCCTTGACCTGCTTTGGGGGAGTGGGTGTGGCATGCGTCACCCGCCACAAACACGTGGGGGTTGCGGCCAGTGTCATCGCCAACATCGTCAAATTTATCGGTCAGGCTGTGGCCAATGTCATAAATTGACCACCACACCACTTCTTTCACGTCCAGTGAGTAAGGCTTGATGATGCGATTGGCCGCAGCAATCATGTCGTCTTGCGTGAATTTTTTCTGCGCTGCTTTTTCGTCAGGGCGCAATTTGTCGAGCTCTACATACATGCGGAACACATAGCCACCTTCGCGTGGCAAGACCAAAATATTGCCTTCGTTGGCAGAAGAGATCAAACACTTTTGACGGATGTCCGGAAAATCGGTATTGGCCAGAATGTCCATCACGCCCCAAGCTTGGTGCGCCGCATCGCCATGCAACACACCGCCAATGGCTTTGCGCACAGAAGAGTGTGCGCCGTCGCAGCCCACCACATAGTTGGCGCGGACAGTTTTGGTGGCGCCCCAATTCAGGCCGGTAGAATCTTTCAGCACAACCGTGACGGGGTGGTCTTCTGTGGTGGGGTCTACGGTCAAGCTTAAAACTTCCCAGCCATAGTCGGGCGCCAAGCGAGAGGGTGAGTTTTGCATCACTTCTAAAAACAACTCGTGCAAACGCGCTTGGTTGATCAAGATGTGGGGCATTTCCGAGCTGTCATCGGCCACGTCTTGCACGCGCCCTACGCGCTTGATGTGCGCAGGGTTGGCAGGGTCGGGCATCCAGAAAGCCGTCTGATTGACCCAATAAGTTTCGCGCTTGACCTTGTCGGCAAAGCCAAAGGCTTGGAACATTTCCATGGTGCGCGTGTTGATGCCGTCGGCTTTGCCCTTGATGATGTTGGCGGGCATGCGCTCCACAATCATGGTGTCAATTTCAGGGAACTGGGCCAGTTGGGCGGCCAAGCAGAGGCCTGCAGGGCCGGTGCCAGAAATCAGCACATCGACTTTTTCCGGCATGGGCTCGTTAGCACCTCGGTTTCGGCGGTTGGGGGCTGCTTGCTTGATATCGGGGCTGCCGCCTCTGAAACCATCTTTGTAAAACTGCATTCTGGTGCTCCTAAATTGCAAATTTGTCTGGCCAGTCGAGGCCACAGCCGAAATAATAACTGTGCTTATTAATTTCTGTCAAGATAGTAAGCATGCTTATTAAATGGACTTTTCCCCCCTTCAACAGGGCCCCTTTGCCTATACTCAAGGTCCGCGTGGAGGCGAAAGTTCGCTCTTGTTCTTCATATTTACAGACAAGTGCAAATGCTGCCAACGCCTCTCTCGCCATGGAAATCAAGGTCAATTTTCTCGACAAACTTCGCCTAGAAGCCAAGTTTGATGATTTCACGGTCATCGCCGACCAGCCCATTCGCTACAAAGGTGATGGCTCAGCACCTGGCCCGTTCGACTACTTTCTGGCTTCCTCTGCTTTGTGCGCTGCCTACTTTGTGAAGCTGTATTGCGACACCCGCAACATTTCCACTGAGCACATGCGACTTTCGCAAAACAACATTGTTGATCCCGAAAACCGCTACAAGCAAATCTTCAAAATTCAGGTGCAGCTGCCACCTGACATTTCGGAAGTAGACCGACGTGGCATCCTTAATTCCATTGAGCGCTGTACCGTTAAAAAAGTGGTGCAAGAAGGCCCTGAATTTGTCATCGAAGAAGTGGCCAACTTGGATGAAGACGCTCAAGCCTTGCTCAGCCTCAAGCCTGATGCCCAAAGCTGCACCTTCATTTTGGGCAAAGATCTGCCCTTGGAGCAAACCATTGCCAACATGTCGGGCGTCTTGGCCAACCTCGGCATCAAGATTGAAATTGCCTCGTGGCGTAACATCATTCCCAATGTGTGGTCGCTGCACATTCGCGATGCGCATTCGCCCATGTGCTTTACCAATGGCAAAGGCGCTACCAAAGAGAGCGCACTGGCTTCTGCCTTAGGTGAATACATTGAACGTCTGAACAACAATCACTTTTTCGCAGGCGCCTATTGGGGCGAAGACATGGCCAATGCCGAGTTTGTGCATTACCCCAACGAAAAATGGTTCAAGCCAGGTAAGAAGGACGCGCTGCCCAAAGAAATTTTGGACTCGCACTGCCTCAGCATTTACAACCCCGATGGCGAGCTCAAAGGCTCGCACTTGATCGACACCAATTCGGGCAATGTGGCGCGCGGTATTTGTTCGCTGCCTTTCGTTAGGCAATCAGACCAGCAAGTGGTGTACTTCCCATCCAACTTGGTCGAGAACCTGTTTGTGAGTAACGGCATGAGCGCAGGCAACACTTTGGACGAAGCGCAAGTGCAATGCTTGTCGGAAATTTTTGAACGCGCGGTGAAGAAAGAAATTCTGGAAGGCGAAATTTGCTTGCCCGATGTGCCGCCAGAAGTGCTGGTCAAATACCCGAGCATCATGGCGGGCATTCAAGGGCTCGAAGCGCAAGGCTTTCCCGTGTTGGTGAAAGACGCCTCACTGGGCGGTATGTATCCCGTGATGTGCGTTACTTTGATGAACCCTCGCACAGGCGGTGTGTTTGCCTCCTTTGGCGCACATCCCAGCATGGAAGTGGCATTGGAGCGCAGTCTGACTGAGCTCCTTCAAGGCCGCAGCTTTGAAGGCTTGAACGATTTGCCACCGCCCACCTTTGAGAGCAATGCCGTGACCGAGCCCTACAACTTTGTAGAGCACTTCATTGACTCTAGCGGCATTGTGTCTTGGCGCTTCTTTAGTGCTAAGCCCGATTACGAATTTGTAGAGTGGAACTTTGCAGGCCAAGGCGCCACAGCCAATGCCGACGAAGCCGCCAGCTTATTTGGCATCTTGCAAAGCATGGGCAAAGAGGTTTACACCACCGTGCATGATCAACTGGGCTCAATGGCATGCCGAATTTTGGTGCCAGGGTATTCTGAAATCTATCCCATCGAGGATTTGATTTGGGACAACACCAACAAAGCCTTGTTGTTTCGTGAAGATATTTTGAACCTGCACCGCTTGAGCGACAAAAGCTTGGCTGCGCTGCTAGACCGTTTGGAAAACAACGAGCTGGACGAGTACGCCGACATTGCCACGCTCATTGGCATTGAGTTTGATGAAAACACTGAATGGGGTCAGCTGACGGTGCTGGAGCTAAAGCTGCTGATCAACTTGGCCTTGAAACAACTGGATGCCGCGCAGGAGTTGGTGGGTGCTTTCTTGCAGTACAACGACAACACCGTTGAACGCAAGCTGTTTTACCAAGCCCTGAATGTGGCGCTAGAAGTGTCTCTGGACCCAGACCTTGAAATGGCCAACTACGAACACAACTTTCGCCGAATGTTTGGCGATGCGCGCTTGGATGCCGTCTTGGGTTCAGTGAACGGCAGTGTGCGTTTCCATGGCCTGACACCCACCAGCATGAAACTGGAAGGCTTAGACAGACATCACCGCTTGATGGACAGTTTGAGGAAATTGCATGCGGCTAGAAATTTGTTGGGCCAGCAAAGGCCGTAAATTGGCGTGAATGAATTGACCAAAATACGTGGATTGTTGGCCTTGCCGCAACTCAATCAGTTCATTTTTGAGACTGTCAGTGTCCACACGGGTTAAGTACCTTGCCATCTGAACTTGTTTGGTTTGAAGTCCTATTTTGCTTTCGATGTGAACAAAGTTGTCAGACAAAATCAAGGACTCGTAGTCGTTGGCATGAATGGCGTTGTAGATGAATGCGATGAGCAGAGCCGCAATTTCAACCATCGAAAAAGGCAGGATGTAATGGGCGCCCGCCCAAAAGAAGGCGGTTCCAATCAGCAGCGTCACCAGGCCCAAGACCCCAAAAATGCGCGCAATTTGAGACGGCGCCATGGAGATGTTCCTTTTCAGGTGCCACCGCCAAGTTGAGCCATCACCACTGCCAAGAACATTTTGGGTCAGGTGTCCACTGTCCATTTGATGCAAAGTTCGTCAAAAACCCATTATCAGAAAAGACCGAAGACACGAACCTCAGTAAGGTAATTGGCTGACAAGCAGAATGGCAAACTTATCTGCAGAAGATCGCCACACCATCTCTATGCCCCAAAGAATTTCAATTTACGTGCTG
>JACCDX011269488.1_pt1 | contig 23591 bp, 27 predicted proteins | sample 7449681 | NCBI WGS metagenome assembly JACCDX01 (sample SAMN15323450, study PRJNA562643) | freshwater metagenome | isolation source: river surface water | place: USA:Blue River Watershed | collected 2017-08-18
ACCAAATTTTGATACCAAATTTTGATACCAAATTTTGATACCAAATTTTGACCATTAATCTATAATTTCAGAAATTTATCAATAACTACTTCTTTTGCTATCTTCTTTAATATTTTCAATTCTTTCTCTACATCATTATCACCTGCACCACCCATCGCCTCAATAATAATTTTACTAAATTGGTCAGACCTCTTTGACTCCGAATTATTGTAATCAGGATACTTTTTTTTATATTGTGGCAATAATCTCTCATTCTTATATGCTATTCGTTTTATCACCTTTTTCAACTTCTTCTTATCATCATCTTCTTTTTCCCATTTATCATCATCCTTAATATAAATAACTTCCCTCTTTTTATCTGCACAATGGATTGGTCTTTCTGTTATATCCAACGCCTTTAAATTTCGAACAATTATGTTTGATATGCCCTCTACATAACCTAACTTACCTACACTTTCAAGGTCTTCTAAATCCAGTTGAATTGAATCTACAAAATCATTTATATTCATAGCATCTTTACATTTCTCATTTAAGAAGACATTCAAATTAAAATTGTTCGTGTTGTTATTGGATATCACGTTGTTTGTATAGACCATATTATTCATCTGAGTTGTCTTACATATATCTGTCATTTTATTTGTTAAATCATTGTTCTGTTTAAGCATTTCTAATACTAAATTCGTAAGAATTTGTACATCTGTTGACAATACATCGTCTATGGGTTTTTTGGGGTTTTTTAGTCCATCGCATTTTTTCGAATGTTTCCATAATCCTTGACGATGTCTGTATTCACGACCACAATCACATATAAATTTATGATGTGGGGTAAAATTGTAATCCATTTGTAATCCTTTTGTCTCCTTGACATGCTTCAGTGTCAAAATATGTCGGTCGTAATCCTTCTTATTGCACGATGTAAAGTCACAATTTTTACATAAATATTTTGGGGTTTTTTTGGGGTAAAAAATGTCATCCATTGTCCTCTAAATAGAGGACAGAAAAAACCCTTTAAGTATTTTTTTTGAAAAAATATATGACCATATTTTTTTTGTTGACGTTTAAATTGTGACCATAAAAAAAAAGTATCGTAACAAAAAATTTTGTCAGTAAGGACTTTTTGGCCAATCAAAAATTGGACATTTTTTTTATGTCCAATTTTCAAAATTTAAAAAACTTTCCCAAGCGATTTTTGTGAATTTACCTACGCCACAGGCAAGGTACAATTTTCAAAAATAACAGATTTCCTCCTTCATGATGTAGGGAAAAAAACGAAACTCTTTAAGTTCATTTACTGAATTATGTTATATTTAACACCTACTTAAAGACACATATTATCTATTACATAAAAGATTTTTTATAAAATTAGACGTTTTACATATATCTATCGACTCTATAAAATCATATATAAATATATTCAATTCTCTCTGTGAAAACACTTTTGGTTCTATACATATATACCCTTTTATATTTATATTGAGTTCTATATGTAAAATACATTCTGAATTGTCATATTTTTTACACCAAAAGTGGTCTTTGAATTTATCGTATCCTAATACATTTATATTACATAAATCTATTAGAACATATTGTATAATATTATTTATTTCATATCTATCTATATTTACCTGTAAACAAATTGTTGATGACATTTTGATTATTATTTTTATATATTTTAAATAAATAAAATTAGTTTTCAATTTTTTTACACCTTTTCTCATTTAATAACTTAAATAAATTATTATATTATAATTATGAATATTGAGTTATATTATGTCGGTGGATATGTCAGGGATAAACTTCTAGGCATTCAATCTAAAGATATCGATTTTGTTTTTGTCATAAAAAATGCAGTCACAATTCATGATGGATTTAAAATGATGGAAGATTGGTTGAAAAAAGAAGGATTTCATATTTTTTTATCTACACCATCCATGCTAACTATACGCGCAAAATTCCCAAAAAATAATAAATATATTAACGAACAAGAACTGACTGCTGATTTTGTGTTGGCTAGAAAAGAATATTATAATAATTCATGTAGCAGAACTCCTACAGTTGAAGTTGGGACATTATATGACGATTTGATGCGTCGAGATTTTACTATTAATGCCCTTGCAATGGATATGTCTGGACACATTATTGATGTATGTAATGGACTTGATGATATTCGTAAAAATATATTAAGGACACCCAAAGAACCATTACAGACATTATTAGATGATCCATTACGTATATTAAGAGCAATGAGATTTAATATTACTAGACATTTTGAGTTTGATAATAACTTATTGATTGCAATGACTTCTTCTGAAATTCTTGATAAATTGTTTACCACAGTTTCATTAGAGAGAATTAGAGAAGAACTCACAAAAATGTTTTCTTATTCGACTCCAAATACATTAAAGTTTTTAAATTATATTGAAACAATTTCACCTGGATTTATAGATAAACTTTTTATATATCCATTAAAATTATTGCCATCCACTAAAAAATAATATATAATATATTTTAATTATATTATATATAATGAAGTTGGTTTTGAGAACATTGATTTTTCATTTAATATCTATTATTATATTTGCATACATATATTTACATTTATCAGATCAATTTCAAAGCGAAAATGAAGAAAGACATAAAAAATATAACTCTTGTTTGGATTATTTTTTACTGAGTACAACTATTCAAGTTGGAGTTGGTATATCAGATTTATATCCAATATCACATTATAGCAAAATAGCAGTTATTATTCAACAATTTTTAATGCTTATGACACATATTATTACATTATATGTTTTTACTTTATAAAAATCACATATTTAGATTTGACCTTGAGTAATATAATATATATGGGTTAAAACATATCTTTCAATATCTTCTTTTTTTGAAGTATCAAATTCTTCCACTTTAACATTTTTAAAATCAATCAATTCAATATTATTCATAGATATATATTCAAAAATAGGAATTAAATTAATACTTTCAGGTTGGACAATTGTTTTCAAATCAATATTATATTCTTTTGCCATATTTCGGACATAATTGTAAATAACAAGTGATATCATTTTCAAACGTTTATCTTGTTGCTTTTCGGCCTTGTTATTGACTAAATGAAACACATTGAAAATAGATTCAATATAATCATTCATTTTATCATATCTGTTTGCCATTTATATAATTATATATATATTTCTAAATCTTTTTAAATATATATATTTAATTTTGCGGTGCCAAATGTGAAGATTATAACTCAATTAAAAATTTCCACTTGGTCTATATTCTTCTGGTACTAAAGTGATTTGATTATTCTCTCGAATGTTGACATAATATAAGAATAATTTGGTTCTTCTTCAAATTTTGTTTTTCTCAAGTATTTAAGAGTGTCTATTAAGATTGATGGGTATTGAGTATTGTAAACAATATCTTCTTTTTTTTGAATAATTATATCTTTATCTACATCATTATTCCAAGGTAATATTCCATTCCATAAATATAATAAAATATAAATAGCAGATTCTAAATCATCCCTTCTACTTAATTCCATTTTTATATGAGAATATACACTTGCATAATTAATACTACCAATCAAATTATGCGTTTCTCTCATTTGAATATGATAACCATTTATCAAATATGATTTACAAAAACCGAAATCAATTAAATATAATTGATTTATTTCATTTATTCCAAATAAGAAGTTTTCAGGTTTAACATCACGATGTACCAACCCTTTATAATGTATGGTTTTTAATAAAGTTATTATTTTTAATCCGATTTTTAAAACTAATCGTAGAGAGAAATATGGAATTTGATGTCTGAACTCTTTTAAAGATGGTCCTAATAATGAAATTACCATATAATAATTGATAGTGTCTTTTCCAAACCATTTTATATTAGGAATGCCATTACATCCTTGTAGATAACTATACATCATGCTTTCATTTTTAAGTAATTTTAATCCATTTTGAATTGGTTCTACTTTTATAGCAACATATTCATTTGTTCTGATGTGTTGACCTTTATAAATAACTCCAAAAGATCCACTACCTAATTGTTTTATAATTTTATATTTACGATTTAGAAAATGTGGTGCCAAATGTGAAGATTTCTCACCAGATAATTCGTTTATTCTCATTTTACTCATATACTTTGTATTTTCTTTTATAATATCTTTAATATATTTTAAAATAATTTAAAGACATCAGATATATTAATATATCAATAATGTCTTCTTCATCTTCATGTGAACATTTAATCGGACGTGTAAAGTGGTTTAATACTAAAGTTGGTTATGGATTTATTACTGTAACTGATGGAAGTAGATCAGGTACTGACGTGTTTGTATATCATAACTCCATCAATGTTGAAAATCAGCAATATAAATATTTAGTGCAAGGTGAATATGTAGAATTTGATTTAGTTAAGTCTGAATCAGGAAATCATGAATGGCAAGCAGATAGAGTCAGTGGAATTAAAGGTGGAAAATTAATGTGTGAGACTCGTCGTGATGTTAAAATTTCACGTAGTGAATATAAGAGTGTTGATACATTTCAAAAAGACAAACCTAAACAACAAGAAAGACCTAAAAATTCAGAGTCTAAGCCTAGAACAACTGAATCTAGCAATGAACCAAAGCAAAGAAGACCAAGGGAAACAAAAGAAACTGATAACAAGGACTGGACTTTAGTAAAAAAAAGTGTTCCGAATAAATATCGAGTGAATAGTCGTAAAGGCGAAACTGTAATTACTATTCAATCTAAGTAATATTAAACATCTTCATTATAAATTGAAATAATTAAATATTTCTTTAGGAAATAAAATACGCGCGCTTTTTTTAAAGGAATATATATATATAGAATGGGACAAACTAATGTGGATTTGGTTAAACTAGGTGGTGCAAAAAGAAAAAATGGACATAAAATGACATGCACATGTCACATATGTGAAAACATGAAGAATAAAGCAAAACGCGGTGGTTATTCTGAAGAGATTGATAAAAAAATAGAATTCAGTGGTGGGTATAAAAAGAAAAATGGTCATAGAAAAAATTGTAAGTGTCCAATTTGTAAAAATATGAATAATACTAAAAAAAAGAAAATATCGTGTAAAAAGAAAACACGAAAATTAAGAGGTGGTGGCGATGATGACAACGAAGATGAAATAAATTCAAATACTAATGTTGATTCTGATTCTGATACTGATATTGATACTGATACTGATACTGATACTGATACTGAGTCTGATGATGAAAGTAAATCTGATGTAGAGGAAGAGTCTGATGTAGAGGAAGAGAAAAAAGGTGGAAGAAGAAATAAAGTAAAGAAAGGAAAAAGAGGAAATGGACATAAACCAACATGTAAATGTCCAATTTGTAAAAATATGAAAAAGTCAAAAAAAGGAAAACATGGTGGTGATTCTGAAATAAATAATATTGACGTAAAAGAATCCGAGTCAAAAGAAGAAATTCCTGCAAATGATAATGAATATGATGAATTGGAAAATATTCAGACTTCTACAGGAGGAACTCGTAAACATAAAAAACGGTGTGGAAAAAAATTAACAAAGGGAAAAAAGCACTAGATTATATAATTTTTATTTAAAAAATCTACTTAAATAAAAATGTATTAATATAATTATAAAATGTCATCAAATAAAAATAACCAAGAAGAAATATTTTCTCAGTTTGAACAACTTCTAAGTCAATTAGGCACATTAAATAGTCAAATTGTAAATATCCGTCAAAATATAAAAGTTCTTGAAAAAAATGTAAAATCAGAACTGAAATGTTTAAAGAAAGAAAATATTAAATCGAAACCTAAATCTAACAGAACTCCGTCAGGTTTTGCGAAACCTTGTAAGATAAGTAAAGAATTATGTACTTTTATGAATAAACCAGACGGAACTGAATTAGCACGAACTGAAGTAACACGTGCACTGAATAAATATATAAAAGAAAATAAACTTCAAAATATATCTAATTCTAGAATTATTTTACCAGACGATAAATTAAAATCATTACTCGATTTAAAAGAAGGTGATGAATTGAATTATTTTAATATTCAAAAATATATGAATAAACATTTTAACCCATTATTGGATATAAATAAGAAATAGTTTAATAACAGTCTAATATGTCAACAAGATCTATTCCATATTGATTAGATAACTTTTGTAATCTATTTGGATGAAATACTTTTTGAACTAATTCTTCACAGAAATTCTTCATAGAAATCATCATTTTATCATAATTATATTTACAAATAATTTCACATACATTTGGATTATATTCTAAAAAATCCCATTCTAAGTTGTTTCTTTATGTTTCTTTGTTTCACAATGGCGTGTAAATAGTATTTCTGCGTAAGTTCCAAAATCACATTTATCACAATAATATTTAAATTCATTTTTTCTTTCTTCTTTTGTTGAATGTTGAGTTAAACAATGAACTTTCATACAAGTTAAATTTTTTGTTGTATATTCGCAATGCTTACATTTTGGTTCTAATACCTTATCACTTCTCGTTTTTCTTTTTCCATTATTTTTATGTTTTTCACTATCTATATGTTGCTTCCAGTGTGCTGGATATATACATTTGTAATTACAACATTCGCAATAATATTTTGCTTCTATTTCATTTGTCATTTCCATTTATTTATAAATATAATAATTATAAATAATTTATCTTTAAATATTTTGCGTTAAAACAACTTAAAAATAAAATATTTATAATATATATAAAATGAAAGTTAAGAAAAAGAAAAAAGAAGAATTCAAAGAATTTAGGAATGTTGAAAAGTCGGCATACAAGACTTTCAAAATTCCACTCAAAACGATTTTACTAAATCGTGATACAATACAACCTGTCATAAATAATTTAGTATTTGAAATGAACGATTTAGTAATTCATACTTATCAATTTATTCGTTTATATATTTTAGACAAATATACTAAAAATCTACCTTTACCAACCATAGACGATACATTCATCTCATATTGTATTAAGACATTAGGAACTCGTGATAATAGAGGAAAGAAATGTAAAGATATTGAACTTTTAGAAACATTAGAAGAATTTTACAAAACTGAATATCAACCTTTACTTAATCACGAAAAAACAAATTTAAAGAACACTACTTTTTTACTACCTTATTTAGCAACACAAATTCATACATCTTTATCTAATAATATTCAAGAGCATTTCATTCAACATTTTTTACGATTTATAAATAAAACTACAAATGACATTACAGAAGATAAACAATTATTATTTCAATTCAAAAAGAACATTATGGAATTGACAGATACAAATGAATTATTTAGTTTATGGAAAGAAATGCATTTACAAAATATTACTCCTGAAAATGTAAAAAAATCACTTTATTATGATGTGAAAGTTAGACCATTTGAATATTTGAAAGGAATGTTGTATATGAATGGTATATTAGAAAAACAAGAAAGTAAATTATTTCAACCATTGCCATTACGAAATAACATTATTCCAAAGCACATTATTTTAGATACTGCTTGTATAATTAATTTATTTTGTCCTGAAAAGGATAAAGAAGGTAATAAAATTAAGAAAGGTGAATTATTAAGTAATGTGAAAGATAATCAAAATGAAGTATGGAGTAATTTATTGAATTTGAATCATAGAATATTCAAGAATAAACATTATCAGTTTCATAACCAAATTCAAACAGACGGAATTTCGTGTTGTTTATTATTTATTCGTAAAGATTTAAAGAATAAAAAATGGGGTGCAAAAGTTCCTGCATTAGAAGAACAAGATTTTTACAATATAGAAGATTTATCCAAAGAACAATTAGATACACTAAAAGATAGAACGATTATTGGTTGCGACCCTGGAAAAAGAAGTTTAGTTTATATGATGGATAATAAAGGAAATAAACTACAATATACCGCACCACAGAGAAAAAGGGAAAGTAAAGCAAAATGTAATCAACGAATTTTGTTATATGAAAGAAAGAAAAATGGTATTATTGAAAAAGAAACACAATTGTCATTTCAAAATAGTAAATCAGTTGATTATGAAAACTTCAAAATGTATCTTGTTGAGAAAAATAAATTAAACAAAGAAACAACTGAATTTTACAAAAGAGATACTTGGAGAAAAATGAAATTTCGTCAATATAGTTATGGTAAGAAAAGTATTGATACATTCTTAAATAAAATCAAGAAAACATTTGGAGAAAATCTATTAATCGGTTATGGGAATTGGAGTAGAGATACACAAATGAAGTTTTTTATGCCTACGATGAATAAAGGATTAAGGAAACTAATCCATAAAAAATATGACACAATAACTATTAATGAATGTAATACAAGTAAGAAATGTTGCGATTGTCATAAAGATTTAGACTATTACAAAGATAAAGAAAATAAAAAGGTATTTCGTCTATTGATTTGTTCTAACTGCGTGAGTTGCGAAAACAAAAAAATCGTATTTAGAACAAGAGATGCAAATTCCTCAATAAATATTTTGAAATTAACGAAATGTTGGATAGATAGACAAACAAGACCAACCGAATTTCAAAATCATATTTCGTCTTTCACTTCTTCGCCAACCAAAGAGAAGAAGAAAAAGTAAGACCATCAAAATTGATTTTACATTTTTTTATTTTTTTTAATGCCGTAAAAATCGGCGTTTGAAATGTAAAAAGGTGTAATAATTCAATTGCTACATAATTAGAATTTTCTGATAAATTAGACCAACTGACTTCATCAATAGGAATATTTTCTAAAATATGTGAAGAATGTATGTTAATACATAATCCATTAAATTTTGTAAAATTATTAATATATTTATAATCATATATAGGCAATCCAATCATTATATTAAATATATAATAGACATTATCTTTATATACATATTTTAAGAATTAAATGTCTTATCTAAATATGGTTTTAGAGGCATATATATTTTTAGTAACTCAAACATTAAATGTAAGCGTGTGTCCAATATATTTATTAATTTATGAAGAGTTTTTAATTCTGTTTGGAGAGATAAAGCAATAATACTTTTTATATATGAAGTATTATGGTTGTTTATTTTATCACGAATTTCCATAAGAAGACAATTTATATTATAAACAGTTTCTGATGTACCGATTAATGATAATTTAATTGGATCATTTATTCTCTCTAATATTTTGGATGGACATTTAAGTTCAACCAAAGAGAAGTCCGACGATGAGTCAATTTCCATAATTTGTGGATGTAAAATGTGTTGTTTAGTTTGTTCAAATTCTTCACTATTAGAACTAAATTTTCGTATAATGTCGTAAATCAAAGATTCAATTATTCTTAATTTATTTTCTAAATCTCTCTCTATTATTTCATTCTTAAATATAATTGAATCACTATCTTTATGCTCAGAAATAAATTTAACAACATTTTGAGAAGAAGATATTGATGCAGATAGTGATGTGATTGAATAAAATAGCATATTGCAAGTTAGAAGTGGAACACTTGTGTAGTAATATAAACTAATTATATCCATTATTCTATATAATACATAAATACTTTTTATCTTATTTATGTCTTTTTATATTTATTAAAGTCATTTATAATTATACGCATAGTATTGCAATTATCCATAGACAATTCTCCTGTATTTTCGAAATCTTTCTCTATTAAAAAAATATAATTATGAAAAAATGCGTGAAAATATGAAAAACTTTTGTGAAGAATTGGTTCAGAAAATTTTTCATCCTTTAAGACTACAAAAAATATGTCAAGAATATGGTCTAGAAATGACCGAACTATTAGAATTGTTATGAGTCTGGCAAAATATGTCACATTATGTATACAATAATATAAATTATAAACATTTTGATAAAATATGCACTGTGTCTATATCACAATTTTCTAAATAACTTTTATTTCCACAAGCTCTACATTTTTGTTTAATTTGATTTTTTTTATAGGAGATATTTACTTCTGGTTTATCACACATCGTACATAATAAATACTCTTTTATAAAACCATACAAAATTTCGTTTATTTGTTCATTAGAATGTTCTCCTTGAAGATAATAATTATTAGTTTTGTCTACACCACTTTTACAAGATAATTTTTTTCCAAGTATACGAATAAGTATGTCTTTATCAAACAATAACTCCTTAGAAAATTTATCCATATTTGTTATTATAGTAATTTTTGTTCCTTTTTTGATTTTATAAGAAATATCAATTAATGATATTTTATATCTATAATTTGTGTCAAATAAGACACTCTCGTCACTAGTTAAATATAATTTTCCGTTTTGCTCCATTTTGATAATATTTCTAAATAATATATTATCAACCAATATATCTTACACCTTTTAACAAATCAAACGCCGATATTTGTATCTACAAACTCGTATAAATATTCTCCAATCCAATCAAGCAATGGTTCCGCAAGCAATTCGAGTTCATTATCATTACTATATTCATTAATCATAATTGTAATGACTTTTTCTATGTTATTATTATTATCTTCTATAAATTTATCAATTTCATCGCTTGTAAATGGTATTAAATCATCATCACTTCTTCCAATAGTTAAATCATTAACAATCATTAACTTAATTTTTGTTTTAAGTATATTGCGATAATCCATTCGATATTTATAGTATAGTATAATCTATATATTATTTTCACTATATATAAAATTCGGCATTTGAATTGTTAAAAGGTGTAAAAAGCATTTCAATTTTTTTAATTCCATCTTACACACATTTTTCTAAATATTCTTAAGTATAAGTAAAAAATTGAGTTTTTATTTATTTTTTAAATAATATATAAAATAGATAATGATTGGCAAACCAATGTATCATTCAAAATATAAAAATATTAACTATTTTATGTTAAACATATAATGATTGATTTGTTACAACATATTTCAATGTCATATTTGGAATTTCCTTCAATTTACTTAAAAATTCAACATTGTTTGTCATTTCAGCAATTTTTTCAAATTCATTTGAAATATTATTCATTTTCAATAATGCTTTAACAAATTCACCCAAAAATATATCCTTCTCTCCAGCAATTTTCTGTAAAACTAGTTTACAGTCTTCAATTGTTTCAGCATCACACCATTCTTCTATATAATGCAATAAGTCGAACTGGATTTCATAATCAAATCCAGTATTAATATTTTTATTTAGTTCTTTTTTTTGATATTCTTCATATGATGTAACTATTTTATTTAATAATTGATTTATAACTTGACATGTTGATGTGGGGACATGTGATTTCAAATCTTCTGATATACGAACATTTACAAAACAACTAAATAATAAAATCAATTGTTTAGTGGTTAATATATCCATCTGCTTTGATAGATACACATCTGCAAAAACAAGACAATGGACTTCTCGAATTTGGGACGCAATTTTACCTTTCAAAGTTAACGTAAATCCATCTTGCTCGATAAAATGCTCATTTTGTAATAAATTGAAAACAGAATTAACACCAGCATGAAAATATTGACTTAATGTGTCATATTTTGCCGTCCATTCATTTATTTCTTTTTCTTTTAATGTTATTTTCAGATAACTCTGTAAATCTTGTGACACAAAGTGATAATTATCAATAATAGACTTTAATTTTCTCTCTATTTCTTTACGTTTTTTGTTTACCGCATTCACTTTATTTTTCTCAAGATCTTGATATTCATTTAAAATATCAATCGGAGTCCTTAATTGCGTTGCATATTTATTTATATTACTTAATTCTAAGTTGAGAGTTGATAATTTATTGGTAATTTGGGTTAATTGTTCGTCTAAATCACCTGTAATCATACTTCTACTTGCAAATTGCGTTAGATTATGATCGCCAATATTAAGTAAATTCAATAGTAAGTGGTATGAAATTTTGAATTTAGATGTAAGAGTCTGAGGTTTACCACTCATCATTTGTTTATAACTTACTGAATCAACATTTCTAAATAAATTTGGTAAGTGAATAGAATGACCAATTGTGTCAAGACCTAATCTACCTGCTCTTCCGGCTGCTTGAGTATATTCATGACTATGAAGAGTTCGAATAATTTCACCATTAAATTTATTTATATCTGTAAATATGGTCGTTTTCACCGCCAGATTAATTCCAACACTCATTGTCTCCGTACAAAACAATAATTTAATAAACCCACGCTCAAATAACATTTCGACAATTTCTCTTAATATTGGTAACATTCCTGCATGATGAATTGCAACTCCCTTTCTTAAAAGTTTAACAATATTAATATATTCAGGTAGATGTAAATATTCTTCAAAATTCGGTAATTTACGAATAATTTGCTCACATTCTCTATCGACAGTATATGGAACTTTACTATCAAATTCTAATAAATTAGTTGTCATTTGTTCAGCACATATTTCTAATTGTTTACGTGAAAATACATAACATAATGCAGGCAATTTTTCTGATTCAACCAAATGTTCTGCTAATTTATTTAACACAAATTGTCGATTTACACGGACATCGTGTTTTTCAAATAATGTTAACATTTTTCTTGTATTTTGATAAGTTATGTCGTTAAATTTTCCTTTTTCATCTTGTATAATAAACAACTTATTTGTTAGACTTTTTATTTCTTCCTGAGTTGCTTTATCTTTTATACATTTATTTATGGAATTGGGTACTGTAATAAAACTATAATGAATTAAAGGAACTGCTCTAATTAATTTACGTGTTAAATATACCTCTTTATCAACTGTTTTTGAAATATCACCTTTGGTTTCTAACCAATGTGCAAATTTTTCTGGATTATCTAATGTTGCCGATAATCCTACCATTTGAATATGTTTAGGTAACATCATTATAGTTTGTTCCCAAACAGACCCTCTATTTTCATCATTAATAAAATGTATTTCATCAAATACCACACATCCCAAATCAGACTCAATATTCATGTCAAATGATACTGCTGATTTTGGCGGTGGACTCGAACTTTTGATTTGATATAATTTATTCAGTAAAATTTCAGTTGTCATAATCAATACATCTGCATCAGGATTAGTTTTAATGTCTCCTGTAATTAATCCTACACTTATATCTGGATATTTTTTTGTAAAATTATGAAATTTTTCATTACTTAGTGCTTTAATAGGGGTCGTATAAATGGTTTTCTTCCCTTTAGAATGAAAATATTGAAGCGCAAATTCTCCGCCAAATGTTTTACCTGAACCAGTTGGACAACAAATTAGTACATGATTTCCAGTAATAATACCTTCTACACACCATTTTTGGAAATCATGTAATTTATATGAATAATTTTCATAATATTGTTTAAATTTCTCTTCATTTGATTCTGGATATTGTAAAGAACAAATTTGCACCATAGTCGATTATATAAATTATATTTTATCTTTATATTACTTTACTTAATATCAACTCAATTTTATTTGATTTTATGTGACAAAATATGTCACAAAATAAAAAATGGATTAATTTTGTGATTTGTGACATATTTTGCCGCACTTATAATAAATCTAATAATTCAGTTAATTCTAATCCATACTCATCACATATTTTTTGAAGTCTTAATGGATGAAATACTTTCTGGACCAATTCTTCACAAAAATCTTTCATATTTTTCTTCATTAGATCATATTTATATTTTCGAATAAAATTACATTCACATATATTTATATTATCTGACAAAAATCTCCAACTTATTTTATCTACATTTTTTTCTAAAATAGGAATAGCATTTTCATTACATGATAAATAATTCCAATCCACTTTGTCTAAATTTTTTTCCAAAATGTGGATTGCGTTTGGATTTAGTGATAAATAATTCCAAACAATTTTATCAAAATTCTTTTCTAAAATATGAATAGCATTTGGATTTTGAGATAAATTATGCCAATTAATTTTATCTAAATTTTTTTCCAAAATTGGTATAGCATTTGAATTATATGATAAATTATCCCAATCTACTTTATCTAAATTTTTTTCTAAAATAGAAATGGCATTTGGATTATGTGATAAATACCACCAATCAACTTTATCTAAATTATTTTCCAAAATATGAATTGCATTTGGATTTAAAGATAAATCTTCATAATCCAGTTTATCTAAATTCTTTTCCAAAATAGAAATGGCATTTGGATTTCCAGATAAATTAGACCAACAAACTTCATCCAATTTTTTTTCCAAAATAGAAATGGCATTTGGATTATATGATAAACGATACCAATGTACTTTATGCAAATTTTTTTTCAAAATAAAGATTGCATTTGGATTTGAAGATAATCTTTTCCAAAACACTTTATCTAAATTCTTTTCTAACATAGAAATGGCATTTGGATTTGAAGATAGAATTGACCAACAAACTTTATCCAAATTTTGTTCTAAAATGGGAATGGCATTTGGATTTGAAGATAAACACACCCATTGTAATTTATCTATATTTTTAAACTCATATTCAGGTTTACCTATCATATTTTTTATATTCTTTTTCTTCTATTTTAGAGAGAAAAATAAACTCAATTTTTTGTGACATATTTTGCCGCACTTATAATAAATCTAATAATTCAGTTAATTCCAAACCATACTCATCACATATTTTTTGAAGTCTTAACGGATGAAATACTTTCTGGACCAATTCTTCACAAAAATCTTTCATATTTTCCTTCATTTTTTTATAGTTATAATCGCAAATAAAACTAAACTCGCAAATATTTGGATTTGATGATAATCTCCACCATACAATATTATCGACAATCTTTTCTAAAATCCAAATCAGATTTGGATTTGGATTTGATGGTAACATAAGCCATATATTTTTATTTTTATATACTTCATCCATATTCTTTTCTAAAATATGAATAGCATTTGGATTCATTGCTAAATTTCCCCATTTTATTTTATCTATATTTTGTTCCAAAATAGGAATGGCATTTGGATTCGAAGATAATGTATGCCACTCAACTTTATCTAAATTTTTTTCCAACATATGAATAGCATTGGGATTTCTAGATAAATTAAACCAACTCACTTTATCCAAATTCTTCTCCAATATAGAAATAGCATTTGGATTTGCAGATAAATCCCACCAATCAACTTTATCCAAATTCTTTTCTAAAATTGGTATAGCATTTGGATTTGAAGATAATTCTCTCCAATCTACTTTATCTAAATTTTGTTCTAATATATGAATAGCATTTGGATTTCTTGATAACATATGCCAATTAACTTTATCCAAATTCTTTTCTAAAATTGGCATAGCATTTGGATTTGCAGATAAACAAAACCAATGTACTTTTTTAATATTATATTTGTAAAATGTTGCAGTAAAATTTTGATTGAGTGATATCTGACACCAGTTAACTTTATGTAAATTCTTTTTTAAAATATGGATAGCATTTGGATTTCTTGATAATCTATTCCAATTTATCTTATTTAAATTTTGTTCTAAAATAGGAATAGCATTTGGATTTGAACATATAGCATCCCAATCTAAATTTTCTAAATTCTTAAATTTATAAATTGGCTTGCCAAACATATTTAGATGTTATTTTTATTCTAGTATTAGAGAGAAAAAACAAATCAATTTTTATTTACTTTTTACTTTATAAATTTCTTACTTTATGTATTTTTATTTATTTTTTACTTTATATCTTTTGGTTTAGTAATTTTATAAATAACTTTAGTATATGTATCATTGCCTGCAGCATGTCTTATTGTTAATATATTTTTTTTCTTCCAATCATTGCCAGTTGCCTTTTCAGACATAATATACATATCTCCACTATTCAACTCGAATCTAATATTTTTTCCAATCGGTTTGGTATGTTTATGCCACTGATATGCTAAATTCATACTGCTACCTAATCTTAAACCAATCACCTTTTTTCTCTCTGAATCTCCATGATATCCTATGCCAGTTTTATCGTTGTAATAATAATTACCCTCTGCAAGCAATTCATCAGCGCCATTTATTAACATATTTAAATTTTGCTTTACTTTATATAATAATGGCACTTCATCCCATGAAACAATTCTACCTTTTTTATTTTCGTAATCTGGATCTTGATTTTTTTCGTCAAAACATAAATTCCATCTTGCCTTTTTATTTACAACTCGCCCATACATAAATGCTTTTGAATCCCATTCACAATTTAATAATTCATTATTTAAATTAGTTACATCTTCTTCATTTTCAAGTAACATTTGGATACCATTTCTTATAATCAATATAAACGCACATTCAGGGTTTTCCGTTTTTTCAGGTAAAGCATCAGCTAAATTATGCAATTCACAAGTAAAATTTTTATTTTCACATAATTCTTTACATTCAACAAGTTCTTCATATGTAAATCCATTTTTATGCAGTTTACCTAACATTTGCATACCTTTATGATTTTCTGCACAATCTCCAAATGTGATAGTAATTGTTGATGACATTTTATTATTTTATTATTTTATTTATTCCGCAAAAATTAATTCAATTTTTTTATATTATATATTACAATTATTGCTATATAAAGATATATTATTATATGTATATATGGAAAGAGTTCGTGAAATTATTGCAGAAATATGTGATGATAATTATGATGAAATATTAGAAGATTATATAAACGCATATAATGAATGTTTTGATAATGATGATTATAGTAATAATATTTATTTAACAGAATCAGGAAGTGGTTTGGAGAACTGTATTTTTTTTACATTTCCAAACACAACTGATATTTATATGTGTGATATGATGAATGTAACATTTGAAAAAGTGTCTAATAGATGTAAATTAGAAGTTGGACAAGAAATATTGGGCGATTTTGAAGATTTGGCTCAATGTCAATATGAGTCATTAAAATTATCGCCAAACTCTTCTAGTGATTTTTCTTATATATTATATTCATTTGATCAAGGCAGAGAATTGCCAATTGTTTGTTTAAAAGTTGATGAAAATACTCGATCTGATTGGGTAAATATTTATTCAAATTATGAAGTACCTCAAATGCACAATATTAAATGGACCGATGAATTAAATGTCGAATTTAATGATAACTATTATAAAATTCTAAAAAATAATAAAACTGTATCAACATTACATAATGGAGATGATTTTCAATTAGGAGATAGCAATACTGAGGCATATATTGATCAACACAATAATTTATTAATATGTAACTATGGTGATGTTAGTAGTGCAATTATTATTTCACAAAAAAAAATGATTAAATAAATACATTAAAGTTATCTAATTTTTTTATTTTTTTATTTTATTTTTTATATTAGTTAGTAATACTTTATTAATGCGTTACTAAGTGCATTTTTGAATAATTTCACTGATCCCATTTCAACCCATCTTTTTGAAATGGCGTCATTTCTTTCTTTATCTATTTTTAGCAAACCATCAATTTCATTTAAATAATGCTCGATATCAAATTTATCTCCTTCATTTTCTTTCATTTTTTCTACAAGTTTCTTTAATAGTTCAGTCTTTTCTACATCAATATCATCATAAAATTCTTCAACTGAACCAATTGCAACATTACTATAACTGTCTTCATTTTTATCAAACACATTTACATTTGTGTTAATTTTTACTACCCACCAATTATCATCGCTATAAATAATGCGCGCTTCTCCATACAATTTTTTAATGAAATTATATGAAGATTCGGTTTCAAACCATCTGTCAATCTCAATATATGCTCTATTATAATTATATGTTCTATTTTTTACACAACGTCTATATGGTTTAATAATAACACGACCTAACATTGCAATTCCATTTTTACGAAATATTTTCGTGATAAACTTTGCATCGATATTTTTTTCAACATGTGGAATATAAATACTTTTAATTGGACTCATTCTGAATTAAGTTTATCTTTTCTAAGTTTATCCAGTCTAACTTTAAATATTTTTAGATTATACTTATCCAAAAAAAGTATTTCAATTTTTTTTTGATGTACAATAATAAATATTATAATAAAAAAATTGAAATACTTTTTTGGAAAATATAATATAACATATAAATTATAAATTATAGTTAATAAAATGACAGAATACGAATTCGAAAAATATATAGCAGATATTAATAATGTCAACAATATTCTAGATACATATGGAGTGGCAATTATTTCAAATGTATTAAATGAAGAAGAATGTCAAGATATGAATACTGGAATTTGGGATGTATTAGAACATTTAACAGCGGACTGGGATAAGCAAATGTTAAGAAATAATGCTGAAACTTGGAGAGAAATGAAATATTTATATCCTAAACACTCTATGTTAATTCAAAATTGGTCAATTGGTCATGCTCAGCATATTTGGAATATTAGACAAAATCCTAAAATTGTTGAAGTCTTTGCTAATATTTGGAACTGTAATAAAGAAGACTTATTGGTAAGTTTTGATGCTACATCAATTCATCTTCCACCTGAAACTACTAGATTAGGATGGTATCGCGGCAATGATTGGTTTCATTGTGATCAGAGTTATTTAGATAGTAAATTTAAATGTGTTCAGGGTTGGGTAACTGGTTATGATATTAATGAAGGTGATGCTACTTTATCAATTCTTGAATCAAGTAATCATTATCATAAAGAATTTCAAGAAAGATTCAAAACAACTATTAAGGATGATTGGTATAAATTGAATGATGACGAAAAGAAATTTTATATTGAAGAAAAACATTGTTTACATAAGCGAATCAAATGTCCAAAAGGGTCTCTTGTTTTATGGGATAGTAGAACTATTCATTGTGGCAGTGAAGCCTTAAAATCTAGAACTCAACCTAATTTAAGAAATGTAGTTTATGTTTGTTATGAACCACGTGCTCACTGCAATGATAAAAATTTAATTAAAAAACAAAAAGCATTTGAAAATTTAAGAATGACTAGTCACTGGCCATGTAAAGTAAAATTGTTTCCTAAAACTCCTAGAACATATGGTGGACCTATTTATAATGTAAGAAAAATTCCAAACCCAATTCTAAGTGATTTGGGGAAAAAATTGGCAGGATTTTAAATAAAATTATATGTCTTTAAGTTGTTTTCATTTAATAATTGTTCTTTAATTTTTTATTTCCAACTACTAATGGCATTATCTAATTCTTCTTCATTCATATCTTCTACATTCAACAATTCATTTAGTTTAGATGGATGATATAATTTTTCTATTTTTGGTAATCTCACTTTAATCCATAACCAGTGACGAAATTTTGTTTTAAATTTTAAAGACCAAAACAGCAATTTATAATAATATAAACAATCAATAACATAATTAAACTCATATATCATTTCTTCAGTTAAACTGAATGAGTCATATGAAATACAATAAGGCAATTGATTGTTATAACATCGCAATTCAATAAAATCATAATTAATCTTAGGCAATGTTGTTAATTGATTATTAGAACAATTTAAACGTTTTAAATTATCATTCAGTCTAGGTAAATATGTTAATTGATTATTAGAACAAGTTAAATTTTTTAAATTACAATTTAGTTTAGGCAAACTGTTCAATTGATTGTGAGAACAAATTAACGTTTGCAAATTATCATTCAGTTCAGGTAACATTTTTAATTGATTGTTACTACATTGTAGTAGGAATAAAGTCTTGTTGAGTTCAGGCAAAATTATTAAGTTATTACAATTACAATTTAATGCTGTTAAATTATTACTGAGTTCAGGCAATTTTTTTAACTTATTATGTGAACAATTTAAACTTGTAATCATATTTAAATTAGGCAAACCTGTTAATTTATTACAATCACAATTTAATACTTTTAAAGAATCATTTATTTCAGGTAAGATTGTTAATTGGTTTACGTCACAATTTAAATATAGTAAATCATCATTCAATTCAGGTAATTTAGTTAATATATTTTTAGAACATGTTAATTCTATTAAATTATTATTGAGTTCAGGCAAACATTTTAATTTATTATTAGAACAATTCAAATATTGAAGTTTATTATTAAGTTTTGGTAAATAAGTCAATAAATTGTTTCTGCAATTTAAATATAATAAACTATCATTGAGTTCAGGTAAACTAGTTAAGTTATTAAATGAGCAATCTAAATGTTTAAGAATGTTAAATCGTTTTAAAGACGGAATGTAAGTAAGTTTTTTATATTTAATCACGATTTCTTCAGTATAATCCGGTAAAGAATTAATATAATCTTCAATATTAAATGATGACATTTTGATGTTCTTTTTAAATAACAAAAAATAATAAAAAAGAGTTTCAATTTTTTTAATTTGAATACACATATTTATTGCCAATTACTAATAACATTATCTAATTCTTCTTCATTCATATCTTCTGCATTTAATAGTTCATTTAATTTGGATGGATGATATAATTGTTCTATTTTTGGCAATCTCACTTTCAGCCATAACCAGTCTCGAAATTTCTTTTTAAATTTTAAAGACCAAAACAATGATTTACAATGATATAAATAATCAGTAGTATTATTAATCATGTTTATTTTATTAATCAAATTTATTTTTGACTCATTTAAATTGAATGAGTTATTATACATAATACAATAAGGCAATAGATTATCATAACATCGCAATTCAATAAAATTATAATTTATTATCTTAGGTAAAGTTGTTAATTGATTGTAAGAACAAAATAAATATTTTAAATTGTCATTCAGTTTAGGTAAATATGTTAATTGATTGTAAGAACAATTTAAATATTGCAAACTATCATTCAGTTCAGGCAAACTTGTAAGTCGATTATGTTGACAACATAAATCTGTAAGATTTTTAAGATTAGGTAACATTTTCAAGTTGTTGAATTGACAGTTTAATTCATGTAAATTATCATTTAGTTCAGGCAAACTTGTTAACTTATTATACTCACAATTTAAAATTTTTAAAGAATTATTGAGTTCAGGTAAACTAGTTAAGTTATTAAATGAGCAATCTAAATATTTAAGATTGTTAAATCGTTTTAAAGACGGAATATAAGTAAGTCGTTTGCCTAGAATATCAATCATTTCAATATCATCTGGCAAAGAATTAATATATGTTTCGATATTAAATGATGACATTTTGATATTCTTTTTAATAATAAATAATAATAAAAAAGAACTTCAATTTTTTAAATTAATTTTCGATTTTTTTCAATTTCGGATATTTCTTCATCTCTAATTTTTATAATTTCACTTATTGATATTAGTGGTTTATTATCTCTTGTATTACAATTACTTAATGAAATATTTTTATAAGTTTTGTCAATAATTCCGTAATAATAAAAACCATCATTATAACGTTTCTTTTGCAGTCCTGCATCTTTTAGATATTTTGATAGTCTTATTTTAAATCCAGACATTTTATCTTTATCAATTTTGATAAAATTTGAGTTGAGAATAATGTCATATAATGTAGATGCTTTCATTTTATGATTAATATCATTGTCTATTGTATAATTAGATTCTAAAAATTTCTTAACTTGACTTTCTTCAGAATTTACTAAATTATTAGAATTCATATGTTTGTTAGAAAAATCTATGTATTGAGATATTACCAACAACTTTTTATTGATTTCATCAATATCATTAAACTGAATTTTCGTAAACTCCCTTTTAATAAAATCAACTATATCTTGATTATTTGTCTGAATTCCAAATAATTTAACAAAACCAAATTCTGGATAATGTTCAATAACATAGCATTCATTCTCATCAGGATTTACAAGTGTCATTGTTTGTAAAAATTTATCATTCATTAATACAAAAACAGATGACATTTTAGAGTCACTTGACGTAGTTTGTTCTGATTCATATTCATTTACAATGAGACTATTTTCCGCAAATTTAGGATATAATACATTATATTCTTGATTATAACATTCAAAACTATTATTATTGTGTTCATTATTATTTTTATCTGATGGATTTGTTATAACATATTTCTTGAGTAATATTTCTGGATCTATTCTTTTTCCTATATCAGGCAAATTCCAAGGAGTTATTTTATCATGAATGTTGTTAATTTTAATATTATTATTATAGTCTTTTGTCACTTTTTCAGGTATCAAATTTTTAGGTATATTAATTCCTATATCGGATAAATGTTGGGAAACTATTTTATTAGTAGATGTATTATTAGTTGTCTCTCTAAAAACAGCAGGTGTATGAGTCATATATAAATCATCACCAATATAAAAATCAGATTGAATTGCTGGTTTTATTTCAGTAGTTTTTTTAAAACAATTTTTTTCAAAACTTTTAATAGTTCTCTCTGAAATAATATTGTTAACAACAGTTGGTATATATTGATTTAAATATTCATCTTTATATTTACAACTCATGTCTTGATATAATACACCACTTATATCTTGATCAGTAATTGATTCTGGAATAAATTGTGATGTCTCTTCAATATCAATTGATAAATCACAATCGTCATACCATTTTTGAATAATATCCATATATGTATTATCAATTTTCAAGACAGGTCTAATAGTGTCGTCTTCAAAATTAATCAACATAATGTTTCTTTTATTTGAATTAGTAAATATATTTTTATCTTCAAATTCAGTGCGTAACTTTCCTATAACAGCATCAATAGATGTTATTTTGCCAGTTAATATATCTTGTAGTGCAGAAGTTACAATTTCAGCCAAATTAAGTTCTTTAGGTTTTTCGACATCTGGTTTGATACCTCGATAAATGAGTGGAACTGTAGTCCAAGGATCTACTTCAATATCTCCATTTAGTGGATCATTTCTGAGTTGACGATTTTCCACAAAAATATGTGGAATTTGAGGAATTTGTGCAATTTCAGGTTCACCGATCGAGTTCCTAATATAATTACCAACTGAATGTTTTGTGATCAAATTTCCATGTTTAGATGGATTGATTATATTTTTACCTCTTACAATATTTATTTTGTGATCAACATAATAACCCTTTTTTTCGATATATTTTCTTATTTCAGGACGTGATGCTTTAATCATTTGCTTAACTTTATTTATATTTACACTGTTATTATTAATATTATTCTTTTTTATTGAAGTTGGTTGGTTTGATCTATATTTCATCCCATTCAGTAATTTGTTTGTCATTTCAGTAATTTTTTCATCATTTATATTATCATCTACTTTTATTGTGTTATTATCGATTGTGTTAATAGTGTGTATAGTATTTATATTGACACCAGATAGGTCTAATTCATCATCTACCTTAATATTAATATTATTTTCGATTATTTTATCATTTTCAGGATAATTATTTATTTCTTCTAAATTATTTTTAAAATCGTGTATATCCATTTTTATATATACACTCTATACACGTTTTTATATAGATTTAAACGCATATAATAAAAAAGGTTTAAAATATAAAATGAAAATGATTTAAAGAGTCAAAATATAAATGAAAACGATTTAAAGAGTCAAAATATAAATGAAAACGATTTAAAGAGTCAAATTAAAAAAAAGAAGTAAAAAGAAAATTAGGTTAAATAAAAAAAAATTGAGAAGTATTTGAAGGAGATGAAAGAAAGAAAGAAAAGTGAATTAAAGAGGGAGTGTGAAAGATGAGAGTATTAATATCAGAATCGATAATGAGAAATATGTCAAAGGCAGTGGAGG
>JACCDX011360194.1_pt1 | contig 23587 bp, 40 predicted proteins | sample 7449681 | NCBI WGS metagenome assembly JACCDX01 (sample SAMN15323450, study PRJNA562643) | freshwater metagenome | isolation source: river surface water | place: USA:Blue River Watershed | collected 2017-08-18
AATGCTTATGTTCGATTAGATACTTGAGGAGTTTAGGTGCGGTTAAATTGTTATTCTGATTGCCTGGATTTGATACTCTTGCGGTGTATGCGATAAACTCATTGGGTGTCATATAGACAGGATTATTGGCCTGATCAACATATGATTCAATAAGCGGCTGTGTTACTGCAATAATCTTAGCGTCGTTCATTGCGCTTCCTCCAGTTTCTTCTTCATATCAAGAAACATGGTTACAGATTCATACTTGTATTGATCAGCAAGATCTTTAGGGAGAAGACCATGTATGGGTGATTCCACAACCTGCTTTATAAGTTCTTCTCTTGACATATTGATAATGTCACCAAAGAAACGGTTAGCAACATCTTTGCTAACATAATTGAGATCCATTCCTCTCCAAGTTTGCATCATCTTGTCTCCTCAAAATATTTCATTATCTGCTCGTCGGTAGCACCATTTTTTAGTTCTTCAATCAACTTGGGAATGTCATTAGGATTCACATATCGCATCAAGTCGGATATCTGGTGAGTTAGCGATCTTTCTAACTCAAGTTTTCTCATACAGTTCCGAGTCATTCTCTTAGCGTCGTTCATAGTCTAACCTTTGTTAATTTGTTCACTGGTATCTGATAAAACATTTCCCCTTCAGGAACGTATTTATTAGGCACCTCTTTCATGGGTGATCCTAAAACATCAACCTTATTTGCTAAGAAAGCATGTGAATGGTTAGAGTTAATAACCATAAACATTACTGGCTTATCACTAATTTTAGCAAACTTGGTCTTACGCTCTGGAATCTGTAATGTTGGAAAAGCAAATCTATCATTCTTCCAACTGTGTTTAACTTCGACCTCACAGTAGAATTTATCATCTACAATAAGATCAACACCATAATCATCAGGATTGACAATTGCTGTCATACCCTTTGATTTGAAATATTCTATGGCTTTGAGTTTTGCAGGATCATTTTTATTGTAAAGATCCTGATCAAACTTCTTTCTCATTCACTGGCTCATATGTAAGTTTAAAGATATCATCACGACAAGGATAAAATTCACCCATAATGCCCTTAATAACCCAATCATCCATCTGAGCGGTAACAATACCTTCAAGAGTCATGATCTGAATACTAGGGCGAAAATTATCTTCTCTACGCTTAATAATACCATTACACCAACTAGCAACCTGATCAATGTTTGCCAGATTTACCTGTCTTGCTTCCACGCTTACTGCTTTTTTTCGGTACATCATAGGTTTGTTCCCTATCCATAATCTTCAGATACAACTTAGCAGAAGTGAAATACTTATCTGGCCCGTAGACCACTTTTCTTCCATCTTTTGAAATGACAACCCAATTGCTATTAGTTAATTGAACTAAAGCTAAATCACCATCGTCATTCATATATAAGGATGATGATAATTTCTTCAAACTTTACTCCATTTCTGCAATGATAGTTTTGCAGATAGATCCTTGTGTGTGTTTGTTTTAATAATATGCGCTATAAACTCTGAACTAAGTCCAGCAATAACCATATCGTTGATGTCTTTGTGTTCTAGATTTTCAGGCCAGATGCACACATTATACCCGTTCATGATAGCTTTGTCAAGCTTTTTTACTGTCTCTTTTGATCTTGGTTCATTATCATAAACAATGACAAGTTTATTCTTATCAAAAGTTTTCACAGCAGAAACCAGATCACCACCGGCAGTAGCAATAGCATTAGGAACAAACATGCTATCAATCGGACCTTCCAAGACATATATAGTCTTACCAGTATCCACAGTGTCCAAGCCATATATTTTAGGTACAGATTCATCAAGTACAATTGTAATGTACTTAACGGCACTGTTCTTTCTAAGGCTTCTGCCTTGGTAGGCATGAACGGACTTATTAGAATCCAGAAAAGGAATAAGGAGCCTTGTCTCATCATGTGCCAAGGCATCTTTAGAAAACTTATCAGGAACCAAACCATTACTAAAACGCATGAAATTTGGACATACGAATAGTTTAGAATGGTAAATTGTTGGAATTTTTCGTTCGTCAACAAATACTTTAATTGGATGGTCTGGTGCAAGTTGACTAACCTTCTTTAGTCCCTTTAATGGGCCTTCTTTCATAAAAACAGGCTTTTTCATTTTAGAAACAAAAAGTTCTAAATCGGTCTGTTCTTTAGACTTAGTATTTCCTAATTTTTCAACAAGATACTGTTGATAAAGGTCATCAGCAACCAGTTTAAGAAAGTAAGAAAAACTATGTGAAGCGCCACAATTATGACAATGGTAAACGCTTTTTCCGTTTTTGTCATATACATATCCTCTAGCCTTCTGTTTCATCGTGTGGGAATCCCCACAAATTGGGCAGGAAAAATTGTATAAATTATTGGATTTTCTTTTGAAATTTCTTAACCGACTACCAAGAAATCCGATATATTTCTGATCCAACCAATCCATTACAAAATGATCTCCTACCTATGAAGTAGAATTATACCAAATAATTCATTGGTTGTCAAGTGGATTTATTGTAGATTTAAGACTTTTATTATATTAGGTCCGTAGGCAAGAATAAAAGCTAAGACGGCAAAAGCACCACCAAGACGCCACATCTGCTTTTCCATATCTACAATCTTTTCAGATATTTGCTCATATTGAGCATTACTATCTTTTCTTAGATCATCTATCTTCTTAAAAACAATACCTAGCTTTTCATCATATTCTTCACGGCGGCGTTCTGTTAGATTCTCAAAAAGGGTCAATTGTCTCTCTTGCTGATTAAGACGCTGTTCATGAACAGCTATCATCTTGCTCAAATCAGCAGAAATATTCGTCAGTCTGTCAACAACATCTTCCATACGATCTTGGCGGCGTTCCATATTTGTTATTGTGTTTTGCATTTGAAAACATTTTTCGTCTGGCATGATTTTATTTCCTGTCTGAACGTTTTTCGTTTTTCAAATCACGACCAAGAATACTGCTTAATTTTTTTGGCACACCATAATTGTTTTTGTGTAAATTATGTTTAATATTATAATCCCATGATTGGCTTAATGATTTTCTTTTTAATGGAGATTTTAATTTTAAAAGAGGATCAACGGTATCAATACCACCAGTTCCGGGGGTAGAACTAGAACCACCCATTCTATTAGCTGGAAGTGCTGATGTTGTCATTCCACCATCTTCCATCATATTAGATTTAATGGCTTTATCTTTAAAAACGTGAGGATATTTAATATCAAATTTTCTCATGATACGACCAGCAAGTGCATTTGCCTGATCTTCATCACCAATTTTAGATTTTGTGGTATTTTGTTTAAAATGGATTAGTTCGTGTGCAAGTGTTCTCATTACATCAATTGGGTGACGCTCTGTTATTCTAACAGTAACACTATTACCCATACTATGTCCAAACGCACTTTTTTTATCTTCTGAACTACCAACAAGATTGATCTTAGGCAAAGATCTCAATCCAAGCTCTTTGGCAGCAAACTTTAAAAAAAGTTTTATATGAGTCATAGAAGCTTGCATCTAAACTTTCCTTAAATGATCTATAATAATCAGATCCATTTCTATTAAATTTGTATCTATAATTTCTTCTTCGTCAACACTATAAATTTTTTCTGGTAGTATATTTAAAAATATTAAAAATGGTTTTACATACTTCATCTGTTTTTTTAATTTCAAATAAAGTATCTTACATGTTATCTCAGGACCAAAACAATTATTAAGAACAATGATATGATTGAGAATCAACCTCTCTTTCAACTCATCACTCTCAATATATCTTGTTATTAGTTTTTTGATATATTTCACACGGTTTAAATCTTCAACAAACTCTTCAGTTGTGTAATATTTATTACCGTTATAATGCTGTGCACAAAATATCAAATAATTGTCATTAGTCAATTTATCATAATTCATTAACTTAATCTGATATGAACCACCCCTGTTGTATCATAATACAATGAACCTACGCTAATACCACCATTAGCAGCTAGTGTGTCATTAGCGTAGGGACCAGGTACCTTAATTGATCTAGTGAAATTATTGACTGTAATAGTTCTAACAGAAGCATTAGCAGATGTGTTTGCGGCATTGTACAACACCATAACACGGTCTGTTGATGCAACATTTGATGTTTGTGGTAATTGTGATACCGTTAAACTATTATCAGTCATTTATCACCTATTAAGTATTAATAGTTACTGAAGCAACGCTTGTGGTGACGTTAGCAGCACCAGTTGCTCTAAGAAGAACACGGAACTGTGCACCAGTGCTGAAGCTATTGGCATAAACAGTAAGATTGGCTGTAGTATTGCCAGTAGTACCAGCAGCAGCATTTACGAAGCCAGAGCCTGTATTTGCTTGCCATAGGTAAGTAATTGTACCACCAGTTGGCTGTGTTGCAGCAACAGTGAATAGAACAGCAGTATTATTAACGTTTGAAGTTGCGTTAATGGTAGTGTTAACTGGCTGTGTTGATACTCTGATAGTATAATCAGGTGCAGTAACATCATCTGATGCATCAGCGACTAGTGCAGGAGTGCCATATGCAGCAGTCTGTGCACCTAGTGAACCCATAGCAACTAGAGTCTCAATCTGGACACGACCAGCACGACCACCAGTACCTTCAGTTCTTAATACCCAACCAGCGTGTGCAACACCAGCTTCTGGTGAAGCCTGAACTTCTTGTGCATCAAGACCGAAAACACCAACAGCCTTACCAAGAATGAAAGCGTTTGCAGTTGTGTTACCGAACATGGCAACGTCAACACTAGCACGTGAGCCAGATGATGTGTTACCAAAGTGAGCGTTAGCACCATCAACACGATTTACCTGATCACCCTTAACGAGTGCCCAAGTACCAATTGGTGCGCCATTTGATGTTTCGACAGTAGTAGTGCTATTAGCAGTTACTGACTGGTCGTTTCTACCCCATTGAGCCATTTTTTTCTCCTTTAAAACTTTTTATTGTATTTATATTAATCTTTATCTACTGAAAGCATGTCGTTTAAATAGGGTGAATTATGACCACCTAACAGTATATCATGATGATGCTCTTTTTCGAATTTCTTCTCTTTTTTCACTTCTTGTTCTGGTAGTATCAATCCTCTTAATTCACTATAGGTAGGAGGAGCAGGACGCTCCTCCATTTTTTCTTTTTCACTAATGACAATATTATTTGCAACTATTGGCATAGATTTACCTATTAGTTAGTTAAATCTCTGCTATCAACAGTGTCACCAAGACCTCTTTCATCTTCATTACCCTTACCGACACGAAGATTTGGAGACTTCTTAGCAACTTGCTCAAAATAAGCTAGTTCTGATTCTGTGAAAGAAACTTCTTCTTTAGCAAGCTTCTTATCTGCCTTTTTAAGACCAGAATCTCTCTTGCGCCATACATCAATTGCCTTCTTAGCAGCAGCATGATGACGTTCCTGCTTTGCTGGATACTTCTCGCCATCAGTTGACATAGCCTTGTCTTCTTCTTTGTCAGCCTTGGCCCATGCACGATCAGCAGAAGTGGTTGCCTTCTTCTTATATGATCTTAGAGTCTTTCTTGAAAGCTCATCAAGCTGATAGTTCTCTTCAATGAAGTCTACGATATCATTGATGTCATATCCTTCTTCAAGATGAAATTCTACGAAATCCTCAAGAACGATCTCTTCAACTTCTTCTTTAACACCCTTTTTATCAAGAGCGCCTTTTGCCTTATCAATTACGCTACCAGCGGCGTTACCACCCTTGTAACCAGTGTAAGGAGTCTTTGGTGTTGATGGATCGACATACTTCTTTGGGTCCTTGGTAACAGTGCTGCCACCAAGATGATCTAATGATGCCTCTTCAACTTTCTTTGAACGAAGTGCTTTGAAGTCCTCTGCATCAATCTTGTCCTTATCACCAGCAACAGAAGCGATCTTCTTCTGCTTTGCTGAAAGATGCTTGGCAGCTTCAAATACGTTACCGTGATTTGAACCGTTTAGCTCAAGGAAGTTCTGGATTAGTGACTCTGAAACAGATGGACCCTTTGGATTCATGTTTCTTAGTTTAGCGGCTGGTTTAGCTTTCTCACCCTTGACGGCAGTATTGTATTCCTTACCACCATAAGTGAACTTACCACCCTTACCACCGGCAGCTTTTCTAGCAGCAGAAAATGCCTGACCGAATGACTGCTTCTTTGGTTCTGCTGTTTTTGCAGCATCAGATGATGGAGTTGATGCAGAACCAACTTTTCCAGCACCAGCACCAACAGCAGTTGCAACTGCAGCAGTACCAGCAACTTTACCACCATGTTCGCTAGTAGCTTTACCTACTTTATTAGCAGTTCTTTCTGCATCTGTTGCCTTAGAAGTAATAGCACCTCTACCGGGAACAGGAGTGCCTTGAACGGCTTTACCCTGATAACCTCTGGTGAAGTTCTTAACTAGGCTTTTACCAGTAGAATATGCATCACGTACAACCTTAATACCGGTTGCTATTGCACCATCTTCATCTAATTCTAATGTATCATTGGATTCAATAGCTTCTACAGCAATTTCAGCAACTCTTGCTTCCTTCTGAATGTTAGCAAGACGCTGTACTTCAGCTAGTGCTTCTTGGATTGTCTTTGGCTTATCAGTCATTTTCTTATCCCTTTAAATGGTTTGGTTTGTTTTACAGGTTTTGGTTTATTTACATCAGTTGAAACTGGTTTTGGTTGCTCTGGTTGTTTAGCTGGTTCTGGTGGCTTTGGTTGCTCTGGCTTTGGTTCATCAAATGCACCAGCCTTATAATCTCTGGCTAGATTTGCTGCATCAAGAGCAGCAGAAGCAATAGTACCAGCACCGGGAATTGTTGATGCTACACCTGATAGACCAGCCATTCCTGCACCAACATAATCACCAGATTTTGCTCTATTGTAAGCATCTGCGGCACCATATGCCAAACCTAATCCGGGGATTAGTTTTTTGCCAAGATTACCAGCAGCTTTAGTAGCAACACTACCAGCCATAGACTCTTTAACTATTTTCTTTAGTCTATCTTTCTGTGGCTTATTACCACCTAGCTTGTCACCATCTGGACTAATCTGTTGCAATTCAGGATTGATGACAACATCAGTTAGACCTTTAATAACTTTTTCTTCATCAACAATCTTAGTCTTAATTTCACCAGTTCTACCTAAAACAGATTTAGGTGATTTTGGATCAGCATCGTCAGGACGTGCAATAAACTTGACTTTACGGCGCTCAACAGTGCCTTCTGATTCTTCTTCTATATGTTCTTCAGCAACTTTACCATGAAGAGTCAAACTAGTTTTCTGTTTGGCAATCTTTCTTGCATTAGAAACAGTTTCGGCAGACTGACTATGATGTTCTGGTGAAATATGTGGAGTTATAGTTCTAACTCCCATAAACTGAGAACCTTTATACTTATCAGTCCCTAATGTACCAACTGATTCTTGAACATTTCTAATAGCATGTTCAAGATTTACCTTTGGTTCATCAGAAGGAGTGAACTTGCCTTCAGCAATATTTCTGATGATATGCTCTAGTGAAAAAGTCTTGTCTGACATCTTTATGCCTTTATGAATGAACGAAGCATCCAGCCGTGTTTTTCATGGGCTGTGATACGATCCTGAATAAAATTACTGATACCGTACTTCTTAGCCTTTTCTGCTAATTCATACGCATTGACTAATGAGGCTAATACTTTTTGGTTATCAGCTTCTAATTTCTTTAACATATCCATAGCTGACGGGATCTTCAATTCATCTTCTATGGTTGCTAATTCTTTATATCTAGTAAAAGAACCGGGAGCAAAAGCATCAAGAGTTCTAATACCTTCAGCGATTCCATCAACAGCACCAAAAGTTTCTTCCCAAAGATCACCAAGAAATTTGTGATATTCTGAGAAATTTGGACCTGTTACATTCCAATGAAAGTTATGGGCTTTCAAATAAAAAGCAAAGGTATCTGCAAGTGCAACTTTCAAGGCATCTGTCAAATTATCAGTCATTCATTTTACCTTTTGCAGTTTCAATACCAGCTTTTCTTTGCTGAATTAGATGATCATCAGCGGGGGAAATACTACCGGGATTCTTGAGCATTCTGTTAGTTGTCTTATCAATCTGCTTTTGTGCACCGGTTACATAAGAACCAAGAGTCTCTGGTGATAACTCATTAAGAGTCTCTTCCATAGTTGGACGCTTTGGTGGAAGTGGTGCATTACCAGTGAAGATCTTTGAACCAGCACGAATCTTATTTGCATTCAATACTGGATTTTTGCTCATAATGTCAGAAACGGTTGTTCCTTTTGCCTTGGCAATACCAGAAAGGGTTTGTCCTTTCTTTACGGTAGTATCACCAACGGAACCTTTATACTGACCAGAAATCTTCTTTGGTGCTTCTGCTGAAATAGTTCCCTTTGCTGCCTCTGGTGCCTTCATGCCTTTCATTCTTTCAAATGATTGCTTTGTATTTACACCGGGAGTTTGCTGATGCTGAGAACCATGCTGTTCTTTATATCTTGAAGCAGTTGCCTTACCTAGAGCAGCGCCAGCAGTAGCTAGTGCAACAGCACCACCTAATTTACCAGCAACACTACCTCTTGAGGTGCTCTTAGCAAGTTCAGCAGCCTTTGGAACAACAGCCTTAGTGGTTGGTGCACTTGGAGCAGGAGCCTTACCACCACTTGGTGTTGAAGATGGTGCAGCAGCCTGTGTCTTGATTGATGCTGAAACATTAGTTGGTTTCATTGAACCACCACCAGAACCAAATGATGCTCTTGGTGAAGAAGTTGGTGTCTTAGGTGTTGCCTGTGGACCAGAAACAGAAGTTGGCTTCAATGAAGAACCAGATGAAGGAGCTAATCTAGCTGTTGGACTAGCAGTACCACTTCTCATGCTTCTTAAACCAGTTGGTTTAGCTTGTGATGTAGTACTAATACGTGTTCCCATTGGACCTGAACGATTTAGACCCTGATTACCAATAGTGCTTGCTTGTTGAGTTGTAGCAGTTCTACCAAGTCTAGTAGTAGGTTTTATACCCTGTGCTTGTGGGGCTGCACTTGTAGAAATATCAATACCAGCTTCTTGAATTGTCTCTTCGCAATTCCAACGGCGTAATGCCTTATTAATACGTGAATCTGGATCTCTTGCAGTTTTTGCAGAAGTTAAACGCTTCTTCATACCACCCATTCTTGAGCAGAATGACTTTCTTCTGGATGCACGTTTTCCTTTTGGGTTCTTTTCTGTTACAGCAGTTTTTAGCTTAGAGCCGGGATTCTCTCTTTTATAAGCATCAACAGCCTTTTGACTGAGACCATCTGTCTTATCCTGACGATTGACTTTCTGCCAATCTTCATCAAGCTGTTCACGAACTACCTTTTTAATTGTTTTAAGTGTGTCTGAATATCCTGGAGTCATATCTTTATACACCTTTGTCAAATTGGGTGTACCGTCAAAACGGCTATTTGGTTTTCTCATATCATTTGATGTTTTTTCGGCACCAGTATATGATTCTTCAAGACCGGCTTTGTCCAATCTTTCATAATAGTCTGGCTTCTCACCAAGATGGGCAAGAGCTATTCTTCTAGCATCAGAATGATGGGAGGTGTGTTCTTTTTCTACTTGAATGCCTCTATCAAGGGCATTCTTGATGTAGTTTACTGATTTTTTGAATTTCTTGGCAATCTGTGTAACAGACATTACTGACTTGTTTAGTTCTTCATCTTCTTTAACTGGAACACAGTTAGGAACGGTCTTACCGTTCTTTTTCTTCATACCAACAGCTTCATAACCTTTCCAGCAAGCCTTTTTAAGATCTTCGTCTAATTGTGCAGCAAAACCACCAGCAATAAAGGAATTGACTCTATCAAATCCTAATTGTTCTGGTGTGCAGCCTAAGTCATTATCCCATGAGTCGTAACCACGGAAGTAAACTTCTTCTAAAATTCCGGTAGAAATGCCTGAAGCGGCAGATTTTTTATATAGTGATAAACGTGCTTTATCTGTTAACATGGAGTTCCCCTTGGGTTTTCCTTATATTTAGTGAGGTTGCCGTGGCCTGATCACATAGTATTATTTATAAAATATGCTATCTTGAAATTTCTTCCCAATCCATAGAAGCATACATATCACCACCAGCAACATCAGAAGCAGCAATCAATGATAGCTCATAAGGAGTAGAAGTAAGTCCATTTCTTTCTAATTGGAACTTGAAAAGAGCTTCTTTTAGAATATCAACTGGTGTAGATCCTTGTGCAGAACCATTAGTCCAACCAGAAGCCAATACACGCCCACCAGCAAAACTTGTTCCTGTGATATTATATTCAACAGCAGAATCAGTTCCAGCAGAAGTCCAAGTTCCACCAGTAGTTGTACCTGATGCTACAACTTGCCAATTATAATTAGCATTATTGGTAATACCTAATAGAGAAATAGCTGTAAGAATAACAATAGCATCAAGTCTATCAGGAGAAGTTTTTAATCTTATAGAAACAACTGGATAATATGTGTTAACAGTAGTTAAATCTCTTGGTGAACCAATAACATTACCAACAGCCTGTTGTAGTCCTCTTAGTTCATATCCACCTTCTGAAATAACAGAGGTACAAATTTGTTTTAGGGCACTTGAACCTGAAGTAGTTCCAGTATTTTTAATTTCATAACGACAAGGTAATGAAGCTGATGTGATATATGTCGTTGTTACAATATTAGAATGATAGAAAGTATGGCAGTGAATAAATTTACCGTCAATAACAAATCCCATTCTAACAGCACCAACACCAAGCCATTCAATATCCATCCAATAAATCTGTGCCTTGGTTATATCTAATGTTAATAGAGATGCACCAGTGCCGTCCAGTGTATCAATATTCCAGCTTGATTGAGATACTCTTGTCTCAACAACAGAACCGGAAACTGAAGATCTCTGAACAAAGGAAAGAGTTGAACCATCTAATTCAATATAATAACCATTATTGTCACCATAATATCCAACACGCTGTCTAAGATTTGGCTTTGCTGAATTGAAACAAAAAGTGTTCATAATCTGAAGGGATTTACCTGGCTGATATGAAAACACCTTAGTTGTCTCACGGACAACTTCAGCATTAGAAGCAGTAGATACGTTTAGATTAACAAGACCTTCGTTGGTAGAAAAGGCATAAGTTCCACCAGCAGTATTAGAAGTGGACCATAGATTGTTATCACGGTAACGGTGTGAAGAATCAAAAAGGGTTAGTGGACTTGAAACTCTGGCTCTACCAAAAGCATCAACAGCAGTTCCTGTGGGATTAGCTGGTCCAACATGATTACCAAACTGATCAGCAAGCATAACAACTTCGAAAATGGTTTTACCGTCTGGCAAATACTGATGTGTGTCTTTACGGAACTGTGCCATTATTTCTTATCCTTCTTAGAATCCTTCATAGGATCAAATGCATTAAACCCAATCTTTTTTGCAATTTTGCTCTGGTTATTTTGCAAATATTTGGAAAGAAACCCATTTTCTTTGTCTCTGGCTAACTGATTAGTAGTGACATATTTTTGCATTTCATCCTCTGTAGCAGCCGGATTTCCTGTGTTAAATCCTAATCCACTAACCGAACCAGATGTAGTTTCTTCACAAAATTCTAAAAAAGATTTCATTTAAAGCTCCTTTTGTCTATTTAGGCAGACAAAAAAATAAGGGGGAGAACCCTTGTCTCCCCCTTTCCTTATATTCAGTATGGCTGGCGGAACCACCACCGTTAATCCAGCATTCCTTTTCTACTCTTCTGTCCAGCGCTATAGTCGAGCGCATCTAACATACTGAAAGGACTAATACTATTTAGTGTGGAAAACCAATTTTTTTAAATTATTTTAAAAAAAATTTTGGTGTCCAGCCATCAAAAGCAAGCCCCTTGTTTAACTTAGAAGCAAGAACTCTGGCATCACTAAAATACCGAAAAGAGTCAATAATATGCTCTGTCTTGGTCTCTTTTACCAGATGAAGACCTGATTCAGCATCCTTTACGACAATATAATTAGCAGCCATTGTTCTCTCCTTCGCCTAGTTGGTCTTCCTGATACTCTCTAACAACCCTACGAATTTCCTCAATAAGGAGCTTCGTACATTGAGAACACTCTGGTTCCCAACCCATCATATTCAGAACCAAACGTTCATTTGGCTCATGAACATAATCTAATACTGCCCTGATCTTGGCAGTGTCTATATTGTTACAAGAACATACGATCATGGATTCCCCATATAATCTAAGAAAAGTTTCAAAAACAGGTAAAAAGCATGAGCAATTACAGCGGCTTTAAAGGCTGCAACGCCTATAGGATTTAGATTCATCACCAAGGCAAATCCGATACTGATTTCAGAATAACTCTGAAAAGTCCAGCCAATAACATCGCTGGTACAAATATCTTTAGCCAATCTGGTATTTCATTCATATCATTCGCCCTGTGACTGTGATACCGCTCTATGATAATAACGCTCAAAGATATCTAATCTATCCTTTTCGGAGTAACAGTCTGGAATAGGATAACCTTTGACTTTCATCCAAACTTCTTCTGCCATCATTAGACGAAATTCAATATCTTTCTTTTCACTTTCAGCTAGTGCCTTTAGAGTGTCACCATGAAGCTCATTTAAAACCTTCAAACTTTGAGATATCAAATTTCGTCTTTGGTCTTGATCTCTCATATTCTTCTTCTCCGAACTTTGAATTATCAAAGATTGCTTTTTCTTGTTTTGGTCCTTCTAGAAGACCTTGTTGAGCATCATCATCAACATCATATAGTCTCATTTTTGGACGATCTACACCAACAACAAACCGACGATTGATCCCCGGATCATTATAACGATTCTTAAGTTGTTTAACCATGATTTGGTTCAGGCTAACCAACTCTTCTGTTGATATAAGAGCAAACATAAAATCCGCCGTGGCCGGTAGACCAAAGGATTCTGATGTATCTTCCAATCCCAAATCGCTATTAGTATAACCGCTTCTAGTTGTCTGAGTGGCAGTGACAATAGGAACATCATACTCTACAGCAAGACCACGTAACTCTTCTGCAATTGCCTTCACAAGAGTATAAGAATTTACGTTAGTACCATACTTCATCCTTGATGACATACAAATATTAAGATAATCTATATAGATGATATCTGGAACGAAGTTTTTCTTAAGCTTCAATTCGTTCAATAGATGACGAAAATTAGCAGATCCAGCACCAGCAGTTGGATATTCTTTGATAATAATCTTACCGTTTGTTTTCTCTTTTAATGATGTAAGTTTTGAGTCATATGCATTCTTTGTCATTAACTCAAGTTCATCAATAGTAACATTCAGAAGATTAGCATCAATACGCTCTGCAATGCGTTCTTCTGACATTTCCAGAGTTATGTATAGAACATTCAGACCACGTGTGAGATTGGCTGCTGCACAGTGACACATGAATAACGACTTACCAACGCCGGTTCCTGCAAGAGCGACGTTGAGAGTTTTGTTAGGCAGACCACCATTAGTAATAGTGTTAAAATAGTGGAGATCAAAAGGAACTCGTTTTTCCTTCCGATGGTAAAATTCGTATCTTGACTCTGCATCACCAAGAAAATCATGTCCAATGTGTGTGTCGAAAGAAACGGCAAGAGCATCAGTAAGAATAGAAGGAATACTTCCTTTTGATAAAGATCCATTTTTTTCATCCATGATCTTGATTGACTTCATGATAGCCAGATAAAGTGCCTTGTCTTGGCAGAACTTTTCTGTCTGATCTAGAAGCCAATCCAGTTTCGTATTATCATCCGGGGTTAATTCCGAAATCAATTCCCTACTGTTTTTAAAAGCATCTTCATTCAATCCATCTTTATTTGATAGATCAATTGCAAGTGCTTCAGCAGAAGGAAACGAACTATACTTTTCTACATATTCATTTATGATATTAAACACGACCTGTTCAGAGTAATCTTGAAAATACTCTGATTTGAGAAAAGGAATTACTTTCTTACCAAACTCATCGTTATGGATGAGGTTGGTAAGTATCACTTTTTCAATGCTCATGCTTATTCCTTAGTCGTCTTCATCCATAAGTGAAGTGTCGCTATCAAGACTAAACCTATTCTTGATCCATGCGGCAAAATCAGTTTCTTTTAGGATTGTCATCCAAAAGTCTTTATTATCCACGATGTCAGCCGCTCTGTAGTTTTTAGTCCCGACTTCGCCAGTTTCTTTATCCACAACGGCGTACCATCCCACTTTAGGCTTTGCGACATAGCCTCCTTCAAGGGCCAACTCAAGAAGACCACTCCAACGATTAATCCCACTCTCATAGCTAATGGTAATCGGTATCTTAGATTTTTCACGAACGTAACGGGATTTCTCAATATTAATGACAAAATGGTAGCCTTGAATCTCAGTGCCATCTTTATCCTGCTGTCTTCCTACAATCCAAATATTATCAGCGCCATAATATGCGCCTGTTCCACCACCAACAACATCCTTGGGGAACATGCCGATTTCTTTATACGTATGGTTAATCACGACCATAGGAACATCAATAAGACTTAGATGTGGTGTAATCATACGGAATAAAGACTTTAGCTGCTTGGCACGTGACATGTCAGCAACAGCCTTTTCATTCAAGGCGTCTTCAACTTCCTTCTTTGAAGCAAGGTTGCCAATAGAATCAATGATGATCATAACATTATCATCACGCTTGATTTCTTTTAGCTGCTTCATAATGTCGAACTTAAGTTCTTCAACGTCAGTTATTGGCGTATGAATAACTGATTCGAGTGGAATCTTATACTTCTCAAAATAGGACTGTGGTGTACCAAATTCTGAGTCATAGAATAGAATAACACCATCTGGATACTTCTTGAGATAAGCAGAAGCCATCAAAAGAGCAAAACCAGACTTGAAGTGTTTTGATGGACCGGCAACCATCGTCAAACCGGGAGTGATACCACCATCAATAGAACCAGACAATGCAACATTGATCATAGGGACAGATGTTGGAATCATGTCCTTCTTTGCATATATCTTTGATTCAGTTAAGGTTGATGTATATTCAATTGTAGAATTCTTAATCAAACGATCACGTAAAGACATTTTATTCCTTTCATGTTTGTATATAATATCATGATTTCATGGTTTTGTCAAGACTTAATGTAGTCATCCATCTTCTTGATAAACGCATCAATCTGTTTGACACGATCCGTACCAGCCCACTTAATGATGTCCTTATCTGGATTCTTCTTTAGATTTAGAAGAAGCGGCATCATCATCTTACGAAGACCAGCTAACTTTTCCTGTGTTGTGCCTAGTTCCTGAATTTCTGTTGATTTTAGTTCTTCTTCTGTAGTGAAACCAAAGTCGAAATCAAAGTCGAAATCTTCAGCCATTTTAATTCCTTTCTATTCGAAAAATGAGTCTAATGTAACTTTCTGACTAACATTCCAGCCAATAAGATCCGTTATGGACTTTAGTGGACCTAAGAATGCATTTTCAAACTGTTTGTCCCTATCTATGTAGTCATAGAGACCTAGTTGTTTAGGTATTTCATCTGGTACGGTAATAACAGGACTGTTGATAGGATTAGGCATTCTAAGATAGATGAACTTAATCTTATCACCATCCTGAATTGGAGGAACATCTGTTATTCCTTTATGTTGTAAAAGATGGTTGAATAACAAAGCACCTTTTGTATGAATAGGTGTTCCAGATTTAAAGATAGTGAAGTTATCTTTATATTCGTTTAGCCCATTCATTCCTCTTGGGAACGCAATATCTTCAAATGGAAGAGTGTCAAACTCATTCCTATATTTTACAACGAAATCATTAAGATCACGTTCGTCTTTATTCATGATGATGTCAAGTGCCTTTTTGATGGCGTCCCGACATGATCTTGGTGTTGATGAACGGACAGCTTCAATGCCGTTGATCTTCAATTTAGGATGTTCAAAACGAACTCCTTCAATATCCCATGCATTCAGGATATACATCTTCTTCTTACGCCAAATTCCCTTATTGGCGATAGTTTCACGTTTCATTTTCATCTTCTGCTGATAGGCACTCATTCTATCCGCTAGAATCTGATAACATTCATCAATATATGGCTGGATCTTTTGTTCACAGAACTTGTCAATAGCATCAACTATAGATTTATCATCAGATAAACCAGTCCTGTCAACAAGATCAGCCATACTAATATAAATCGAATCAGTATCTGAGGCGATAACATAATCTACATCCTTAGTCTTTAACATTTTGTTCATATACAAATTAATCTTCTTCTCAATCCAACGAATTGATAATTGACCTGACATTGTAATTGATTCAGCAAGATTAAAGTTAAACCAACGGAAATACTGATTACCCAATGCACCATAAGCTGAGTTTAGCTGAATCTTCTTAGCCATCTGCATATTATGATAACGTGCAATAAGTTTTTCATCTTCTGGATTTGGATTCTTCTCATAACGCTGTTTTGCTTCCAGCATCAGCTTTTTATATTTCGTACGATCATCATACATACGTTCCATCAAGGCTGGTAGAAAGCCCTGAAAGTCTTTTCTATAATAACAACCATTAGCTGCTATAGCACATTCGGTCTTTCCATCCGGTCCTGCTTTGCCATAAGTATCATCTGATTCCAAAATAGCATCAATACTTGGAAATTCATTAAACTGACCGACATATGTTTCCGTACTGATATTATATTGCATGATTAGGTGTGGATATAGACTGTTCAAGTCAAATGACACAACCCATTTATACATACCGGGAATTGGTTCTTTAACATGACCACCAACTAGTGGCTTATCCATAACATTCTCTTTCATGAACGGAATAACAATCTTCTGTTCAAGCAGATAGTTGTGAATAATAATATCCCATGGTCTGACAGTTGCTAAAGTATCATTGTAGTTAACCTTGGCGTCATAAGCCAAAGCCATAACCTGTTCAATAAACTTTAGTTTGTCTTCTAGTCTTTGAACTAGAATAACGTCATGGATGTTATATTCCATGTAAAGCTGGAAGTTCTTCTTATACAGTTCATTCAGTGAACCATATTCAGAATAATCAAGTTTGTTCTCACCAAGTTCAACATTAGCAATATAATCAAGTTTATATGATTCCTGATTGCCGAATGTAAACTTTCTGTATAGTTGATAATAGTCAAGTACGGAAATACCTTGAATATCGTAGCTTGTATTAACTCTGCCACGAAATTCTACAGTCTTTTCATATACTCTGCCCCATGGAGACAATCTATTTTGGTATTTGTCACCAAAAAGACGCTTCATTCGGTTGATAAGGTAAGGAATATCGAAAAATTCAACGTTCCAGCCTGTTAGAATGTCAGGAGACCAGTTTTCTGACTCCCAAACTTTCATAAATTTCTCAATCAAGTCAACTTCTGACTTACATTTGAGATAATATGAATTGTCTGACTTGGGTTTGAAGTCTTTTACACCAAAAGACGCTGTTTTTCCACGTAAATGGATCGTAATTGCTGTAATTGGCTGGTCGGCAGTATTGATATTAGGAAAACCAACGATATCTTCACCACCGACTTCGATATCCAGCGTCACAACATTGACAATTTTGGGATCATAGTCAATGTCACCCTTATAATTATCAAAAATATAATTATAAGCGAAGTGAGTTAGACCATAAATGTTGAAATTCTTTACTTCCTTGTAGTCATCAATGAACGTTTTGGCTTCTTTTATGCCATCAAAGTCCATTTTTGAGACATTTGTGCCCTGTAGGGTCTTGAAAGTGCCATTTTTGTCTGGAAGGAACAAATATGGCTGGTAAAATACTGATTTTTTTACACGAACGCCCTTGTCAAAGCCACGAACGTAGATTTTATTCCCATACTGAAAGACGTTCGTGTAAAATGTTGACAAAATGACCTTCTCCGACTAATTTAGACATAATTCTACCATAATTGATCAGGAAAGTCAAGCATCTTTTTTAGTATTTTCGACAACTTCCATCTGTTTTATCTTCTCTTGACCTCTTGACCAAGAAGAAACACCAAGAATGGCACCCATAGAAAGATGGTATAGACCACCTTGTTCTAAGGTAAGAGGTTTCCATTCGCCAAAATTATTATCACCGCTATGAATAGCATACCAAACGTAAAAGATTGGTCCTATGACAAAATCAAACAAACAAATAATGACATAGGACCAAGCAATTGATGCTCTCCAATAACGTGTATACCAAGGTTCTTTGTTATATGCTTCTTGTAAGTCTACCATTATACCCTTGCTGCTTGAAAATGCATTCCATCTGGTCTGGACCAATCGCCACCCCAAACCCAACCTTCTTCCTTGAAGGCTTTTACAATGAGAGAATCGTTTGTAAATGAATACTTGTTATATCCGGGTTTCTTACCAAGCATATTCCATGGTGCAGCAATATCAACTGCTAGTGCCCATGAATGAACTGAAGCAGTAGAACCACCTCTCTTGGTGCGAATGTTCCAACAACCAGAAAATACATGTAGTTGTTGTGCTTTGATCTTGTCATAATCTTTATCATTCGCTTCCCAAACATAAGTCATTACACGAACAAAAGAATCAACACAGGATTTATGCATTGCAATTTTATCAAAACGAATCGTGTCCATCCACATAGTATATGGAAGAATAGCAACACCAATATTATTCTTTTTAAATGCTGGACTTGCGTAACTTGGCATACCATATAAACGCAGAAGATCATCCTGATCTGGCCAGTTATTTTTCTTAAGTTTTACACTTTTAGTCTCTACCTTAGAGACATTAGTAACATCAATGTGATCTTTTTCTTTAGCATCCTTTACTGCGACCTCAGTAGTGTAAATCTTACCATCATAGGTGAATGTTTCTTTACCAGCTTTCTTAGCTGCAGCAAATGCTTCTTTAAATGTAGCCATAATAATCTCCTATTTCCATTGGTGTTTTCTGTATTTCTTCCAGTTCTTAATATCAACATCAGATCTCATCAGATCGTCCCAACATGTTGGTGTTCTATTTCTTGCGGAACGATTTTTGATTTTATAAGTCTTCATATCTTCGTCGTGATAATATTTATCAATCTCACGAAGTTCTTGTAATGTTTTTGGGTAGCGGAATATTGATCCACCACCACGAAAACAACGAGTGTTTGGTACAGGCAGTCTTCTATAATGCTTGCCGCCTACAGCATGATATGGATTATATCTTCTGATACGAATAATACCAAGTTCGTCTTCCCAACGAAACAAAGTAGTCATATTGTCCTCCTAGTGTTTGAGTATTACACTAGAAGAACTCCGCTTTATAAAACATGAGGGTCTCCGAAATAAAAAGGGAGGACCGAAATCCTCCCTATATTTATAGATATCTTACTTGATATCTACTTTCTTTGGCTTCTTTTCATCAGGTATAACATGCTCAAGAAAGATCTTAAGCATACCATTCACAAGTTCAGCATTTCTAACTTCCACAGAGTCAGCCAAAGTAAACTTACGGGTGAAGTAGCGATCAGCAATACCCTTCCATAGATATTGGACAGGATTGACAGTCTCTTCTGCCATATCATCAACAGAAAGACCACCCTTTACAACTAGGGTATTATTGGCTAGTTCAATGTCAAGATTATGCTTCCCGAATCCAGCCACAGCCAATTCAATAGTATAACTATTATCACCAGTCTTCACAATGTTATATGGAGGATAGCCGGGAATATTCTTAGCCATTAGATCGTTGGCATTGGCTAGTGACTTTAGAACTTTGTCTGCACCAACGAAATACTTATCAAGGTCTGCTGCCTTGAATGAAAAAATATCATTCATGTGTTTCTCCTATTAAGCGAGATAAAAAAAGCTGATAACCCATTAAGGCGCTATCAGCTTTTATTTAGTAATTTTATTTACATTTTCAAGTGGTGGAGACAACTTTTTTTGCTGTCTCCACCATTTTTTATTACTCTGTTAGTAGAGAAACGCCATCACGACCAAGAAGGGCATGAACACGTCCTAGAATTTGGAGAACAACACCAAACACACCAAGCGCCATCCAGCCAAAGAACACGAAGCCCCAATGTAATGGTGCAACGAATAGTTCTTCCATGAACCAGAAAGTATGACCCCATTCGTTGAGACCAACGTTTGGAATGATCATAAATGGTCCAATAGCGACAATCAAGAATGCAAGGCTGTAACCATGTGAGAAGTATGGAATACGGGTTCTTGCATAGAAGAAAGCGCCAACTGCAATTACGCTATAGATTGGATATGACATGTAGAATTCAATGATATGACTTGGAGTAAAGTCAGTATCACGAATAACAGTCATATGCCATGTACCATCCTGTTCTGTGAAGAAGGATGCGCCCCAATAAATGGCAGCAGCATACACAACAAGCCACTGAACAAGAACTACTAGACGGCGCATTTCCTCACGGGGAGATACGCTGTCAATGACACGATCTCTCGTCTTCCAAAGATAACCAGCAAGAGCAAGTCCTGAAACTAGCTCAAGAGGAATCTCTGTCCAAAGAATAGACATCCAATATGTCTGAAACTCTGGAGCAAATGAATCAAGACCGGCCCTCCAGCCGAATACTTGTTCATAGATTCTGACGATTAGATAGAATGTGTTTAGAAGGGCAAGCCCAATCCACATTCCACGGAGATCAACGACATCTGACTTTGCTGACACTGCAGCGGTTGTAGTTACTGTACTCATATATCATTCTCCATAGAGAAAAAAATCAAGTGGTCAGTTTCGCCTTTGGTGACGGTGAACCGCCACTCTTGAATATATTTATAGCACGTATCTACCGACAAGTCAAGAGCTTTTTTAGATTAATGTAACTTTTTACCGACTAATTCTTTAACAACACAATAAAGACTGTTCTCTTCAATATTATAAAGAATTACTGGTGTAAGTTCAGCGGCTATGTATTCGTTAGCCACATCCAGCATCTTTCTAAAAGAACTGTCGAACTCCCCTTCTTCTTCCATTTCTTTTACGCTTTCCTCTATTACATCAAGAGGAACAACAACGTAGGCAGTTAAATTATCTTTATCCATTTGCTTCCTTTGGAATACATTTTATTTTAATAAAATATTTGTTATCCTTACTGAGCACTGTCGCCGCAGCTTTAGTCGTACCGTCTACCAGACACATCATAGGTGTGTTCTGTGCTTCACCAACAATAACGTCAGTAACATCCTTATTGTCTTTATTACAATCATTCACCGGCATCGTTGATGCACAAATCAAAATTATAGGTAGATACTGGATCATTTGCCTTGTAGCTTTCTAACGTGCTCTTGTATTGCTGGTTGGATGTTATCTTTTACAAACTTAAAATATAAAGTAGCAACACCATTTGCTGAAGTTGCTGCATACCAAGCTGGAACAATCGCATGAATAATGCTTGTTACGCCTAGCCAAATTAAAATAAAACCATTACCACCAGCATGAAGAAGATGCTGGAAGTAGGTTGTCTGACCATACATAAGATGCTGTTTTGATTTTTTTATCAATCTACTCTCCACCAAAATATTATAGAATATCTGTGTTTGTGATGCACAGGATTCACTCCATGGTATATTTCTCTACCATTAAAAAATGTTAATCTTCCGGGTACAGGCTTAACAATAATGTCGTCAGTATAAAATTCACCACCAACAAAATCATCATTAAGATATAAGAGGCTGTTATGATTTGCATCACCAGCCCTTTCATCATCATGAATATGTCTAACAGATAGGCTTCCTATTGGCCAAATCTGTAACTGTGTCCAACAATGATAAAGTTTTACTTTTACCCTGTCCTCAATAAACTCTTTGACCGTATCAGTAATAGGTTCATTAATATCTATGAGCCTAGTAGAAAAACTCATAGGATCTTGACCTTGATTACAGCGTTCCTTGTATATAGTGTCTATGAAATAGATATATTCGTCACAAACAGTCTGACTGATAACCTTGTCAAAAATGATCATATTGTCTTCTTCTTTTTATTCTTAAACAGATACCACTGTAAAAGGAAGAATCCAATGACTCTATTGATATAGTCTGATACATATAAATCCCGTTTATTGCGACTTTTACGTAATTGGATGTTGTCCTCTTGTAAGGCTTCTATTAAATAAGCTGCTTTTCTTGGAACAGAATGACAATGAACTCCATTGCGCTTTTCAACCCAATCCGCCAATTCATGTAGTTCTTCTATTAGATCGTTGTAGTCTGTCACTTCTTTTTCTCATATTGCATTCTGTTCCAATTCACGGAACGATGATCCAGATAAAGCATACCGGCTTCTAGCATCTGGTTGGCCAATTCTTCATCTCTTGGTTCGCCAACGATAGAAGCGGTGTTTTCTTTTCTTATATTTTTCCAGTTAGATTTCAGAAAGGCACAACGCTTGCCGTCTACCACCTTGATATCTACTTCGTTAGGATAATAATATTCAGTCATAGCTAAAGGTTCCCGGTACTAACCACCATGATAAAGCAGCCCAATAAGGTTTGTCTAATAGTGGGTCAATCTCAAAACAACCAATCACCATATCAAATGATTGTTGTTCTATATAATATTCAACGATCACAGGACATCCATAGTAAAGATTGCTCTGATATAATGCTGTGGATCAAATGGGATTCTGTTTCTAGCGAATACAACGAATCCTAGATCATCACCTTCCATTACATCCTTCATTGACTTACCAGTTGTGTAAACATCATCAACGACTAAACGCAAAGGATGATCTGGTGTAATATACTTTTCTAATGCTTTTTGTAATTTAACACCACCACGGGGAATTCCATAGACAGAACCAAATCTAGTTCTCTCAGAAATCATTTGGGCTAAACAATCCCAATCTTCATCTGTTAGAGCATCACACTCAATCTTCCAGTTTAATTCATTACCAGCGTGTGATGTAAACTTTCCTAATTGAAATAGATTCATATGTTTATCCTTTTATTTTTCATACGATATAGACCATAAACAAAGCGACGAAAAGAGCAATCGCAATAAGGACAGGAACAAACCCAAAGGCATATACCAGTCCTCCGATGATTGCAATCCATAATGCTATACCAAACAATTCAGCTTTCATCTACTCTCTCACCTACTTCATTGACGTGGAAACCGGCACGGACTTCTATTTCATCCTGTGTTTGTTTATAGAACTTGAACACATGATTACAATACCATCTGTCCCAGTCTCCACCGTCGAACTTTTGTTCTTTCAAATAATCATCAAACAGTTTGTTATACTCTGCTTGAGTTATTGATTTCATTTTAGGATTTCTCTAATCCTTGTATATTTTACATTTGCTGGTTTAATTGTTCCAAAGTCAATAATCGCCTCAGGTGCAAATGTGCTTGGATCTTCTGTAAATCCAACAACAAATCCTTCAACCAAAATAAAATCACCAACTTCAAGTTTATCGGGATCAATTTGTAACTGTGCCATTATAGTTCCGCCTTCATCATCGTATCAGAACCAAAACGCATACGCTTCAATAGCATACTTGTTTCTGGTAGAATACGGTTCATAAAGTATTCTGCGGTATTGTGTCTGTATTTCATTCTTCATCCTTTTCTAAGGAAATAACACGACC
>JACCDX011542458.1_pt1 | contig 23584 bp, 21 predicted proteins | sample 7449681 | NCBI WGS metagenome assembly JACCDX01 (sample SAMN15323450, study PRJNA562643) | freshwater metagenome | isolation source: river surface water | place: USA:Blue River Watershed | collected 2017-08-18
ATATTTAATAAATTAATTAAATATTTAGCTGCTATATTTTAGTACAGCCGTGGTAAATTATAGCAGGTTGCAGCATAGTTTTTTTTGAGGAAAGGGTTTTGATATGGCGCAAAAACAAGGTCAAAAGGAATTTTTGGATTTACTGGAGCAGGTTGTGGCGAATTCATGTTTGTGTAAATTGCGTGAGCATTGTCCAGACAAATCTGCCGCAGAATGCCTAAGGGACAAAAATATCTATCTGCCGCAGAATACAAAATCGGTTTCTAGAAATTAAATTTTTTGCACGTTTTGTTCAGAATAGATTCAGTCATTTTAAGCGGTATGCTTGTATAATCCACGCTCACAGATTGTTTATCAAACAGCCCATTGAAAGTCTATGCGCATGACGACGCTTCGTAGCTTGCTATCCCTCACTCCATATTCATTGGCGTTAATCGCTCTGGTGGCATGCGATAGCAAGCCTAGTCCAACGGCTAACCCTATGGCAAATATGCCTTTGCCGGTTGGCGTGTTGCAAACCCAGGCCAGCTCGGTGCCGATACAAACTGAAGCTGTAGCGCAAACCGAAGGGGCCAAGGAAGTAGAAATCAGACCTCGTGTGGGCGGTATTTTGATCAAGCGTATGTACAATGAAGGCGAAGCCGTGCAAGCCGGAAAGGTGATGTTTCAGATTGATCCCGTGCCTTTTCAAATTGCCTTGCAACAAGCCAAAGCTAATTTAGAAGCCGCCAAAGCTAAGGTTGAACAAGCTACCCGTGAAGAAAAGCGACTAAAAAACTTACTTGCAACACAGTCGATTAGTCAGCGTGAATATGACAATGCGACGACAGACTTTGCTACAGCGCAAGCCAATATCCTGCAAGCCCAAGCTAGCGTCAGGGAGGCTGAGCTAAATCTTTCCTATACCTCAGTTACGGCGCCAGTTAATGGAGTTTCAGGGCGTTTTCAGTTTTCAGAAGGAGCTTTGGTGTCTGCCAATACCAGTTTATTAACCACCATCTCTCAAATAAATCCGATTTGGGTTCGCTTCAGTCTGTCGGAAACCGATCTGGCCAATGTAGGAGGCTTTTTGACCGAAGATAAAGTGAAGCGTGTGACCTTAGTGCTAGCCAATGGCCAAGAGTACCCATTGCCAGGCAAATTAAATTTTTCAGCCAGTCAAATCGATCCCAACCTTGGCACTCAGGAGTTACGCGCAACTTTTGACAATCCCAAGCAGCAACTTTTACCGGGACAATTTGTGCGTGCGCGTGTGGTCACTGGTCAGCGCGATGGCGTGATCTTGCTGCCGCAAACGGCTGTATTGACTGGTGAGCAAGGTAAATTTGTTTTTGTGGTGGAGCAGCAGGCAAAAGCCAGTATTGCCGCAGTGCGGCCGATTAAAGAGGCGGGTTGGTATCAAAACCAATGGGTCGTGACTGAAGGATTAAAGGTTGGCGAGCAAGTCATCGTCGACAATCTGATTAAAGTTCGCCCTGGTGCCCAAGTACAAGGCCATCCATTCGATCAGCCCTTGACTCCATCAGCGGCTGGCGGCAAGCCACATTAAATCAGGGGTTTGACCATTAGCATGACGCGCTTCTTTATCACTCGCCCCATTTTTGCTTCAGTACTTTCAATTATTATTGTACTGGCTGGTTTGGCGGCCGCTTTCAAATTGCCTGTTGCGCAATATCCGCAAATTGCGCCGCCTACTGTGCAAATCACTGCCACCTACCCTGGCGCCAGCGCTGATACGCTATCCAAAACGGTCGCTGCGCCTATAGAAGAGCAACTGAGCGGGGTGGATAATTTGTTGTATTTCAGCTCCAGTGCAGACTCTAGCGGCACGTTGGTGATTACCGCTACGTTTGAAGTGGGTACCAATGTCGATCAAGCCACTTTTAATGTCAGTAATCGCGTCAATATTGCTATGCCGCGCCTGCCCGAAGATGTCAGACGCAATGGGGTGATCGTACAAAAAAAATCCAATGATATTTTGCTGGTGGTAATGCTGACGTCGAAAGACCAACATCACGACAGGTTATATCTGAGCAATTATGCGACATTGAATATATTGGATGAATTGAAGCGGATCAAAGGCGTAGGGGATGCGACCATTTTTGGTGGTCAAGATTATTCCATGCGAGTTTGGTTGCGCCCGGATCGCATGGCACAGTTGGGAGTCACCACCTCAGATATTTCAGCTGCTATCGCTGCGCAAAACAATCAATATGCGGCAGGCAAAATAGGCCAAGAGCCAGCGCCATCCTCACAGCAATTGGTATATACCGTCACCGCCAAGGGGCGATTGGTGGATCCCGAGCAATTCGGCAATATTATTCTGCGCGCGGATGGCCCAAGTGGTGTGTTGTACTTGAAAGATGTCGCGCGTATCGAATTGGGTGCGCAAAACTATAATGTGACTTCAGCACTAGACGGCCAACCTGGAGTCGCTATTCCAATCTTTCTACAAACCGGTGCCAATGCGCTGGATACCGCCGCCAATATCAAATTAAAAATGCAGGAGTTGCAGCATACCTTTCCTAAAGGCATGCAATTTACTATCCCCTATGATACTAGCGATTTCGTCAAGGCTACTATCGACGAGGTTCTACATACCTTTGGCGAAGCATTGGTATTAGTGGTACTGGTTGTTTTTCTTTTCTTACAAAGCTGGCGCGCAACCCTAATTCCGATTATTGCGGTGCCCATTTCACTGATTGGCACGTTTGCAGGCCTGTATCTATTTGGGTTCTCGATTAACTTATTGACCTTGTTTGCCATGATTTTAGCCATTGGCATTGTGGTAGATGATGCTATCGTGGTGTTGGAAAACACTGAGCGACTGATGAAAGAGGAAGGCTTAGATCCTTTGCATGCCGCGATGAAGTCGATACAGCAAGTCGAGGCGGCCGTCGTGGCGATCGTTTTAGTGCTGTGCGCGGTATTTGTGCCGGTAGCCTTTCAAGGCGGAATCGCGGGTGAGCTATATCGTCAATTCGCAGTGACCGTAGCGATTGCGGTGGTGATTTCAGGCATCGTCGCGCTCACGCTTACGCCAACCTTGTGTGCCATGATTCTTAACGCTAATCACCAACACAATCGTTTTTTCTTGTGGTTTAACGAGAAATTTAATCGCTTCACCCATTTTTACACCCATATCGTCAAACAAACTTTGGTGCACAAAATCATTGGCGCCAGCATTTTTGCAGCTATTCTGCTGGTTGTCGCATTGCTTTTCAAAATAGTCCCTGCCGGTTTTGTGCCACCTGAAGACCAAGGCTATGTGGTATCGATTGTGATGATGCCAGATGGTGCGACATTGTCGCGCACCACCCGCACCACAGAAAATGTGCGCGCAGCAATTGCGCCAGATGCTGCTGTCGCCCATGAATTTGCCGTGAATGGTTTTGAGCTGTTGACGGGCGCAAATAAAACTAATGCGGCCACCATGTTTGTGCGCTTGAAAGACTGGAAAGAGCGGGACAAGTCGGCGCAAGATATTGTAGGTCAATTATTTGGTATAGGCATGAGTCAGCCGGATGGCTTGGCGATTGCAGTCAATCCACCTTCTATTCGAGGTTTGGGTTCGGCCGGTGGCTTTGAGGTGTATGTCCAAAGTCAACGCGAAACAGATCCTATCAAGCTCTCTCAGGTGACCAATAGTTTTCTTGAAGTGCTAAGAGCCGACCCAAGATTAACCGGACTGAATACCTTTTTTAGGCCGACTGTACCGCAACTGTTTATCGAGGTTGATGAGGCCAAAGCGCTCTCGCAAGGGATTCGCATAGGCGATGTCTATGCCACCTTGCAAAGCACCATGGGTTCGTTTTATGTCAACGACTTTACCAAGAATGGCCGCACCTATCGCGTGCAATTACAAGCAGAGCCGGAATATCGTATGCAGCCTGACGATGTCGGCAGAGTCTATGTGCGTAGCTCCATGGCAGGTAAAAATAATATGGTGCCCATTTCTGCCATTAGTCGGGTGAATAATATCGTTGGTGCTGAGCAATTAGAGCGCTACAACGGTTTATTGTCAGCTAAAGTATTTGGTAGTGGCGCTGCCGGAGTGAGCTCAGGTGAAGCGATTGCCTTAGTCGAGCAATTAGCCAAGGATAATTTGCCCGAGGGATACAAAATTGCATGGACAGCCCAAGCCTATCAAGAACAAAGAACTGGCAATGCAGCATTATTTGCCTTTGGTTTTGCCATCATTATGGTATTCCTCATTCTTGCCGCACAGTTCGAGACCTGGTCTCTACCTTTGGCAGTGATTATGGCTGTGCCATTTGCTATGACAGGTGCGCTGCTTGCCGTGCTCGCCCGTGGCATGACCAACGATATCTATTTTCAAATAGGCTTAATTACCCTGATAGGCTTGGCTGCCAAAAATGCTATTTTGATTGTTGAGTTTGCCAGTCAAAAAATGGAGCAGGGTATGCCCATCATCGAGGCAGCACTTGAAGCGGCAAGACTACGCTTCAGACCGATTGTGATGACTTCAATGGCTTTTGTATTAGGCATTATCCCGCTGGTATTTGCCACTGGCGCAGGTGCTGCAGCGCGTCAATCGATGGGGACTGGGGTATTCGGTGGCATGCTCATGGCTACATTTGTGGCAACTATTTTCGTTCCGCTTTTCTTTACTTGGTTGTCAGGAAAACATATCCGTCAACATGGACACTTGCCCGAAGAATAACAAGACAAGGGAACAATCTAATTGTTGAAACACATACTATGAAATTCAAATCATCATTACTGATTTTATTGCTGCTCACCGGCGTCAGCGCTTGTTCGCTAATGCAGGATTTTGTTCGACCTAAATCCGATTTGCCGCAACAGTTTAATCTAACCATCGACGCCCAGCAGAGCCAGCAATTAACGGGTGATTGGTGGCTGATGTATCAGGATGAGCAACTCAATCGTTTGGTTGACCAAGCCATGCAGCACAATCCTAGTGTGGCTATGGCGGTGGCGAATATTGAGCAAGCGGATGCCTATATGCGCGAAGTCGGTGCTGCACTATTACCAGAGGTGGGGTTGCAATCTAGTGCACTCAAGTCGCGTGTGACAGAGCGAGGTCCGATTCCATTATTTGGCGGTATGGAGCCTAAGCGAACCGCCTACAATATGCGTTTGGGTAGCACTTTTGAGCTGGACTTTTGGGGTAAGTTGCGCGCTGCCAAAGAATCCGCCAAGGCCTCTGCAATGGCCTCTCGCTTCGCTAAAGAGACAGTGGTGTGGTCTTTGCAAAGTTTGGTGGTGAATCACTATCTATTTTTGCTTAGTTTGCAATCGCAGATTGCCATCAGCGAGAACAATATTAAAATCCGTCAGGAGAGTTTGGCGTTGACGCAGCGCAGATTTGAGGGCGGAATAGTTTCTGCACTCGATGTACATCAGGCTACGACCGCGTATGCCAACCTACAAGCGCAATTGGCAGATTTAAAAAGACAAGAAGAGGTCATTCGCAATCAACTGGCCCTGCTCACCGGCGATATGCGCCTGTCCATAGCCAGCCCCAAGCTTGCCAGGTTGCCTGAACCCCCTATACCACCAGCTGGCATTCCTTCCAGATTAATGGATAATCGCCCCGATATTCGCCAAGTCGAGCAGGAATTGGTGGCTGCTAATGCCAATATGGCAGTGGCAAAGGCCGCTTTATATCCGTCCATCTCTCTCACTACTTACTACGGTGGAGAAAGTATGTTGTTGAGCGATTTATTTGTCCCGCCAGCTCGGGTTTGGGGCATAGGCTTGGGTTTGAATCTACCGATTTTTAACGGCGGTCGTTTGCAGTCACGCGTGGACCAAACAAGTGCGGTGCAAAAACAACTGATCGCAAAATACGAATCAGTGGTACAGAAGGCTTTCCAAGAAGTGAATGACGCTTTGGTCAATTTGCGCCAACAAACTGAGCGAGAATCAGCCTTGGCAGCTAGCGTGGCGGCAGCAGAGAAGGCTTTACAGGTTGCTAATAATCGTTATCAGTCAGGTTACTCGTCATATATTGATGTCTTAGACGCACAGCGCGTATTTAATGAGGCTAATTTACTGCACGTACAAAGCCAGCATGCCAGATTAGAAGCCAGCGTAAATCTGTTTAAAGCCTTAGGTGGAAGTTGGCAAGCTAGGTCCTGAGCCACTTGTCGCAGAACATGCTAGCCGTTGTCTTTGTGCAAAAATTTAAGGCTTAATACGACTGCGGCCAAAATAAAGGTAATTGCATTGGCGCATATTACCGGCCAACTATCTATCATCCAGCCATACACAAACCATAGCGCCACTCCCGCAGTGAACATGGCATACATGGGCAATGAAATGCCTGACAAATCGCGTGTTTGCCATGAATGTAATGCCTGTGGCAAAAACGCGATGGTGGTGAGTAGGGCGGCGACATAGCCTATGATTTCTGTCTTCATGCGCTGACTGTCCTTGCTTGTTGTTTGATTGACTTAGTCTCTTACCAAATAAAGCGCTCATGCTAAAATGCGCGCAATTTTTTAATTGTGAATTATATGACAATACGTACCCGTTTCGCTCCCAGTCCGACAGGCTTTCTCCATATTGGCGGTGCCCGTACGGCCTTATTCTCTTGGGCTTTTGCACGCAAACATCATGGCCAATTTATTCTGCGCATCGAAGATACCGATGTAGCCAGATCTACACCGGAGGCAGTGCAGGCGATTTTGGATGGCATGCATTGGTTGGGCTTAGATTATGACGAAGGTCCGTTTTATCAAATGCAGCGTATGCCGCGCTATCAAGAAGTCATTCAACAAATGCTTGAGCAGGGTCACGCCTATTACTGTTATGCCTCCAAAGAGGAGTTAGAGGCATTACGTGAATCGCAAATGCAACAGGGCTTGAAGCCAAGATATGACGGACGTTGGCGTCCTGAGTCTGGCAAACAATTACCTGAAGTACCTCAAAATATCCCCCCAGTGGTTCGCTTCAAAAATCCACAGACTGGGTACGTTGAGTGGAATGACTTAGTTAAAGGGGTGATTAGAATTTCCAACGAAGAGCTGGACGATTTAATTATTGCTCGGGCCGATGGAACACCTACCTACAATTTTTGTGTGGTGGTTGATGATTACGACATGCAAATTAGCCATGTGATTCGTGGTGATGACCATGTGAACAATACGCCAAGGCAAATTAATTTGCTGAAAGCGCTGGGCGCGCCGGTCCCTGAATATGCCCATTTGTCTATGATTTTAGGGGATGACGGCCAGAAACTGTCAAAACGTCACGGTGCGGTTAGTGTGATGCAGTACCACGAAGATGGCTATTTACCCGAGGCTGTGTTGAATTATTTGGCGCGATTAGGCTGGTCGCATGGTGATGATGAGATTTTTGATATGCAGCAATTCTGCGCATGGTTTGACTTAGACCATATCACCCCATCAGCAGCACAATTTAATACAGAAAAATTGAATTGGCTGAATGCCCACTATATTAAACAGGCTGAGCTATCAGTTTTGCAGCAAGATGTAACGCAGCGATTGCAATCAAAAGGCCTGCAGCAAATTTCGCAAGATGCTTTGGCACAACAAATCGCCCTGTATCGTGAGCGCGTGCAAACTTTAAATGAGCTAGCAGACGCGTTGCTTTATTTCTATCGAACGCCCACGCCAGAGCAGGATTTGATAGACAAGCATGTGACACAAGAGATTAAGCCGATACTAAAAAATTTAACTGAGCAATTAAACACTTGTGACTGGGATGCCGACGCGCTGCACCATTTGATTGATCAAACAGTGCAACAACATGGCTTAAAATTCCCCAAAATTGCCATGCCTCTACGAATTATATTAACCGGCTCAGCCCAGTCACCTAGCATTAACGAAGTGATGAATATATTAGGCAGAAATGAAGTGCAAAATAGACTTCTACAGTTTTTTTAATATTTGTGCATATGAATAGAACAAAAGGCTTTACAATAGAGTCATAACTAAGTTGTGTAACATACAACGTTCAATAATATTGATTAATAAGAAAGGTAAGCTGACATGAATCAAAAAGGGCTAATGCTACAAGACCCGTTCCTAAACGCGCTGAGAAAGGAACATGTTCCAGTTTCTATTTACCTCGTAAATGGTATTAAATTACAAGGTCAAGTGGACTCATTTGATCAATACGTGATTTTGCTCAAGAACACTGTCACGCAAATGGTTTACAAACACGCTATTTCTACCATCGTTCCAGGTCGCAATGTTGCGATGCCTGAGATTGTTGGCGAAGAATAATTTTTCGGCAGTCCCATGTTCGATCGGCCTGCCGTCCATCCTTCCGCAGTTTTAGTTTCTATCGATTTAGGCTCTGCAGGGTATGAAGATGACCTTGCAGAATTTAAACATCTAGCAAGCAGCAGTGGCGTCAGTGTACGCAACGTGATTGAAGCCAGACGCGAGCGCCCAGACCCTAAGTACTTCTTAGGCTCAGGCAAAGTTGAAGAGCTCAAGCAGTTAATGCAAGCACATGACGCCAAGCTCGCTCTGTTTAGTCACGACCTCAGTCCCTCTCAACAAAGAAATCTAGAAAAATATTTGCAATGCCGCGTCACTGACAGAACCGGTTTGATACTGCAAATCTTTGCCCAGCGCGCTAAAAGTCACGAAGGTAAATTACAAGTTGAGCTTGCTCAGTTAGAACATTTGTCGACTCGCTTAGTACGCGGCTGGACCCACTTGGAGCGTCAAAAAGGGGGTATTGGTGTACGCGGAGGTCCAGGCGAAACGCAGTTGGAGTTGGACAGACGTATGCTTAGAGTGCGGGTCAAGCAACTGCGTGAAAAACTCGACAAACTCAAACAGCAACGCGGAATGCAAAGACGCTCACGCAAACGTTCTAACGTGATGACAGTCTCTATCGTGGGTTATACCAATGCGGGTAAATCGACTTTATTTAACCGGCTCACCCATGCCAAAGTGCTGGCAGCGGATCAGTTATTTGCCACTTTAGATACCACTTCTCGCAAACTGTATATCCCAGAATGTGGCCAATTAGTGATTTCCGATACAGTGGGATTTATCAAACATTTACCGCATGCGCTGGTCGAGGCTTTTGGCGCTACTCTTGAGGAGGCAGTGCAAGCGGATTTGCTATTGCATGTGGTAGATATGGCATCTCCCAATCGAGACGAGCAGATTGCTTCAGTGAACCAAGTTTTGCAGGAAATTGGTGCTCATGAAGTGTCGCAAATATTGGTCTTGAATCAGATCGATCGTGCTGGTATTCCAGCAGGCTTAGAACGGGATGAATATGGTAAAATTTGTAAGGTTTTGGTTTCTGCCAAAACTGGCGCAGGGTTTGATCTGCTGTTACAAGCGCTGACTGAGCACTATCAAGCTTTTCAGCAATTTTGGACGACTGAACAAGCATATCAAACAACGACATCGCATTGATTGGAGTAATGATGGCAAATGATTCTGGCTGGGGTAAACGCAATTCAGAAGGACCCCCAGATTTGGACGAGGCATTTAAAGCGCTCGCACAAAAAATTAAATCTCTATTCGGCGGCAAATCCAGCCCCACCGAACAACCCGAAAACCAAGTGCCCGTGATGCCCGTGATAGGGCTGATACTGTTTGTTTGGGCAGCAACGGGATTCTATATTGTCGATCAGGGCTCGCGCGGGGTGGTATTGCGCTTTGGTAAACATGTGGAAACGACTTTGCCCGGACCACGTTGGCACATGCCTTATCCGATAGAGTCTGTCAGCATCGTCAACATGGAACAAGTGCGCACGATTGAAGTAGGTTATCGCTCCAGTGATGTGAATTCTGGCCGCAGCAAGGAGTTACGTGAGTCTTTAATGTTGACGGATGATGAAAATATTATCGATTTGCAAATCGCGGTGCAGTTCAACTTGAAGAATGTGGAAGACGCATTGTTCAATAATCGTAGCGCTGAGGAATCTGTGCGTAGTATCGCGGAAACAGCAATACGTGAGGTGGTTGGCCGTTCCAAACTGGATTTTGTGCTTTATGAAGGCCGCGAGGAAGTCGCGGTCAATACCAAAAAATTGATGCAATCCATTCTTGACCGTTACAAAACCGGTATTCACGTGGTCAGCGTCACGATGCAGAACGCCCAGCCTCCTGAACAAGTGCAAGCTGCTTTCGAAGATGCAGTTAAGGCTAAGCAGGATCTTGAGCGTCAAAAGAATGAAGGTCAGGCATATGCTAATGATGTGATTCCTAAGGCGCGCGGTACTGCGTCTAGATTGGCGCAAGAAGCCGCCGGTTATAAAACACGTGTGATTAATGAGGCGCAAGGTAACGCCAGCCGCTTCAATCAAATTCTTGCTCAATATCAGCGTGCCCCAGAAGTCACGCGGCAACGTTTGTATCTAGAGGCGCAAGAACAGATTTTGTCTAGCGTAAGCAAAGTGCTGGTCGATCAAAAAGCGGGTAATCAGTTGTTGTATTTACCGCTAGATAAATTGCTCAACGCTAGTGAAAGCAATAAACCCAATAATCCTGAAGTGAATAGCACAATTGCCCCAACTGTAGATAGTGCTAGCGATAAAAGTCGCAGTCGTGATGCAAGTCGAGGTAGGGAGAGAGAATAATGGAATCTATGCGTAATATCGGAATGTTTTTAATCGGCCTGGTGCTGATATTAATTTTGCTTGCGAGCGCCACATTTACTGTGGACCAACGAGAATATGCGCTGGTGAAACGTTTGGGTGAGGTGATTGCAGTCAAACAACAAGCGGGGCTGTATTTCAAAATGCCATTTGTCGACTCAGTCACTTACTTCGATAACCGCATTTTGACGCTCAGTTGGGAAGAGCCAGATCGTTTTATTACCAGTGAGAAAAAGAACGTTTTGGTCGATTCGTTCGTGAAGTGGCGCATTATTGACCCAAAGAAATATTATGTATCCGTGCGTGGCGATGAAGCACAAGCTGAGCGTAGACTGTCGCAAATGGTGAATGATGGCCTGCGTGCTGAGTTCGGCAAACGCACCATACATGATGTAGTTTCCGGCGAGCGTGGTCAGATTATGGAAATTCTGCGTCAGCGAGCTGACCGTGAATCTCGCCAAATCGGCATACAGGTATTGGATGTGCGATTGAGGCGAGTGGATTTGCCGGAAAATGTTAGTAACTCTGTGTATGACCGTATGGAAGCTGAACGTAAAAGCGTCGCTAATCAGCTTAGATCGGAAGGTTCTGCGGCGGCTGAGAAAATTCGTGCTGACGCTGATAGACAGCGTGAAGTGATTGTCGCCGAAGCTTTCCGTGAAGCACAAAAGACCAAGGGTGAGGGTGATGCTAAAGCCGCCGAGATTTATGCAGCCGCCTATGGTAAAAATCCAGAGTTCTACGCCTTTTATAGAAGTCTTGAGGCCTACCGTAATACCTTTAAGAGCAAGAGCGACATCATGGTGCTTGAGCCGAATTCGGAATTTTTTAAATATATGCGTCAACAACAAGGGGGTAAGCGCTAAAAGCGTGTCGTCACATGATGCATCGTTGGTTATTGCCAGAGCATATCGAAGATATTCTGCCTGCTGAAGCCAGCCAGATTGAGCAATGGCGCAGACAGTTACTGGATTTATTCGCGGTTCATGGTTATCAATTCGTGATTCCTCCTACGCTGGAATATGTGGAGTCTTTAACCACTGGCGTAGGTCATGACTTAGACCTCGCAACCTTTAAAGTGGTAGACCAGTTGACTGGTCGCCTGATGGGTGTGCGCGCAGATATTACCCCGCAAGCGGCACGTATTGATGCCCACTTGCTTAATCAACAAGGGGTCACACGCCTGTGCTATGCCGGTAATGTGCTTAGAACCCTACCTGATGGCGCAATGCAAACGCGTGAGCCGATTCAAGTAGGAGCGGAATTATTTGGTCATGCCGGAGTTGAAGGCGATATAGAAATCCAAACATTGATGGTCAAAGCGCTACGCTTACTTGGTCGTCAAGATATTCTGGTGGACTTTAGTCATGTTGGGATATTTGCCACCTTGCTGGAAAAAAGCCAGTTGGTTGAGGCGGATAAGCAAGCTCTACAGGAAGCATTGCAAGTTAAAGATGCAAGCAGAGTTAAGGCGATATTAAGCAATACTGACGCAGGAACGCGAACAGCAATTTTAAGTTTGCTTGAGTTAAATGGGGATATATCGGTATTAGATGAAGCAGAAAAACGCTTGCCAAAAATTTCCAACATTAGCCAAGCCTTGTCAGATATGCGTGTTGCCGCTAATGCCTTAATGCAACTGGGCGTTAAGGTATGTGTCGATTTATCAGAACAGCGCGGATATCAATATCACAGTGGCATGTTGTTCTCAGCTTATGTGCCCGGCTGTGCAGGTGCGCTGGCATTAGGTGGACGTTATGACAGTGTAGGACAAGTGTTTGGTCGTGCGAGAAGCGCCACTGGGTTTAGTTTAGATATGCGTGGTTTATTACAGTTTGCACAAACTGCTGTTCATCAGGACGCGATTCTTGCTCCTTTCGATATTCAGGATAAAGAGTTACAGCAAACCATAGACGCTCTACGTCAAAAGGGAGAAGTGGTGATTGTCGATTTACCTGGTCACGCTGAATATCGCGATGAGCTCGCATGTAAGCGTCAGTTGGTCAAACAATCAGGTAAATGGGATGTAGTACCACTCTAGGTATGCGAAGTATTAGATTTTAATCAATTCAATATCACAAGCAGGAAATAATGGCTAAAAATGTAGTAGTAATTGGTACCCAATGGGGTGATGAAGGTAAGGGAAAAATCGTCGATTGGCTGACTGACCACGCGCAGGGAGTGGTACGTTTTCAAGGCGGGCATAATGCAGGGCACACATTGGTAGTGGGACAAGGTGCTGCGCAACGCGTTTTCAAACTCAACCTAGTGCCTTCTGGCATCGTGCGAGATGGGGTGAAATGCTATATAGGCAATGGGGTGGTGTTGGATGTTGCACATTTGCTCAAGGAAATTGATAGCCTAGAGCAGGGTGGTTTAGAAGTTCGCTCTCGTTTAAAAGTCAGTCCAGGGTGCCCATTAATCCTTGATTATCACGTTGCGCTCGATCAAGCACGCGAGTTAAAACGCTCCGCTGACAAGAAAATTGGTACGACAGGTAAAGGCATAGGTCCAACCTACGAAGACAAAGTTGCACGTCGCGCCTTGCGCTTATATGACTTATTTTTCCCGCAACAGTTTGCCGATAAATTAGCTGATGTGCTGGATTACCATAACTTTGTATTGACCCAATATTTGGGGACTAAGGCGGTTGATTTTCAACAGCAATTGGACAGTGCATTAGCCATGGCTAGCGTTGTGAAACCTTTGGTGGCGGATATTTCAGCCGAACTTTATGCCGCCAACGCGCGTGGTGATAATCTTTTGTTTGAAGGTGCGCAAGGTACTTTGTTAGATGTTGATCACGGTACCTATCCATATGTGACCTCAAGCAATTGTGTGGCTGGCCAAGCTTCTGCGGGTACTGGTGTGGGGCCTAGTTTATTGCATTATGTATTAGGCATTACCAAAGCCTATACCACACGTGTGGGTGGTGGGCCTTTTCCGAGTGAGTTGGATATCGAAACACCCGATATGCCAGGTCATCAAATGTCCAATAAGGGCCAAGAAATTGGCACTGTCACCAAACGCAAGCGCCGTTGTGGTTGGTTTGATGCGGCTGCATTGCGCCGATCAGCGCGCATTAATGGTCTGACTGGACTATGTATCACCAAGCTGGATGTATTAGACGGTATTCAAGAATTGCAGATTTGCACTGGATATCAATTGGATGGACAAATGGTTGATACCTTACCTATCGGTGCAGATGATGTCGCGCGTTGCCAACCGGTCTACGAAACCCTACCAGGCTGGTCAGAGAGCACATTTGGTTTAAGCCAGTGGGATGATTTACCCGCCAATGCAAGAAATTATCTAAAACGCCTTGAGCATTTATGTGGCGTTCCTGTTGCCATCGTTTCCACAGGTCCAGAGCGCGATGAAACCATCGTGTTGGACCATCCATTTGCTTAAGGTCACTTGTGGCAGAAAAACGTATCGCTTGGGGAATCACCGGCTCAGGACACTACTTACGTGAATGTATGGAAGTGATGCATCAGCTTGAGAATGTTGATTTATTCTTAAGCAAAGCGGCTGCAGAGATCTTGCAACAATATGGCTATCAACATCAAATAGGTAAGGTCTATCAAGACAAGACGGCCAGTTCTGTGCCAGTTGAATTGTTTTATAAAGGTGTATACGACAGAGTGGTGATTGCCCCCTGCACCTCTAATACAGTGGCCAAAATGGTTTGTGGTATATCAGATACTTTGATTACTAACATCTATGCGCAGGCTGGAAAATGTCGCGTCCCAAGTATCGTGTTTGCCTGTGATACGGCAACTGAGCTCGAATCAGAAGCACCAAAAGAAAAATGGGTCAACGTATACCCACGAAAAATAGACTTAGATAATGTCGCTAAGTTATCTGGTTTTGAGGAAACCACGGTGGTCGATAGTATTCCGGCCCTAGCGCAAGCTATTCGCGGGCTTGGTGCTTAGCCTGGCTAGCAAATTAGCATGCTAGAATGCCCAGCTTATCTCAACCTTCTTTACGCTTGTGACTGAAAAAATCCTTTTTCTTACTGGCAAACTCGCTGAAAACAGTTTGCATCGCGTACTGGAATCCATCCAGCCCAAATCATTTGAGCCGCAAGTCATGAATTTAGGGGTCTCCGTCGCTGCACTGATGACTCCGCAAATGATCTCTCGACGCCTCGCGCAACTTCCTGACACAGATAAGTTAATCGTTCCAGGTTTGTGCGTGGGAGATTTAGAAGCTTTGCAGCAACAATATGGCATTCCGGTATTAAGAGGGCCTAACGATTTAAAAGATTTGCCTCAGTTTTTCGGACAACAAGGTAAACAATCCGACTTATCGCAACACAATACGTTGATTTTTGCTGAGATTGTCGATGCTCCTTTCTTGAGTGTCGATGACATCGTCGTGCGTGCACAACACTATCAACGACAAGGTGCGGATGTGATTGATTTAGGCTGTATGCCGAATACTCCCTTTAATCATTTATGCGACAGCATAAAAGCACTCAAGCAACTTGGTACGCGTGTAAGTGTAGATTCTTTGCAAGTGGAAGAATTATTGTTAGCTGGACAGTCTGGGGCGGATTACTTACTCAGTTTGAACGAAAAAACATTATGGGTGGCACAGGAAGTGGAGGCAACACCCATCATTATCCCGACAAAACCGAGCAATTTGGCCAGTTTGAATCGCGCTATCAAACAAATGCAATTATGGAATAAGCCATTTATTGCAGACCCCATTTTAGAGCCCATTCCATTTGGATTTACCGAGTCCATCAATCGTTATTCGCGCTTGCGCAAACGTTATCCAGACATTTCTATCATGATGGGGGTGGGCAATTTAACTGAATTAACCGAGGCAGACACCACAGGGATTAATGCCTTGTTGTTTGGCATGATTGCAGAACTGAATATTCAAGCGGTATTGACCACCTCGGTGAGTCCGCATGCGGTGAATGCAGTGGCAGAGGCTGATATTGCACGACGCATGATGTATGCGGCTAAACAAGATAATCGTCTACCAAGAAGCTACAGTAATGCGCTATTGGGTTTACATGAACGCAAACCTTTTCCCTATAGCCCTGACGAAATTAAAGCATTTGCTGACATGATTAAAGATGACAATTTCCGCATTCAGGTGGCGGAGGATGGGATTTATATTTATAACCGAGAGGTCGTGCGTCACGATATTGATCCATTTCGCTAATATCCGCATTTAAATGTGGCTGATGATGCGTCTCATGCCTTTTATTTGGGGGTTGAGTTGGCGCGTGCACAGATCGCCTGGCAACTCAAAAAGCGCTATACCCAAGATGAAGAATTACAGTGGGGAGTGAATAGCGTTGCAAGCGATCCACGAGGAAAAGCTGCGCATAGAGCGTTGACCATGAAAGATAAGAAAAAATGAGCCCGCCGCGCGAGCCTATCTTTGAGCTTATTGTCGTCAGTGAAGATGCCCAAGGCAATCCACATATTGCCCCGTTTGGAGTTCGCCGACGCAATCATCAAGTGCTTATCGCTCCATATCGTCCCTCAACCAGTCTAGACAATTTACTGCAACAAGGGCGCGCCACTTTAAATATGACGGATGATGTGCGCGTGTTTGCCGGAGCGCTTACTGGTCATGAATGTTGGGCGATTAAACGAGATAATCAGGCTTGGGTGTTAGATTCTGCATTGTCTTATCAGACGCTGAAATTGCAGCAGGTTGAGGATAACGAATTGCGTCCGACCCTGCATTTTGATGTGCTAGAAAGTAAAACACTATCGGCATTCGCTGGGTACAACAGGGCGCAACATGCGGTGATTGAGCTTGCCGTGTTGGTCAGTCGATTGCATCTGTTACCCATAGTGCAGATTAAACAAGAGATGCAATATTTGCAAAAAGCCATCGATAAAACTGCGGGTGACAGAGAATGGCAGGCTTGGCATTGGTTAGCAGAAAAAGTAGCGCAATATCCGGAGTCACAATGAGCAAGTTATTGGTGAGTGTAAAAAATCTTCGAGAATGCGAATTGGCGTTGCATGCCGGCGTTGATTTAATTGATTTGAAAGCGCCACAATATGGCGCACTAGGTGGCTTGGCATTAGAGGATATTCGCAGTATCAGCGCATTGGTCGCTGAGCGTGCAACGACCAGTGCCACCATAGGGGATATTGCGCCTGATACCTCAGGGATTGAGGATATCGTGCTGGCGACTGCAGCATGCGGCGTTGATTTCGTCAAAGTGGCCATGTTGCATGTTCAACATGCGGATAGCGCACTGAGTAAATTGGCTAATTTAAGTACGGATATACCGCTTATAGCAGTGCTTTTCGCAGAAGATTGCTACCCACAAGATATGTTGCAACACATTGCCTGTGCTGGCTTTGCGGGGGTGATGTGGGATACGCGAGAAAAAAATGGCTTGTCGCTATTAGATCACATCAGCATTAAGGATTTGCAGTCTTGGGTAGTGCAAGCGCAAGGATTGAATTTAATGACCGGCTTGGCAGGCTCTTTATCATTACAAATGGTGCCTCTGTTGCAACCACTTTCAGCTGATTATCTTGGCTTTAGGGGAGGGCTTTGTGATAATGCTAGGGATTCAGATTTAAGCCCCAGCAAATTGCAACAATTGTTGGCCATTGCCAAACCGCAAAATGCGGACAACTGGGTGATTTCTCCTACAACGCTTACTTTTGCGGAACATAACGCATGAATGCTATCGCTGATAAACAGTTCGTTGATTACATCATAGAGGCAGATTGGCTGGCACCTGTCGTACCGCAACGTCAGTTACTGGAACAGCATGCGATTGCGATTCAAGACGGCGTGATTGTTGCTATTCAGCCCAAGAGTGAAATTCATCGTCATTTTCATGCAGCGCAACAACTGGAATTGGATGGCCACATTCTCATCCCAGGGCTGATTAATTTGCATACACATTTGGGCATGAGCATGATGCGCGGCCTCGCCGATGATGTCGCCTTGATGCAATGGTTGCAACAGCATATTTGGCCAGTGGAACAGTCATTTGTGGCAGAGCGTTTTGTGCGCGATGGTGCCTTGTTGGGCTGCGCTGAATTATTGCAGTCGGGCGTGACTTGTTTTAATGATATGTATTTTTACCCGCAAGCAACTGCAGAGGCAGCCATTCAATCAGGCATGCGAGCCTATATCGGCTTAGTGGTGATGGACTTTCCTACCAAATATGCACATGATGCCGATGATTACTTAGCCAAGGGCCTAGCCATTCGAGATGAGTGGCGAGACAGCGATTTAATTCGCGCTACACTGGCACCGCATGCTCCTTACACCGTGGGCGATAAAACCTTTGAGCAAATTGTCACCTATGCCGAGCAACTGGATTTGCCAATTCATATGCACCTACATGAAACTCAGCAAGAGGTCGAGGAGTCTCTTACTAAGTTCGGAGTAAGGCCGATAGAGCGTATGCGCCAATTGGGGGTGTTGGATCCTAGATTGATTGCAGTGCATAGCGTTGCCATGAATGAGCAAGACCTGGATTTAATGCAATCACATCGCGTCAATGTTTGTCATTGTCCGAGTTCTAATTTGAAACTGGCCTCTGGTATTGCGCCCATTTCGGCGATGCTAAAGCGTGATTTAAACGTCGGATTGGGAACAGATAGCAGTGCGAGTAACAATCGTCTGGATATTTGGACTGAAATGCGCACGGCGGCACTGTTAGCCAAAGTCCAGCAACAAGATGCAGCCGCCTTACCCGCATGGCAAGCATTAGAAATGGCCACCATACATGCAGCCCGAGCGCTTAACGCGGAGTCGAGTATAGGAAGCCTAGAGGTAGGAAAACGTGCAGATATTTGCGCTGTTAATTTACAACACATTAATAGCATGCCCTGCTATGACCCTATCTCTCAATTGGTTTATGCCTGCGGACGAGAGCAAGTGAGCCATGTGATGGTGGATGGCGAATTACAGTATCAGAAATTAAGTTTCCAGCCCGGCGTTTACGCGGGCATCGAACCCACAGAAATTAAGGAAATCGTGCAGTTATGGCAAGCAAAGCTGAAACCATTCAAAGCAATGTAGATGATGCAGAGTTAAAAAAATTTGCTGATTTAGCTCACCGCTGGTGGGATAAAAATAGCGAATTTAAACCTTTGCATGAAATCAATCCATTACGTCTAAATTTTATCGACCGTGCTGTTTCATTAAAAGGAAAAAAGGTGGTGGATATTGGCTGCGGCGGAGGCATTCTGTCCGAGTCCATGGCGCAGTTAGGGGCTCAAGTGACGGGTATCGATATGGGTGAAAAAGCCATCAAGGTGGCTAAACTGCATCAATTAGAGTCAGGCGTAGCCGTGGATTATCGAGTTTGCTCTGCTGAGCAATTGGCTGCTGAAGAAGCTCAGCAATTTGATGTGGTGACCTGTATGGAGATGCTGGAGCATGTGCCAGATCCTGCCTCGGTAGTCGCGGCCTGCGCTCGTTTGGTGAAGCCCGGTGGTGACGTATTTTTTTCTACACTTAACCGTAATTCCAAGTCGTATTTATTTGCGGTGATTGGGGCAGAGTACATCCTCAATTTATTACCCAAAGGTACACATGAGTATGCAAAGTTTATCAAGCCATCCGAGCTGGCTAATTGGGCAAGAGTGAATGATTTGTCACTTGAGCAGATGACGGGAATGCAGTACCACCCTTGGCAAAAGACCTACAGTCTTGGGCCTGATGTGTCAGTGAACTATTTAGTGCACTTTAAACAACAAGGCAAATAATGCATCCTACTTTAGTGTTATTTGACTTGGACGGCACGCTTGTTGATACCGCGCCAGATTTGGCCTACGCCCTCAATTTGCAACGCCAATTGCATGGCTTGGCCAGTATGCCTGAAGATGAAATACGTCCATATGCTTCGCATGGCTCTACCGGTCTATTAAAAGTAGGCTTCGGCATGGATAAACAACATCCCGAATTTGCTGATTATGTATCTGAATACTTAAGCCTATATGGGCAAGTATTTGACCGTGATCCGCAATTGTTTGCTGGCATGCAGGAATTGTTAAGTAGTTTTGCTCAACAGAATATCTTTTGGGGGGTGGTCACCAATAAACACCGGCAATTTTCTCAGCCGCTCATTAGCAAACTCGGATTATCTGAACAATGTGCCTGTTTGATTTGTGGGGATGATGTAAGCCAGCCCAAGCCAGCTCCAGAAGGCTTATTAACTGCCTGTGACAAGCTTGGCTTTTTGCCTAAGGATACAGTTTACGTGGGCGATGCAGAGCGCGATATACAAGCTGGGAAAGCGGCTGGTATGCGCACGGTCATTGCCATGTATGGCTATTTGTCCGAGCAAGACATGCCGCAACAGTGGCTAGCGGATAATATGATTTATCATCCGCAAGAGCTGACGTCCTTGATTTAGTGCGTGCCTATTAGTCCGAGCAGCGCTTGTTTTAGCGCGGTAAAATCTTTTGAGGATGGTGTTTGCTGACTTTCTGGCGCAATTAAAAAGCTATCTTCTGCTCGATACCCTAGGGTATTAATCTTTGCGTTGAGAATCCTAAAGTGATGTTGGTAGAGCACGAATGCAATGGTGCTCAATAAACCAGGCCTGTCTGATGCAACAATATCTAAGGCGATATTCGGAGACTGTTGATGAATTTGAATATCTGCCGCAATCGGCATATGTTTTACCTGTCGACTTAAGCGCCCAACTATTGGTTGTTGCGGAGCTTGATTTAGCGCCAAGTTTTCGCTGAGTTGGTACTCAATGTAACTTAATAAGTCACGATAATTAATTGACCTATCTTCTTGTTCCATAATAAGAAAAGTATCGAGTGCATAATCATGTTGGGTGGTGTGTATGCGCGCCTCTAATATGTTAAAGCCCAAGCTATCAAAACACTGGCATATTTGCGCGAACAGATTCTCTCTATCGTGCAAATAAATCATCACTTGTATCCCATCTCCATAGGGGCTAAGTCTGGCCCGAACAACGGGTTGTTTAACATGTAAATGGGCAAGCAATAAGCGCGTGTGCCAAATAATATCTGGACTGTTGTAGCGCAGGAAATAACTCTCACCAAACAGCTGCCAATGCGGCTGGTAGCTTTTCGGCTTAATACCGTAATACCCCAGCTTCTCGGCGGCATCTTTTTGCCGCACCAGCACCTCGCTTTGTTGGCTATATTGATTGCCTTTGAGCAAAGGTCGCGCATGCAAAAATAAAGTTTCCAGCAACTTGGCTTTCCAAGTATTCCAAACTTTAGGGCTGGTGCCGCGAATATCCGCTACCGTGAGCAAATACAAAGCCACCAGCCGGCGTTCCTTTTGCACTTTGTCGGCAAATTGTTTAATCACGTCAGGATCCGAAAGGTCGGATTTTTGCGCGGTACTCGACATCATTAAATGGGCTTTCACCAGCCAAGCCACCAATGCTGTGTCTTCTTTATTCAAGCCATGCTGACGCGCAAAACGATAGGCATCGCGCTCGCCTAGGGCAGAATGATCGCCACCCCGGCCTTTGGCAATATCATGAAATAGAGCAGCTAAATACAGCAGATAGGGCGCATCAAATTGTTTTAGCAACTCGCTGCATAGCGGAAATTCATGGCTATATTCAGGCAGTGAAAAACGATGCAGATTGCTGACCACGCGCAATATGTGCTCATCCACTGTGTACACATGAAATAAGTCATGTTGCATCTGCCCAACGATTCTGCCGAAGGCTGGGATATAGGCGCCAAGCAAGCCCAAACGATTCATTTCTTGTAGGGCGGTATGCACGCCCACAGATTGCTGAAGTATGGCCAGAAATAATTTTTGCTGTACGGGATTGCGGCGAAAATCTTGATTGATATATTGTTTCGCCTGATACAAGAGCCTAATTAATTGTGGGCTAAAGCCCTGAATCTCTGAATGCGTTTGCCTGATCAAAAATGCCTCAAAAATCGCTTCTGGCTGCTTAGCAAAAATATCCTCTTGATGGCTATGCAACATCCCATCTTTGTTGTCGAAGCGAGGATTGATGGATTTTATTTTTGCCGTATGTGGAAAAGCAATCGCATCCATCAATTTAAGAATCAGCCCATTCATTAAGTGTATAAACTTGGCCGAGCGATAGAAGGCACGCATTAACTTTTCACTGGCGCGCTGTCTGTGAGTATTTTGAAAACCTAAGCTAGCCGATAGCTCATTTTGCAAATCAAATATCAGTCTATCTTCGCGACGATGAGCTAAAAAATGCAAGCGTATGCGCAAATCTTGTAAAAGTCTCTCATGTTGACGGATTTGGACAGCCTCTTTTGCACTGATTAACTGGTGGCTCACCAGAGCCGACCATTGACTTCCTATGTTCAGTCCCCGCGCCTGCCATAACAGCATATGCAAATCTCTTAAGCCACCCGGACTTTCTTTGATATTCGGTTCTAGATTGTAAGCAGAGTCGTTATAACGTTTATGTCTCAGCGTTTGCTCTTCGATTTTTGCAGCATAAAAACGTTGTGGATTGAGCGCTTCAGCTAAACGCTTTTTGAGCGCAGCAAATAAAGTGCGACGACCTGAGAGATAACGTGCTTCCAATAAATTGGTCATAACGGAAATATCTTTGCCAGCCTCATGCACGCATTCATTGACTGTCCTGACACTTTGACCTATGGCTAAGCCTATATCCCAACAAGCGCTAATCATGGCTTCTAATGATTGATTAAATTGCTCGCTTTGGTTTTCGGGCAATAAAATCAAAATATCGATATCGGAGTATGGGTACAGCTCTTTGCGACCATAGCCGCCGACGGCAATTAAGCAGGCATCGCTGTTTGACATAAACTGCTGCCATAGTGCTCGCATTAGCTTGTCGTGGAATTGGGTGTTGTGACGAAAGAATTTACTGGGGCTAGGTTGCGCTTGATAAGCCTGAGCCAGTTCTTGTTTCAGCTGTTTCAGCGCCAGTCGCCATTGCTCCAAATCAGAGGGGTAGTCGATGGCTACTGAGTTCATGGTCGTAATATCGTATTAGCTAGTGTATGGCGCAGGACTGCCAGCAGAAACAGTTAACACCTCAAAGCCTTGCTCTGTGACCAATACGGTATGCTCCCACTGTGCCGATAAGCTGTGGTCTTTGGTGACGATTGTCCAGCCGTCACCAAGTTGTTTGATATGGCGTTTACCGGCATTAATCATCGGTTCTATGGTGAAAATCATTCCTGCTTGAAGCTTTAGGCCAGTTTTGGGGTGACCATAGTGCAGTACCTGTGGGTCTTCGTGAAATTTCTTGCCAATACCATGACCGCAGAACTCCTCAACAATGCTAAAGCCATGATTGTGCGCATGTTGCTGAATTGCAAAGCCGATATCTCCCAAAGTATTACCTGGCTTGACTTGATGTATGCCTAACCACATCGCTTGGTAGGTAATTTCACACAAACGTTTGGCTTGTATCGAGGGCTCGCCAACATAAAACATCCGGCTAGTATCGCCGTGATATCCATCTTTGATGACAGTGATATCGATATTGAGGATGTCGCCATTCTTCAGCACCTTATCGCTGGGCACGCCATGGCAAATTTGATGATTGACCGAGGTGCAAATTGACTTGGGATAGGGGGTGTGTCCTGGTGGCGCATAATTGAGCGGAGCAGGGATGGTATGTTGCACATCGACCATGTAATCGTGGCACAGTTTGTCTATGGCTTCTGTGGTAATTCCCGCTTTAACAAAAGGAGCAATATAATCAAGCACTTCGGCTGCTAATTTGCCTGCAATGCGCATTTTTTCTATGTCTTGCTGATCATTAATAGTGATTGCCATAAATACGACTCAACATCCTGAAAATATAAGCTGATGAAAATATAAGTTTTTCCTTGAATTCCAAGCAAATCTTATGCTAGTATTGCGCACCTTTTTATTTGGCTGGAAAGCAAGCTAGATAAGAAGTTTGGATAAGATGCAAAATTTAATCCTAAGTTTTAACTTTTGTCATCTTTAATTTTATTGTCATTAGCTTAGTAAATGACGGTTAGTAATAACCAAATTTTAATCATGCACTCAGTC
>JACCDX010188215.1_pt1 | contig 23578 bp, 22 predicted proteins | sample 7449681 | NCBI WGS metagenome assembly JACCDX01 (sample SAMN15323450, study PRJNA562643) | freshwater metagenome | isolation source: river surface water | place: USA:Blue River Watershed | collected 2017-08-18
AGTATAGTTGATTTTAATTGACCAGCTAGTGATCATGCTCCAGTTATTGCAACATTATATCCGGTTCTCCCTTCAACAAATTAATTATAAGAATACATTTTTGATATCTGTGTTTTTATCAATTATTTCAACATCAATCCATTTTTTTTTATAATAATAATATATTATTCTCTGATATTTTATTTCTGTATAATAATATAAAATATAAAATTTTTTATTATAATATATTTTAATACTATTATTACTATTATTATAACTAATTTCATAAATTGTATCAGGGTAAATAAAGTCTCTATGATAATTTTGTAAATTTATAATAAAAAAACCGTATTTTCTCATTTTTTGTTCTATTTTTTTATTCATTTTTGTATATGTTGTAATATTTTTAGATTTACAAGAACCCATTTCGAATATTTTACAGTATAACTATATTTAAAAATATGATACAAATATTATATTTATTTATAATTAAAAATATGTATTATATTAGATTACCAAAATTAATAATTATAAAAATTTATATTTAAAGAATTTTTTATAAAAATTTTTATATAGTAAGATGAGTAATAATTTTAACTATATAGATTCATATACTGTTAATTCTAATTTTAATCCAAGAATATTAAAAAAAATAGAAATAATTTTTGATAATTCAAATTCTATCGATAATATATTACCTAATTTAAACAATTATATAGATTTTAATTATTCTATTGAACTAGAAAGAACTATAGAATTACCTAATTTCGATAATAGTATTAAAATTAATTATATTGTTCAAATACCACATATATCTACACCAATAATTTCTCCTAATATATCCCCAATAAATAATTCTAATAGTATTTTTTTTTATGATGATGATAATATTTCTGAATTATCTGAATTAACAGAATTATCCGAAATTTTTACTAATCCATCGGAAGCAATATTAGATACTGAATCAGAAATAATCCGTAATTATCGAGCAGATGATTTATCTATATATACTATTAATAATTTAAGTAATTCCCCAAGTTTTACATCATCTAATTTAAATATTTTATATGATTTTGATTATTATGTTAATAATTATTATAATACTAATAATTCTATTCTATCTAATAGATATAATAATAATTATAACAGAATATATGATATTAATGAATACAATAATTTAAATGAAGAATTAAATAATTTAAATGAAATATCTGAATTAGCTAGAAGAAACAGACAAATTATTGATAATAATATTCAGATTTTAGATTTTAACGTTAATTCAAATTCAACTCTAATATCTCAACATAATTCTAGAGAAATATCTTTGCTTCGTTCTAGAGATAGATTTTATAATTTAATCAATCGTTATACAGAATATATAACAAATATTGATTTTTTCGAAGAAGAATCAGATGATGATATTGATGATATGTATCATAATTCAAATGTTCCAAATGAGTTTCTTTGTCCTATAAGTTTAAATATAATGAAAAATCCTGTTATTTCTATTTATGGTCATACTTATGAAAAAAAAAAAATTATTAGATGGATTAAAAAAAAACATAAATGTCCAATGACAAATAGACCATTATATGAATATCAGTTAATACCTAATATAGCACTAAAAAATATTATAGACAAATTTATTTGAGAAAAAAGACAAAAATATGATATATTATTACACTATTTATTATATCATATTATAATAATGATAAATTTAATTCCGTCAGATGAATATTTATTTGATCAAATTGATAAGTTACACTATGTCCAATCTTTAGACCCTTGGAGATTTATAATACTGGATTAGTATTATAAATTTTATAGGCATCTAATAGTAATTTACACACCATAGTTGCGTATCATTCCTAAGAAATATCACAACTATATTATTTTTGTTAATAAATTTCATTTACGAAGCAAGAATGGGTCTAATAAAAACAATTATAATTAAAATTTGATTATAAATTTGTATAAGATTTATAATTATAAATTATGGGAAATTGTAATATTAAAAGTTTTACTTTAAATGAATTAAAAGAACAAAATAATAAAAATCCTCGCTATATATTAATTGATAAATATGTATATAATATTGAATCAATATTTAAGAAACATCCAGGTGGTTTGAATTGTTTATATGAAAGATGTATAACATTAGAAAATTGTAAAGAAGATTATTATTTTCATTCAAAATTTTCTAAAAAAAAATGGGATAAATTATTAGTCGGTAAATTAATTGAGTAATTATTTAAGAATTTTTTGAATATTTTTTTTTGTACAAGTTTCTAGTTTATCATCATTTAGATAATTATTAAACAAAAATTTATATTTATCGATAATAGTGTTAAATCGATAGATATCTATTATTTTGTATTTTATAATAAGTACTATAATAAATCTTAAAGATGGTACATAATTATATTTTTCATAATAATCTATACTTTTATGAATATAATTATCAATAACAACTTTATTTTCTTCATCTAAAGTTAAATTATTCTGAATAATACTATCCATTATATATATAATGAATATTATCATATTAGATGTTGAATCAGTATAATTATTATTAAGTAAATCATTTTTTAAGCATGCTAGATCCTTATTGATTAAATTATTTAGTTCTTCTCTATTTATTTCTTTATTTGGTAAATCTTGAACCTGATTTTTTTTTATATAGGATGTTGTAGATATATTAAAATCTGTATATATTTTATTGTTATTAATTTTGTTAATTACTTTTAAATTAGTAATATCAAAATTTATTAATTCTCTAGCTATTAATTGAACTATATCATAAAATAAATAACGATCCCCAGTGTAACGCTGGAATTCAATAATTATTTTTTTATCATCTTTATATAAATTAATTGCCAATTTAACATAATCAACATCTTCTAATTTATGAATAATCCATTTATACCAAGGATTATTTCGGTCAATATTTATTAAAACATCTTTACAAAGTGCTGTATTAATTATGTTATATATTATATTTTCGTATTTATCATCAATTACAATATTTGTACTATTTATCCAAAATGAATGTTGAATGTTAGGTACATCAATTTCATGTTTTTTTTCTTTAATCATATTTATAAATTTTAGAGTAAATATATTAAATTATTTTTATATATTATTCAAATTTTTTATTACTATTATATTATAAAATATATAAACTATCAATAATATTATTCAAATAGTTTTTAGGAAGATATAAAAAAAGTATTTAAATAATTAAATATATTTTATTATAAAGAGATGAATTTTTATTAATAATGTCTTTTATTGATAATATATATGAATTTTTTAAAACATTCCTTGTAAATAAAAAAAATAATTCGGATCATCATATTTATATAGAAAAATTAGATTCTAAATTAATCGATGAAACTTTCAAAACACCACATTATCCTCATATACATTATGATACTTCTAAACATTTTACTTTTATAGATGTCTGTTAATTTATAAAATAACAACCATTAAATAGTTTAATATTTTTATCATTTATTTTTTCATAATCACATGTTACACGAATTATTGAATCTACAGATTCAGATATATTTGATGGTAAATTATAATTATAATTTATTTCCTTTATAGTTAATTTTGCTCTAGGATCTAGTAATATTTCATGTTCAAATTGGGTTCTATGTGAAAATTCATCGAGACATATTATTGGTGTTCCTATTGGAACATTTATTTCCATAAACCATTTTTGTCCAGGACAATAATTTCCAAATTTCATTGCAACAAATTCTACATAAGATGTTGCTAGATAGTCATAATTTATTGGTTTATTAAATATCATTTTTTCGAAACTTATTTCACCTCCATGAAATAATTTTAATGGTTTTTCAGTTATATGAAACTTATTATCAAAAGAATTTAATATTTTTTTACGTATATCTTTATCTTTCCAAATATTTTGATTAAAAGTATGTATATTTAGTATATTTTTTAATTCATCATCTAAATATCTTGCTTTTTTTATTGATAATATAGCATCATCTGGTATTGAATTATTATATATATTCTTTTCAAATATAGACATATATTTATTTATTATTATATTAAATTTTACTTATTATATACCAATTAGTTTTTCCCATTAAAAATTTTTTATTAGATATAAATAATAGGCCTTTTAAATGATAGGAAAGTATATTAATAATAGGCCTATTGGTTCCCATCCCTGCAATCGATTGTCACTTTTAAGAAAGGTTCTGGCTTAATATTAGGTAATCTAATAATTGTATTTTATTTTATAGGATTATTAACTAATGCTAAATTTTCAGTAAATTTTATTCTTATTAAATGTCTTTTTGTATTATTATGTAAATCTAGTAAATTTTTTCTAAATGAACCAAAATCACATTCTTTACAATAATATGTAAATTCTTTTTCTCTATCTTCTTTTGAACTATGTCTTGTTAAGTAATGATTTTTTAAACCTTCATTATGTTTTGCTATATAATTACATTCAATACATTTTTTATCAGATATTTTTTTTAAATTTTGTCTAACTAATATACCATAATTTTTATGTTTTAAAGTGTTGATATGTTGATTCCATTTACTTTCATAATTACATCCATAATCACATAAATCACAAAAAAATTTGAAACTCATTATTAATTAATATTTTTAGATATATTAAATATTAAATATTTATATGTGTTTATTTTTATAAAAATAATAAATTATAAATTACTTAAAGACATAATAATATTATTATAATAATGAAAATGAAAATTATAAATAAAGATAAAGGTTATATTTATATTTTATATCCTAGAGCTTGTAAAAATTGTAATGAAAATGTTTATAAAGTTGGAAAAACACAAAATTATAAAAAAAGAATGAGTAAATATACAAAAGGTTCTATATATAAATTAGTAATTTTAGTAAATGATTATCATAATATAGAAACTAATTTATTAAAACTATGTAGATTAAAGTTTATAGAAAGAAAAGATTATGGAAATGAATATTTTGAATGTAATTTAATTAACTTAAATAAATTAGTAAAAGAAATAACGAATATAGAGGAAGTAATAATTGAAGAAATTAATAATGATAATATTAATGAAATAGTTATAAAGGAAACTATTGAAGAAAATCTAGAAAGAAATTTAGAGGAGTATATAAAATATAATATGAAAAAATATATAGAAAATAATTTTGAGAAAAATACAAAAAATATAACAAATGATATAAAAAAATATATAGAAGAAAATATAAATATATTCATCGAGAAAAATATAAAGAAATATACTTCAAATAATAAATATATACCTAGAAAAACAGAAGAAGAATCTGAATTTATTTGTAAAAGATGTGGTTATAAAACTAATTTAAAAGCTAATTTAAAGACTCATTTAAGTAATAAAAAAATATGTAATGTTCTTTTTGAAGATATTGATAGAAATGAATTAATAAAAGATTTGATGAATAGAGAAATAAGAAAAAAAGGTCCTTATAATTGTAAAAAATGTGGTAAAGAATTAGCAACAAGGCAAAGCAAATGGAAACACGAGAATACTTGTAATAAAATAAAAACAAATTTAGATGATAAAGATCTAAAGGAATTAGTTATTAATTTAACAAAAGAAATAGAAGAACTAAAAAAAAATGTAAATGTAACAAATAATATAACAAATAATAATCATGATACTAGTATTATAATTAATAATAATAATATAAATATAATATTAGATAATTTAAGACCTTTTGGTAAAGAAAACTATGATTATATTGATATAGAAGCCATTAAGAAAATTATTAAACCAGCTAGAAATGTTCTCTATAGATTTATTAAGATGATACATTTTAATATAAATCATCCTGAAAATTGGAATTATTTTATTAGTAATATGAGAAGTAATAAGGCAAATATTTATAATGGTAAGAAATTTGTAATAGATGATAAAGTTGAAAGTTTAATAAAATTAATAGAATCAAAAAAAGAGTTTTTAGAAAAATTTATAACCGAATTAGAAGATTTAGTAGATATGGAGAAAGAATCAGCTTTAGATTTTTTAAGCTATTTTAATAAAAAAGATTTCGAATGCGATACAGAAAGAGTAATGAAAGCTGTAGAAGAAGTGTCCTATAATAGTAGAGGTAAAATAGAAATAGTAAAAAATGAAATGGATAAAAGAAATAAAGAGAATTATAAAATAGAATTAGGTGTCAATAATTAATGACATTTTCTATTATCACAACAACTAGAACATTTTATATCAGGCATAGTTTCCTTTTTATATATTATAATGATTATATTTTATCTTGTTTTTATAAATTTATTAGAAGTTTTTCCTAATGGAATATAAGTTTTATTTAAATTTGATAATATAGATGATAATTGTATTGAACTAATAGGTTTATTAATATTATGTTGTTTAATCAAAATAGATTTAGGATAAATAGAACAATAATAAAAAATACCACAAATAAATAATTTATTAAATTCATATTTATCTATGAATAATTTATAAAGTAGTTTTATTGAATTTATATCAGTTAAATTAAATAATTTAATTATATCATAAATAATATATTTATTCAAGTCAAAAAGATATTTTTGAGATTCAAAAATATTATAATTATAATTTTCTATAATTAATCTAAAATAATCATAGGCATGAAAAAGTTCTTTATAAATAATATTTTTTTTAAATTTAATAGTATTATTAAATGATTTTTTAGAAGTGTCCCATTGTTTTAAGGGATAAAAAATATTAAAATAATAATCTAAATTATAATATAATTGAATATTAGAAGATAATAATGGTATATTATTAATGCCTCCAATTTCTGATAAACCAAAATCAAATATATAAATATCATCAGTATTAACATTAACAAGAATATTACCCCAATGTAGATCACAATGAATAAAGCCAAAATGTGTATAAGCATAGTCTAAAGAAGATTTTGTTTTTTTGACTAATTCTTTCATTTTACTATCTAAACCATTATTTTTGTTATAATAATCATTAAAAGTTTTAACATTTGGCATAAATTCAGTAATTAAAAATGAAAAATAATCATCAGTATTAATATTTTTATTATATAATAATGGTACAAATTTTTTTAAATCTAATTCAAATTTATGTCCATTTTTAGTAATAGTAATTATTTCCGGATTATTATTAATAAAACCATATTTATAAGGTCTAACAATTTTAATTTTATCAGGAATATTTTTGGTTAGATTATAGAATTTATCATAAAATAATCCTTCATAATATCCTTCACCAACTTGAATAGAACTAATATCAATATTTTTATTTAATAAAGTTTTAAGTTTATTTTGAGTATTATTATATTGTTTAACAGGATAATGATAAAATTTAATAAAAAAACTTTCATTAATATTATCTTCAATTTGTGAAACTTCTATATAAAATACTAAATTATCTTTAATATTATTAGTTTTTGTTATTGCTCCGCCTTTTTGGTATATATATTTTTTTTTTTTTATATTATTATTATTTTTTTTAGTATATAAATTATGAAATTTTTCAATTTTAATATTCTTAGATTTGATTTTAATCATAATTTCTTTATTTATATAAATAAATTTATATTTTTATTCCATAATATTATTATAAAATTTATGATATAAATCTATCTTTAATAGCGCAGATTAAATTATCAATATTATCAAATTCAGAACATAAACATTCCAAAGTAGCAGGACTAATATTAATATTATTATATTCAGTATTTTCAATATTGTTATAAAAAATTTTTTCTAAATTATTTAATTGTTTTACATCTAATTCTTGCATAAAATAATGTTGAATTAATTTAACTGCATTATTAAAATTTATATAATTTAAATGATATATATAATCAACTCTACCAGGACGCAATAATGCTGGATCTATTTTTTCAATATGGTTTGTCGTCATAATTGACATACGTCCATAATTTGATGTAATTCCGTCAAAACAATTAAGAATACCAGCTAGATTTAGTTTATCATTAGTATCATTAATTGGTTCAGCATCTCCAATATTAATAACATGTTGAGTAACTGTTTTATTATTTTTATTTTGTATTTTTCTAGATTTAACGATATCAGTTGCAGCATCAATATCTTCAAATACAAATATACAAGATTCAAAGGGAATTTGAACAGATATTTCATCATTTTCAGGTAAAAAAGATTGATCATTCATAATATTCATAAGATCTTGGTTAGTTGATATTTTCGATATATCGACATATATTATATGTCTTTTAGTATAACTAGAAATAGCTTTAATTAAACTAGTTTTACCAGAACCAGGAATACCATTTAAAAGGATAGATAATTTATAAGGATATCCATCAATTTTATATTTGTCATTTTTATTAATAAAATTATCAATAATATTTATAAGATGTGTTTTTTTATCAAAAAATAAACTAGCAAATGATTTATTATCATTTAACAAATAACGTTTATACTTAATATTTCTTGATTCTCTACGATTATTTACAGGCATAAACATATATCTACTTTTATCTTCCATAGATTCCATTTTATTAATATACCATCTAAACGACATATTTATAAATTCTGATAATAATTGGTTACCATTAGAATGTCTGCATTTTAAAGATATTATTGTTTTTCTTAATCGTTTATTTTCTAAATTAATATAATCATTATCCAAATAAATATAAATATATTTATCAATTTTAATCCAATATTTCTCAGGAGGAGTAGTATATATTTTATAGTCTTTTAATTGTTTAGATGTATCACCATATGTAATTCCACAATAATAATTATTTCTTGTTCCATTTTCTTTTATCGCCCTAAGTTCAATATTAGCTTTCATATTATTTATTTTATAAATTTCTGCTGTATACATAATCAATGCTTTTTGTAATATATTATTTCTAATACCAGAACATTCGCTATTATATTCATTATTTTCCTCGATAAAAGTAATTTTCCTGCAATATTCTTTAGAAAATCTAAAATTTAAATAATCAATTATAATAGGATAATAATTATTAATAAATTTATAAATTGTTGTTAAAAATAATGGTAAAATCATTGCTAAAATTGTATCAATCATAATATTTCCAGTTCTTAAAATATTTATCAAGGAATAATTTAATAGGTTAGAATCATACATTATATTTGAAACTATTAAATTATTTCTAAAAGTTATAATAAAAATTATTATTATTTAAAATCAAATTTTATATATTTTATATAAAAAACTATTTTATTGTAAATGTTTGATAGTTTAATTATCGGAGGAATTTTTCTGATATTAATTATATTAATTATAATAAAATGTTGTTGTAATGAATATATTATAAAAAAAAAACAAGAAGAAGAATTACAAAGACAAATAAATACTGAAATACTCGAAAATGGGTTTAATAATCTAGAAAGTTTGCCACCACCATATGAAACAATCAGTGAGGATGTTTTAAAGAGACCACAATAAAAAAAAATATTATAATTTTACACAAAAGAGATTTTATATAAATTAAGGTTTATCATCAAGATTAATGTTTCTTTCAAATAAAAGTAAAATACCATTACTAATAAAAGTAATTTCTCAATTAGAAAAAATACAACCTAAAATATATAAAAATTCTAGAAGATAGGAAAAAAAATTTAAATAAAAATAAAAATTATTTAAGAAAAAATTATTTATAATATTCATACACGTATTTTTAAATTTAATAATGAATCAAACATTGCCTTTAGTTAAAATTGAAAAACATAATTTTGGTACAAGTCCTTTTGGTCTTTTTAGTTTTTCGGTAACTACAATAATGTTAATGTTGATAGAAAGTAAAATTGTATCAGGAGATTTTATAGGACAAGTAGTAGGATTAACAATATTTTATGGTGGATTAGGTCAATTAATAGCTGGATTATTTGAATTTGTAAACAAAAATAATTTTACAGGAACAGTTTTTAGCAGTTATGGTTCATTTTTGTTAGCATTTTCATTTGTAAATTATATGAATAAAGTTGGGACATATATTTCAACGGATAAAAGAGGAGAATCAATATATTTAGCTACATGGGGGTTATTTACTTTGTTAATGTTAAGTTTAACCAAAAAAAAATCGATTATAACTAAATTTGTATTTTTAACATTAGCACTAGCATTTATATTTTTATCAGGTGGTATTTATAATGATATTATAAAACAAATAGGAGGATATATCGGCTTAATTTCAGGTATTTCTGCAGGTTATTTAGGATATACAGAATTATATTTAGAAATATATGATTCAAAATTATATGGAATTTAGATTTGTGTAGATATAAAATTTGAATTAAATTAAATTATTTTTTTATTTAAGAATTCAAAATATAATTAAAAATATAATGAATAATAATATTATTATTTGCATAGAAGCAAATATAGGTGCAGGTAAATCAACTCTTTTAAATAAATTTAAAGATATAATATATGATAAACCAGTTTATATAATACCAGAATCTGTAGATATTTGGCAAAAATATAAAGATAATGATGGCAATGATATTTTTACATTATATTATAATAACACTGAAAAATATTCGTATTTATTTCAAAATTTTGTATTAAACAGTTTTATTGAAAATTTTATTGAATATAATAGTAAATATAAAAATAGTATTTTAATATTTGAAAGATCTCTTCATTGTATTAAAAATGTATTTTTAGAAGCATTATATTTAGAAAAAAAAATAACTAAATTAGAATATAATATATTTAATAAAACTTTTGAATTACTAACAAAATTACTTGATAATTATAATATTAGAATTATTTATTTACAAACAAATCCATCCATTTGTATGGAAAGAATCAAAAAAAGAAATAGATCTGGTGAAAATAATATTACTTTAGATTATTTAGAAAAACTTCATCTATGTCACGAAAAATGGTTAGTAAATAATTCAAAAGTAAAAATTATTGATGGTAATAAAAAAAATTTAGAAGTTAATGATTTAGGAAATTTTTTACAATTTTAGTTATAATTTATTACTTAATTTACTTCTAACTCTTACTATATTATTTTCCATCTTTGATAATCTATTTTCAATATTATTTAATTTATCAATATTTTCAGTATTTTCTTTATCTCGTTGATTACGTAATTTATTAAATGAATCATCTAATTGTGTAAATCTATTTTCAATATTATTTAATTTGTCTATTTTTTCTATATTTTCTTTATCTCGTTGACTACGTAATTTACTAAATGAATTATCTAATTGTGTAAATGAATCATCTAATTGTAAATGCCATGGATATAAACATTTTAATTGAAAAGCAAATGCAGAAGTACCTACAACTAAATTAAAAACTGGAAGAATTTTATAAATATGTCTAAATAAACCTATTTTTGATAAGTTTATTAGCATATTTTATTTATATATATAGATATATTGTTTTTTAGAGCAATATATTATGCCCCCGTAAAGGTGTAAAATAAATATATATATTTATTTTAGATTATCCATGCAATGCCAATTATAACGTTTTTGCATGGCTACACTATGACCCATTGCATCGGCTATTTTTTTTTGTTCTAGACCACTTTTAGTTTCAAGCATTAAATCTCGTCTACTTATATAAATATGTCTTAAAGATGATAAAGTTATATAATTATTATTTAATATAGATTTAAGTGTTCTATTTGCCCATTTAATAAATGTACCTTTTGAATCGTATACATTTCCTTTTTGTCCTGTAAATAAAAAATTTCTAGGTTGTAATTTTAAGCTTTTTAAAATTTCATCTAATAATTTATCTGGTATATATGCTTGATATTTTTTATATTTTTTAGCTGTTTTATATTCATTTAAAATAATTTGTGAATCTTTATCTAATAAAATTATATAATTTCCCTCATCTATTACATCTTCATCATTATAATAAATTTTTAGTTTATCATAATCACCCCTCATCGGAGGTATTTCTGTATACATAAATAATAGTAATCTTTTTTGTGTATTTTTAAAATTATGTTCGATCAAATCTCGTATTTTAATTATTTCTTCATAAGGTATATATGCCTTTTTTTGTTTTTCATCTGGTTCATTAGACAAATATTTATTTTCAATAGGTTCTCTAACTGTATTATGAACTACATCCCATTTGTTAAATAAATCTATATTATTATTTTTAAGATCACTATTATGATTAAAAATAGATTTTATAGATACTACATAACTATCTTTATTATGACTACCCATTATTTTATTAAATTTTTTTTGATGATATTCATCTAAATTTTTTATGAATATATCTGGATTTATTATTATTTTATTTATACTACATGTTCGGTATTTAATTTCTCCTTTCGAATGATATTTTTCTTTAAAAATATCATTTGTTAATTTATTTAAACGTGAAATATAATAATTTTTCGAGGTATCGTTAATACTTTTAGAATTATGAATTATATCAAAAAAAAATTTATCTGGTTTACAACTTTTAGTTAAATCAATATTATATTTATACACCATAATGTCTTTTATTGTATTATAAAGACAATATTTGTTTATATATATATATTATAAAAATTTACTAAATACTAATAATAGTAAATTTTTATAATTTTTGTTCTTTTTTTAATTTATTATATAATTCTAGATATTTAACATACGTAAATAGTAATTTATCATATATTTTTGGATCTTTAAATACATTTAACCATAAATCGTCATATGTAAATATTCCAAGTTTGATTAATTCATCAATATATTCTTTATCTTTACGTATTAACTGTATATCAGTATTATTAATAATATTTCGACCAATATATTTATATTTCAAAGCATTATTCATTATATATATTTTATTTCTGACTAAATTATAAATATTATTCACTAATTTTCTAATTTCATATTTAGAAGAATAAATTTTATTTGTTCCTATATGTTTATTTTCTGGTAAATCATTTATTATTGTTGTTGTGTCTTTATTTATAATATCTATTATTATTTCATCTAATGTTTTTATACAATTATATTGATTTTGTGTAAATAAATTTTTATTTTTTAAATATTCACTAATATTTTTGCCTAATTGTAATAAATCTTCAATTTCCATCTTACTTAATATTAAATTTTTTTTGGATTTAGAAATTTCTTTAAATTTTTTTATATATATATATTCATATAAACTTAAGTAATTTCTAGTAATTAAGTCATTTTTCTTTATCTCATTATTTTCATCTTCGATATCATAAATATATTCAGGATATATAACCGGTCCCATTTTTGAAGAATTAGTTTCTAATGATAATTCTAATTTATTTATTTTTTCTATTTTTTTTCTATTAATAGGAGTATCATTTATATATCTATTAGTTATAGGATTTAATATTTTATTTTTCTTATAATTTTTAAAAGACATTTTTATTTATATTTATTTTCTTATAATTTTTACATATAAATAAATATTATATCGAAACAAATTTATTTTATTCAAAAAAATACAAAAATTTTTATATGATAAATCTAATAATTTTTTACATCTTTGTGAATTTAGAGAACCAACATATTAGCAAAAAAATACAAAAGTAGAAAAAACTTAAATGTACTTCGCGACTACATAAAATCATCAATTGTATTAGATAATTACAATAAAATCATAATTTTGTTATTCTAAAACAAATAAATATTGTAACTTTACTTGTTCTATTTTACTTTCTTGAAATTTTATAATAACATGTTTTACTAATACTAATACTAATACTAATATTAATACTAATACTAATATTAATGCTAATACTAACATTAATACTAATACTAATAAAATTGCAAGGTTATACTCTGCTCAAGTATGGCAAATTATGGGTTGTATTAAAACTCAAAGATTTATAAAGGACAAGCAACATCCCCTATCATCTAATAGTCCTGAAAGATACCAAGTATCTTAATATCTGCAAGAATACACCTGTTGCAAAGCAAGGGGATATCTCAATTTATTTCAAAATAGGTGTAATTATGTTCGATAATAAGTATAATTAAAAAAAATATTACATCTGTTTCGTAAAAAAAGTTTTAGTAATATCAATATTATCATGTTTTATATAATCATTTTTAATATCAATTATAAATTCATTTCCTTCTTTTATTACATTTATAATTTCTGATGTATCATTAGAAATTACATCTGTTAATATAATACAATTATCGATAATATTTTTTATATATACTAAATTACATTTAAAATATTCATTACCATATTCTTTACAAATAAATTCATTTAGATTTTGTAAAATTTCTGTTTCTTTACTAATTACATCTTCTGTATAAATACAATATATTAAATGAGATCCTTTAGGATATTGTGTAAATCTTTTATAAATATTTTTAGTTCTACCAACTTTATAAATATTTTCACCATTTTTTATATGTTCTCTTAATTTAATAATATAAATATAACCTGACATTATATTTATATTAAAAAATAAAATTAATTCCAAAAATAATTCTAAAATAAAAAAAAATATTTATATATATTTTTTAATCATTAGATATAATTTTTGAAAATCAATTATAGAAACAACGATATATTTGATATTTGATGAAGGTTTTTTTAATTTATTTTTTTGTTTAATAAGAATTTCGGAGGTAATATCATATTTCGGAATATAAGAAATAATATATTTTTGAATATCAGAATTTATATACATATTATAAATTATTTGATTATAATAAATTAATTTTATATCCTTATAAAATTAATTTACTAAATTTATTTGCTTTAGAACAGATTTTATAAGCTTCATTTTTCGTTTAATTCTGCTAAATCTAATCTATGAAAGTTTTATTAGTAAATAAATTTCTAAAGAAATTATTCATCAAAATATAGAAAAAATCAGGTCCGTCGGTATAATGAAAATAAAAATGACAAGCAATATATTCAGCCATTATTATTTGTTCATAATATATCGGTTACCCTTTAAGTATATTATAAATAAATAATAAAGTAATGAGATATATATAACAAGTAAAAAATAATGGTAAAATTATCAAAAAATATAATCAAGATTTTACAGATTTACCAGAGGTATTTTCTAAAAATTGTGTGTAAATTCCATTTTTAGCATCTTGTAATATTCTTATTAATTTTAATTTATTATTTGCATATCTTTGACGATAAAAATTTCTTAAATCTTCTGGAACATTCATATATTTTAATAAATCTTCGAATTCTTTTTGTAAATCATCTATACGCATTGTATATAAACTACGTAAATGTTGTTGTCTTTGTTCATGTATTTGTCTTTCACTTTCTGATAATCCACGTGCAACTGAACTAGGTGTTTCTGGCATTCTATGTGTTGTATTTAAGGTAGATATATTTAAACCCATAGAATTAGATACAGTCATTGCATTTAAAGTAGGATTATTTATATTAGGTGGTGAAGTAGGGACATTTAAATTAGGTGGTATATTTAAATTAGATGGTATATTTAAATTAGATGGTATATTTAAACTGGATTGTGTAAATTGTTTTATTTCTTTATCAGTTTTTAATATCGAAGTATTAACTGTTCTAATTTTAGATCTAGTTATTCTATTTTTTTTAAATTGAGTTATTTTTAATTGTAATTTATGTATTAGATCATCTTTTGTTAATTGTTGTAATTCTTCTTCTGTAAATTTAAATTTACTATTACGTAATGTTTCTACTAATTCGTTTTTTGATAAAATTTTGCAATTCTCTAAAAAGTTATCAGCATCCTCTATTATTTTATTAATATTTGTTTCTTTTGTAATTTTTTTTGGATTTATATATGTATTTTTATATTCTTGTTTTTCTATTTTAGATAATTTACTACGATCTATTTTATTTTTTTTAAACTGAGTAATTTTTGATTGAAGTTTATCAAGTAATTTTTCTGTATTTAATTTAAAATCTGTTTCAGTAAATTTAAAAGTACTAGATTGTAAAGTTTCTATTAATTCATCTTTTTGCATATTTTTACATTTGTTAAAAAATTCTATTGTCTCTTTTAATATTTCATCCAAACTTTTGGGAGGTTCTTTAGAAGTTTTTAATTTATCTCTATATTTTTTCTGTCTTTCTCTTGCAAATTTTTTTTGTTTTTCTAATTTCTCTACATTATTACGTATTTTGATTTGTTTTTTTATATTCTGTTCTCGTTGTTTTATTCTTTTATTTTCTATTATTTTATTATATTCTATAGAATTAATAGTTTTTAAATTTTTTAATTTTTGTTTTGTTTTCAATTTATTTTTGAACGTAGATTTTAATCTGGTTATTTTTTCTCTTAAGATAAAAATTAATTTATTTTTATTTAATGTAGTTAAGTCTTTATCAGTAAAAATAAAGTTACTTTTACTTAATGTATTTCTTAAAGTTTCTAAATCCATTAAAAGGCATTCTTCTAAAAAATCATCATAGTATTTTTCTTTATCTTTTAATAATTCTAAAAAATCGTTATTTAATTCATCTTCTGTATTCTCTTTCTTTCTTTTAGACATTTATTATTTATTAAGAAAAAAATATATAATTTTTGTATTATTACTATAACCAAATATTAAATGTGAAACAAAGAGTTAAATATTCAAGGAACTAAAAATATTATCTTAGATTATTTTTCTGGTACTATATTTATTTGAGTCCTTTGAAATGTAAAATTATCATATGCATTTACTAAAATTTCTTCGAGTTCTTCGACAAGAGGAAATCTAGGATTAGCTAAGGTACATTGATCATCAAAAGAATGTAAAGCTATATCTTGAATAGAATTAAAATATTCTTCTTTATTAATACCTAATTTTTCAAAACACATGGGTACATTTAATTCTTCAGCTAATTTTATAAATTTGGAAATTAATGCTTCTGTTAATTCTTCATCATTATCTCCTGTAAGATTTAATATTTTAGATATTTCTGCATATCGTCTGAGTGATTGAGGATGAGTATATCCAGGATAGTATCCTTGTCTAGTAGGATTTTTAACAGCATTATATCTAATTACATGTGGTAATAGAATAGCATTAGTTAAACCATGTGGAGTATGAAATTTAGCTGCTACTTTATGAGATAACGAGTGTGTAATTCCTAAATATGCATTACTAAATGCTATACCAGCTAAACTAGCACCACGATGTACAGCATCTCTAGATTCAACAGTACCATATAAATACGAATTACTTAAATTATTAAATAATAATTGTAGAGCTTTTAAAGCATTAGGAGAAGTAAAATCATTAGAAACTACTGATACATATGCTTCAATAGCATGTGTAATAGCATCTAAACCGGCATTGGCTATTAAACTTTTAGGTAATTTATCTGTAAAAGAACTATCAATAATACTAATATCAGGTGTTAATCTATATGATACTATAGGATGTTTATTACCATTATCATCTGTAATAACAGCAAATGGCGTAATTTCAGATCCTGTACCGCTTGTAGTTGGTATACAAACCATTTTTTTTATAAGAGATTTATGATCAGGAAATGGTATAGTTCTTTTTCTTAATTCTACAAAACGAGCTGATAAATCATCAATAGTAATTTCGGGATTTTCGTAGAATACTCTTATCATCTTACCACCATCTAAAGGTGAACCTCCACCTAAACAAATTATAGTATCGGGTTTGAATGTTTTGCATATGTTAACACCCATACGAACAGTTTTCATATCTGGATCAGGATTTATTTCATCAAAAACTTCGACTGTAAACCCCCGTATTTCTAATGCTGTCATAAGTCTTTTAACATATCCTAATTCTATCATTATTTTATCGGTAACAATTAATACTCTTTTTAATTCTTTATCTTTAACTAAATCGTCTAATGCTTCTTCAGTACAGTTTCTATTAAAATATACTGCAGGAGGATTTTTAATCCATTCCATATGTTCCTGGCCTTCGGCTAATGTTTTTATGTCTAGTAAATGTTCAGGAGTTAAATTACCTGATAATGAAGAACCTGCAATACTACCAACACCTAATGTTAGAGAAGGAGATACATTATAATTATATGATGATCCAATAGCTCCTAATGAGGTTGGCATATTTGCCATTAAATGAAATGCGGGTATTCTAATCGCAAATTCATCTAATCTTTTTTTATCTTTACTATAAATTGCAGCAGTATGACCTTGTCCACCAAATTTAACAATTTCTTCAGTTATATAACAAGCATCATTAAAGTCATACGCTCTATAAAATCCTAAGATAGGACTTAATTTTTCATAAGAGAATGGTTCTTGTGGACCAATCTCTGATACTTCGGCAGCTAAAACAACTGTATTTTGAGGAATAGAGATTCCTACATTTTGTGCTATAGTTTTAGCACTTTGCCCAACTATATCAGGATTTATATGACCATCAATAACTAAGTAATTTCCTAATAATTCTTTTTCTTTATTAGTAACAAAATATACTCCTCTCTTTTTAAACATTTCTTTTACTTTATCATATACGTCATTTAATATGACAACAGATTGTTCTGATGCACAAATTGTTCCATTATCAAAAGTTTTACCTAATATAATACCACCAATTGCTTTATCTAAATCTGCAGTTTCATCTATTATAATTGCTGCATTACCAGAACCAACGCCAATTGTAGGATGCCCTGATTGATACGAAGCTTTAACCATACCAGGGCCACCAGTAGCCAAAATTTGTCTAATACCTTCATTTTTCATAACATAAGAAGAAATTTCTTTGGTTGGATAAACACATTGTAAAATATTTTTGGGAGCTCCTGCATTTACAGCTGCATCATGACATATTTTTACCGCTTCGGCTGTACATAGAGCTGCACGAGGATGAGGTAAGAATATCATAGCATTTCTAGTTTTTAAAGCAAATAATGATTTTAATATTGCTGTAGATGTTGGATTAGTTGTTGGTAAAATACTAGCAATAGGACCAACTGGTGTCGCTACTTTTATTAGACCTTTTATCGGGTCTCTTTCGATAATATCACAAGTTTTTGTATTTAGGTATCTACTTAAAGGTAATTCGGCGGCAACTGAATTTTTTATTACTTTATCCTCAAATAATCCTAATTTTGTTTCATTTATTGCAAGCTTTGCTAATGGAACACGATGTTTAGATGATTCTTGAGCTACCTTTTTAAAAATATAATCAATTTTATCTTGTTCAAAAGTTTTAAATTCTTCTTGTGCATTATTTAATTTTATTATTTGATCTTCAACAAATTCTAAGGTATTTGTCGAAAAACATTTTAAATATTGTTTTGGAAGTTTTGTAGGAAATTTTCTTAAATAATGATTAAGAAGCATTTTATATTATTTTATATTATTTTAGCTTTAAATACTTTATTTAATATAAATTTTTATTATTATCAAATTATAAATATCCGAAAATTATAAAAATTATCTAATTATTTTTGTTTTGTTATAGAGGTCCGGTACTTAAATTTATGTCTACAATAGCACTTAAAGAAGATCAGATAAACTTTCTATTTATATAAAAATCTTAGTTCAACATGGAAATGCCTACAAAGACAACTTAGGAATAACAAATTAGTATTTAGACCCTTGGAGATTTGGCACTACGTGCGAACATAGTTCCAAATGTCGGTTTTTAAAAATTTATAAAATTAATTTTATACTGAAAGAATAAAAACTATATAAAGCTAAAAAACATATTATATTCATAAGATATGGATTCTAATATTATAAGGAACCATAGTTATCTTAATCCTTAACAGGGGCTATCTGTTTATGTTCTAAACAAGTATTAATATAGTCATAAGATAACTATTAAAGTTTATAAATTATACCTTATCGTAATTTATAAACAAAATAATATAATTATGATACTTCTTAAGAATGATAAGCAACTATGGTATGAAAATCACTATTAGATACCTAGAAATTTATAATACCAATTCGGCATTTGGAACTATATTCGCACGTAGTGCCAAATCTCCAAGGGTCTAATTATTTTTATAAATTAGTTTGTAAAAAACTACTTACTAGTACTATGAAACTTAATATTACATTATTTAATATTATACCACTATTTTCATTAATATTGCCTCCACCTATATGAGCTTCTAACTCTGGCATTAAATATTTCTCAATTATTTTATTTTTTAATTCTTCTGGTGATAATTTAGTAAAATTACTTTCTAACGCTCTAACTACAATAGAAGTATTCGCTTCACTTGTATTTTCATATAAGTCATATAAATATTGTATATTTTCTATATCTTCTGTATCTTCACTATCTGTTTTAAGATGATAAAAGAATTCAATACTTAAATCAATCTTATTAAAACAAGTATGAATATGATATTCTGGAAAATATATTTCTCTTTTTTTATTTTTCTTTGGATTTATTTTTGTTAAATTAATTTCTATTTTATATGGTTTGTTTTCACTACCTGTCATTACTCTAACAAATTTTCTAACATATTTATTTTCCTCATTAAAAGCATTAACTAATGCTTCTGTAAAACTACTTAATAAATCCGGAAATCTAGTATTATTATTACTATGATGAATTATATCTGTAATTAATTTAATTCCTTCATCGTCATTAGAAATAGGTTCTAAATCAATATTATATTTAATAATTTTATATATTTCAGAAATATAATTAGCTGTTATTGTATTAGAAATTATAATAGATTTAATAAAATCTTGATTTTTTTTAAGGAAAAATACATTCTCACATTCTACATCTAAAGACATATAATCATTTTTAAATTCTTTTTTTTCTTCATCTGTTTCAAGTTTATTAAACATTTTTAGTTTTTCGTCACTAAAAATATTAGATAATTGAAGTAATGATTCATTATTCTCATATGTATTCCCGTTTTTTTTACATTGAAAAATATTAAATAACAATAAAAAACAAAAGTTAATTATTATATTATTAAAATTTTCATCTGTAGTTTCATCTATAGAATCATTTAATTTAAAAAAGTCTATTGAAATATCTTTCATTGCATAAAATATATATGGATTAAGAATAATATTTGTGTCATTTAGATAAGGGATATATTGAGTATAATTGCTAACATTAAAATTACTTAAATGAATAATATTCCAAAACGTATAATTATCTAATTCATCTATTATATCTTCTATATCTGAAAATTCTGATAATATATTTTCTTTTTCTGTTTTTAATGTAGATAATGTATTAACTAATTCAGTATTTAAAGCTTTTTTAGATTCAAAAAAATCTATTTTTTTACATAATATTTTATAATAACCAATTAATTTTAATTCTTCTTGAATTCTAAAGAAGAACTCTTTTAACGGACCACCCCCAAAATTAGCATGAGTATTTACAACAAGTCTAAAAAGATAAGCTGTTTTATTTTCATTAATTTTTTCAATTATTAGTTTTAAACATTTATTTTTTTTTATTAAATCTTGATTTAACACAATTGGTCTAATATTATATGTAAATTGTAAATTATTATCATAATTATTAATAAATGGTTTTAAATCTGAAAAAAACTTTAAATGTATATTATCTATATCTGTACGCTCATGATTTTTAGATTGAGTTTCGATAAAATTTTTAAGATCAGTTAATATATCTTTGTCAGATTTTACAGAAATATATTTCTGAAATATATCATAATTTTTAAAGTTAGATGCTTTATAACTTAATATTTCATTTAAATATATTTTAATTTCAGGATTAAATGATAATGCATCCATATCATCTTTATTCCTAATTAAGATATGTTCTGGTTTAGGATCTTTATTTACTAAAAGTTTAACTAATTCAATGTTATTATTTTGTGATGCATATATTAATGCAGTATTGCCATTTATATCTTGACTTCTAATATATTTTTTACTAGAATTATTATTTAATAAAATTTTTACTATATTTATGTTATTAAGTTCTGCAGCAAGTATTAATGATGTTTTTTTTTCATCTCCACAGCAGTTAATTCCAAGATGTTCTAAACTAGGATCTTTTTCTACTAAAAGTTGTATTAATTCATAATTAGATGAATAACATATTGCATCTTGCAATACTGTTCTGTTTCCTTTATTTTTAATATATAAGTAGTTTAAATTAGATATTTTATTTAATGTTCTTTGTAGTAATTCTCTATAACCTAATTCTATAATATCCTTTAGTATAAAATTTTCGCTATTATTTGCTTCTACATCTTCAATATTCTCAATATAATTTAATAAAACCTGTATAATTTGTATAGATGGTTCCATCTTAGTTTGATGATTCATACTATACCCTCGAATGGCTATAATAATTGCTGTATTACCATCATTATTTTTTATTTTTAAATGTGTTGAACTTGGATCTTTATCTAATAATAATTTAATAAGTTTTTCATTTCTATTTAATATTGCATAAATTAAAGCAGTATTCCCATCGTAATTTTGCATTTGAATATAATCAGAATCGGAATTAAATTCTAATAATAATTTTGATAGTACTGCTGTATTTTTACGCGCTGCTTCTATTAATAGTGTATTATTATTCTCTAATTTTATAGTTTTTATAAAATTGTTAGAAGTTCTATTTAATAAAAGTTTTATAATACTTAAGAAATTATTTGATACATTATTATTATTTTCAAAGTCCAAATAACTAGTAGTGTAAAAAATTTCTTCTAAATAAGTCTTGATATATTTTATAAATACTTTATTAGACATTTTTTCTAAAAGTTCTTTTACTAATAAAAAATCTCCACACCGAATTGCATGAATTATAGCTCTATTTTTTTCTAGTTCTTTTTGTCGTTTTTTAGTTTCTTTTAGTTCTTTTGTAAATGTTTGTAGTGTATTGGAATTAGACATATCTGATAATGTTCGAGTATTAAAACGTTTTTTTATATTAGAATTAGACATTTGAATATTAGAATTATTAGAATTATTATAATCAGACATTTGAATATTAGAATTATTAGAATTAGATATGTGAATATTAGAATTAGACCTCTTTGAGAGTTTTCTCTTGGTTGCCATTTACTTATAAATAATATAATATTTTCGAATATAATTTTTCTAGAATAGTAATAATTATTTATAGGAACATTTATATTTATATACAATATTTGGTATCATTATTATATTAGTTATGGTATTTTAGTTAATTAATACTAAATACTTAAAAAGATTAAGTATATATAAATAGGACTAGTATGTTCCTTTTATTTTTATAAGTTAATAGGCCCATTGGTTCCCACACCATCCTATCTATTAAAGGGTATTAGTTATCTACTAATTATATTCCTTTTATTTTTATAAGTTAATAGGCCCATTGGTTCCCACACCATCCTATCTATTAAAGGGTATTAGTTATATTCTAATAATAATATGTCATATCTAAATAATAGTATATCTATAGGGTTTTATAAAATATATAATAGAGCATATAGTAAAATATAATATTAAAAAGTAATAAATAGTATGACAAAAATATATTAATAAGTATGATACAATAATATTAAAATAAATATCACTTAAAATATTCCTATTCGTTTCTCTATCTTTTTAAAAGTAGCTAGGGCTTTTGGTTCCCACACCATCCTATCTATTAAAGGGTATTAGTTATCTACTAATTATATTCCTTTTATTTTTAAAAGTTAAT
>JACCDX010650107.1_pt1 | contig 23578 bp, 26 predicted proteins | sample 7449681 | NCBI WGS metagenome assembly JACCDX01 (sample SAMN15323450, study PRJNA562643) | freshwater metagenome | isolation source: river surface water | place: USA:Blue River Watershed | collected 2017-08-18
ATCGGTTATCATTAAAGACCGGGTAACCGGATCATCATCCGAATTAGCAACCAAGGGACTGTTTTATGCGATTGGCCATGTTCCCAATTCCGCTTTTCTTGAACACCAATTACAGTTAGATGATACCGGCTATATCGTCACACAACCCGGCACAACAACCACCTCTGTGCTGGGCGTATTTGCATGTGGCGATGTTCAAGACAAACGGTATCGGCAAGCCATCACATCCGCAGGATCTGGATGTATGGCAGCTTTAGACGCAGAACATTTTATTACCGGACTTTAAAACGATCCGCACGTAATCGAAAAATGATTGCCCCACCCACCACCATTGCCGTACAAAGCACCTGGCCGGTGGTTAGGGCCCCGAACCAATACCCAACTTGGGAATCCGGTTCCCTAAAAAACTCGATTCCAAATCGAATTGCCCCGTATCCCATCAAGTAAATCGCAAACAACTGTCCTTTTTGAAATCGGCCATTTCGATTTGCCAGCGCTAAAATAATCCACAAAACCAATCCCTCCCCAAATGCCTCGTATAATTGCGATGGGTGGCGTGGAAACGGGCCCTGATTAGGAAACACCTTCCCCCACGGCACCCCCGTTACTCGACCCACCAGCTCCCCATTAATAAAATTAGCGATACGCCCAAGTCCCAGGCCAATCGTTGACGCCCACCCAAGTGCATCCAAAAGCCCCCAAACCGGTAGCTTTTTAGCGCGAGCAACCCATGCCGTTGCAAAAACGGTTCCAAATGCGGCGCCGTGGTAAGACATTCCGCCCTGCCAAATCGCAACCACTTGCAATGGGTTCGAGACATAATATCCAGGGTCGTAAATTAAAACGTACCCCAACCGCCCCCCAATCAAAATGGCCAACATAAGAAACGTCACATAGTCCCAAACTTCGCTTTTACTCATCCCAAGGCGGATTAATTGGGGAAATGCAACTTTCGCGCCCAGATAAAAGCCCAAAATATACGCAATGCCGTACCATCGGACCGCCAAAGGACCAACTGAAAACGCAACAGGATCAATATACGGATAGGCTAACATCAGATAGTGATGGTATGATACTTTCCGCATGGGAAGCAAGGACGCTCATTCAGAGAAAAAACAAATCCAGGTTTCGTTACGACGACCTGGCACTACGCCCACGTTGTCTTCAAACCCGCCTAAACCAATTCAATCTAAACGGGTAGTTGGCATTTTAAAAACTGACTTTTCAACCCCAATACTCGAGGCTGCCCCAGCGCCAGAAATTCAACTGGATGCCACAACGTCGTTAGAGTTAGCAGCTTTTGCTCAAAGAGAACGGCAACGAATAACCGATGCGCTAAATGCACACAAAGCATCTGAACTGAACCTACTATCACATGAACTTTCTGTAATTCGTCAACAAAGGCTTGATGAGATCAATCAAGAGATCATTGAAATTAAACAAGCCGCGATTCAATCCGGCAGACAAGAAGGCCTTGAAAAGGCAGAGAAAAGTTATACGCAAAAACTTTCAAATTTGATTGCGATGATCAATGATGTCGCAGAAAATAAATCCCAGTTTCTAAAAAAAAGCGAACCAGAGCTGCTCAAGCTTGCAATCAAAATCGCAGAGCATTTAATCCAAAAGTCCATTGAATTAGACAACGACACCGTGATGTCAATTGTCACAACAGCCATGCGTCGCGTTACCGATAAAGACAAAGTGATCATTAAGGTTTCACCGGCCGATGCCGACCTTATCCGAAAAAAAAGAGACCTGATTCTAGAAAAAATGCCAGACATTCGCGCGTTAGAAATTCATGACGACCCCAGATTAGAAGATGGGGGATGTATTATTGAAACCCGCCTTGGGTACATTGATGCCAGCCTTAAAACAGGCATTGAAAGCGTCAAAACTGCGCTATTTGGGGTTTTAAGCGATACCCATGAAATACCTTGATCGATACCTAACAGCCTTATCCAGGGTAGAAACGCTCAAAGTAGTCGGCAAGGTTGTCCAAGTTGTTGGATTGGTTGTTGAGGCGCAGGTACAAGGCGTGTTTATCGGTGAACTGTGCCACATATATATTGATGATACCCGATTTATTCGAAGTGAGGTCGTTGGATTCAAGGAGGAGAAGGTATTGTTAATGCCACTTGGGCCCATGGCTGGCATTCGGCCGGGTTCCAGGATCTACGCAACTGGGGCGCCAATCCAAGTCAAAGTAGGACCAAAACTTTTGGGCAGGGTTTTAAATGGGCTTGGCGAGCCGATGGATCAACGTGGCGAACTTGAATATGATGCCATCGTTGATATCGACAGAGATCCTCCAGACCCAATTTTACGACCTCGGATCGACGCGGTTTTAAAAGTGGGTGTCAAGGCAATTGATGGGCTATTGACACTGGGAAAAGGGCAACGAATGGGGATTTTTGCGGGTTCTGGCGTTGGTAAAAGCACATTAATGGGGATGCTTGCCCGAAATTGTGAAGCCGACGTTAACGTCATAAGCCTAGTTGGCGAACGCGGCCGCGAGGTAAAAGATTTTATTGAAGAATCGCTGGGTGAAGAAGGGTTACGACGATCCGTAGTCGTTTGTGCCACCTCAGACGTCCCGCCTGTCATACGTCTAAAAGGCGCCATGGTTGGCACCGCAATCGCGGAATATTTCCGGGATCAGGGAAAAAACGTCCTGTTCATGATGGATTCCGTTACACGGTTTGCGATGGCGCAACGCGAAATTGGCCTGGCGACAGGCGAACCGCCAACAACCAAGGGGTATACCCCATCGGTTTTTGCAATGTTACCTCGGTTAATGGAGAGAGCAGGAACATCTGATAAGGGTTCGATCACCGCGATTTATACGGTTTTGGTTGAAGGTGGGGATATGGACGAGCCTATCGCCGACGCGGCCCGAGGGATTTTAGATGGCCACATGGTGTTATCCCGGGACCTGGCAGCGAAAAACCATTATCCATGTATTGAAATCGGACACAGCGTTAGCCGACTATTTTCGGTTATTGCCGATTCGGGTCATAAAAAAGCAGCCGGAAAACTCAGAGAAACCTTAGCAAAATACACAGAGGCAGAAGACCTAATCAACATCGGTGCTTATGTTAAGGGCAGTAACCCAAAAATTGATTACGCAATCGAAAAAATCGACGCGATCAATGCGTACTTAAAGCAAGCAACAGACGAAAATATACCATTTGAGAAGACCGTCAACACGATAATTCAAATGTTCTCATGAGCAAAGCAAAAAAAGCCAAACGATTTCGGTACCAACTCGAAACCGTTTTAAAGGTCAGAAATATCCGGGAGCGTCAGGCCCAAGAGGCCTTTCAATCCGCAGAGCGCGCCTATCTAGAAGCCGTTGAAAAAGAAAAAAAAATCAAAGCGTACGAACAAGAAAAATATACCGAATTACGTGACATTATGTCCGGAAAAACCACGGTTACAGATGTCCAAATGGTGGTCATTCGAAAAGCCCACCTAGACCGGGTACACGACGATGTTTTGCAACACGAATCGGCAACAAAAGAAGCCGAACAAACAAAGGAAGCCCGACGTGACGACCTAATTGCCGCAGTTAAAAATCGAAAGATAATTGAAAAAGATAGGGCTAAAACCCGTGAGTCTTGGCGTAAAATAATGGACAAAGAAGACGGGAAATTTTTAGACGACATCGCAGTGATTGGGTTTGAATCGAACCGTCGCAAACAACGCATTGACGGCGCAGCCTTTCCCCAAGGTTGACGAACAGGGTTGTTCATCGGTGTAATATCGTTAATCTGAATACAACAACTAGGAGCCTAAATTGAACGCAATTAATCAATCCATTTCCAAAACCATATTAATACTTGCAGCAGTGGCAATGATGGCACCCGCAACAACATCCGGAGCGATCCGGTACGACCTCGATTCGTTTTTACCTAAAGGCCCCAAAACCGATTTTTCGTTGATCGGATCTAACGGATATACTTATGCCAAAATGGCGATTCAACAGGATTTTGAAGTTGGCCCCGTTGGATTAGGAATAGACGCAAAAGTATACCTACCAACCCAAGAAGGTGCGCCATATCCTGCCGATTTCCAATTTTTTACCATCCGAAAAGCCAGTTACACCCATAACGATATAGCAAAAATTGAGTACGGAAAACTTGAAAATATCACCTATGGATATGGCCTTTTAATAGACGACTATAACTCATCAATCGGCGGGGAATCTGGCGAATTTACATTCCGAAAATCTGGCATTAAAACCTCAATCAAACTTAATCCCATTCAGCTCGACGCGATGGGCACTGCCGGCAGTGTATACGCAGGTCGTGTAACCTATGATTTACCAGGAATCACGGTATTAGATGCACCGGTTAGGATGGGCGCATCCTATATCACAGACGAAGATGGATTAAGCGAGAAGCTAGTAAACGGGCAGGTATCACGCCCTCGGCAAAGTGGGTATGGGCTTGATATTGGCATACCACTTGCTGGCGACTTTTTAGTTGCGTACTCGGAGTACGCTAAACTCGTCGACTATGGGGACGGAATTTCAGCCGGAGTAAAAGGAAATATTTTAGATCTTCTAAAATATAGAGCTGAATATCAATCATTTGGACGCCAGTTTATGCCCGGATATTTCAACACGACCTATGAGGCCACAAGTTTTAATCCAATCACCGATTTTCCAGTCCAATCTCAGCAAGGTGTTATTCTTAGTGCATCCGCTGGAAACCCTACATTTTTACCGATTTCTGCGGGACTACAATGCGAATTTTACTCAGATCGTTCGCTGGTTACAGCCGCCGTTGGGTGGACCGGATTCATGGGGACTCATGGCGTAGTCAACTATACCGTACCGTTCCAAAATTCAGCGAATTCCATCGTGGATTCCAGTGTGTATTTTGAAAGCGGCAATATGTTTGATTACGTTGTAAATGCACGCCGAATTTCATATCAAAATAACAGCTACACAGAAAGTATATCAGTTGGCGTTCAAGTTAAAACCGATCGCCTGCTTTCGTATCTGCTGCAACGTAAATGACACAATCGGAACGGTATGACGTTGTTGTAATTGGGTCAGGCCATGCGGGAATTGAGGCGGCGTTAGCCGCCGCAAAACTCGGATGCAGAACATTAATCGCCACAATCAATATCGATAATATCGGATTAATGCCGTGTAACCCTTCGATCGGCGGCCCCGCAAAGGGTCAAATTGTAGCTGAGATAGACGCATTAGGCGGGGAAATGGGCCGAGCCGCTGACGAAACGCATATCCAACTCAAAGTATTAAATCGATCTCGTGGACCAGCCGTTCAATGCCTCCGATCCCAAAACGACAAACAACATTACAATCAATACATGAAAAGTCGGGTATTTTCCCAAGCGAATCTCGACGTACGACAAACAATGATCCAATCGCTAATCATCGAGATGGGCGCTGTCATTGGCTGTATCACTGAACTTGGCAAACAGATCTATGCCTCATGTATTGTCATTACAACCGGTACATTTTTAAACGGCCAAATGCATATCGGACTCAATTCCTTTAGCGGCGGAAGAGTCGGAGAATTGGCCGCTCAGAGCCTCTCCGACTCCTTCCGTAAACACCTAAGGCTTGGGCGACTAAAAACAGGGACTCCGCCGCGTTTAGATGCCCGATCAATCGATTTTTCGGCTTTAACCGTTCAACCTGGCGACAAAGAGTTCTTACATTTTTCATTTCGAACCCCATTTTCAACTCGGTATCAAAACCAGGTCGACTGTTACCTAACGCGAACAACGTTGGCTACCCATGAGATAATATTGAAAAATCTCGATCGTTCGCCAATGTATACGAATGTTATTCAAGGCATCGGACCACGTTACTGTCCGTCAATCGAAGACAAAGTCGTCCGATTTTCAGACAAGGACACTCATCAAATATTTATCGAGCCAGAAGGCCGATTCACAAACGAAATATACCCGCAGGGGTTAAACACAAGTTTACCGGAAGACGTTCAAGAAGATATGTTAAAAACCATGCCAGGCCTGGCGGAGGTTAAAATTCTAAAACCTGGATACGCAGTCGAATACGACTTTGTATATCCGGATCAACTCCACCACACATTAGAGACAAAGCCACTAAAAAACTTATTTCTAGCGGGGCAAATTAATGGAACGTCCGGATATGAAGAAGCAGCAGGGCAAGGCATCATAGCCGGCATTAATGCTGCATTAAAGGCACAATCTCGCCCGCCGTTTATACTAACCCGAGAAGACTCATATATCGGAACCATGATCGATGATTTAATAACAAAAGCAATATTTGAACCCTATCGAATGTTAACATCCCGTTCAGAATACCGACTGATATTAAGGCAAGATAACGCCACACAACGGTTAAGCGAAAAGGCGCACGAAATCGGAATGTTAACCGACGACGAGATCAATATAATCCGAAAAAGAACCACAACAATAAAGTCAATTATATCGCGTTGGAAAAACGAAAACGCGACGCATTCTCATGCTTTAAGATATGGGCTAAATAAAAAACAAAGCCTATATGACCTCCTCAAACGCCCAGAAATAAACATTGATGACATCGATCCATCGATTCCAGAAGACACCAGGTTACTGTTTCAATGTGCCGCAACAGAAATAAAATATGAGGGGTACTTAGCAAAGCAACAACGAGAAATCGACAAATTAAAGCGCCTTCAAACCAGAACCATTCCAAAGGACTTAAACTACAACCTAATTCTAGGTCTACGTAATGAATGCAGAGAAAAATTAAGCATGCAAAGGCCCTTAACAATCGGAGAGAGCATGAGAATCGCTGGCGTCAATCCGGCCGACATCATGATAATAATAGGATATATGGATTATCATGGAATCAAGTAAAATCGACGACTATGTCGCCAATTTAAAACGCTATAACGAACACACGAATATATATTCAACCCAGGCATACGATCACCTGGAATTTCATATTCAAAACAGCCTCAATATCGCAAAACTTATCCCAGCCAATACCGTGCATTTAATGGACATTGGATCAGGATCGGGGCTCCCCTCTATTCCATTGGCAATTGCGTGCCCGCATATCAATATCACCGCAGTAGAATCCAAATCCAGAAAAACAAAATTTCTAGAAGACTGCAAACGGGCGCTTGGATTGCGAAATTATCATGTTGTGACCGCAAATATTATGGATCATATCCACCACAACCGTCCAAAACCAACGATAATCACCGCAAAAGCATTTGCACCAATCGAACGACTGGTTCCGCTCTTAAAATCAATTGCATATACAAAGGCAACGGTTATCGTACCGATTAGCACCATGCAAATAGCTAAAGTTTCAGAATACCCGTACCCAAACTACACCCAAAAGGTAGACATAATTAAAACGGAAGGGGATGTCTACCTTACCTTTAAACTTGGTTGAAACGGTGTTTCATATGAAACACCGTTTCAACCTAAGATAACTTCTCCAATATAGATCTAAACTCATTTTCTGAGGCATAAAAAAAAGTAATCTTACCCTTTTCTGTCTTTCCTTGAATTTGAACTCGGGTATTAAATCGATTTGATAAAGCCGATTCAAGCTCGCCAAACAACGGCATCTGAACGTCACCAGTACCGGATTTAGCCTCTTTGTTTCTAGAAACTTCATTCTCGATATCCCTTACATTCATTCCCTTAACTTTAATCTGCTCAAGGTATGCCATCATCTCATCGACTGTACCCAGAGACAGTAGTGTCCGCGCGTGCCCCTCAGATATATCACCTTGCTCCACCGCTCCCTGAATCTGCTCGGGCAAATTTAACAAACGCATCGTATTTGAAACCGCAGACCGACTTCTACCAAATACGTCTGCAATCGCCTGATGGGTAAATCCGAATTCAGCAACAAGGCGTTGATATCCCCTTGCAATTTCGATCGCATTTAAGTCTTGTCTTTCCAAATTTTCGATCAAGGCCAACTGTAAGGACTCTTGATCCGATACATTTTTAATTATCGCCGGAACGAGATCCATACCTGCTTCTTGACAAGCTCGAAACCGCCGCTCACCCGCAATCAATTCATAATCGGAACCAACACGCCGAACCAAAATTGGCTGGTTAAGCCCGTGCTGCTTTATAGAATCCACTAAAGTCCGCATAGCCTCTGGCTCAAATGTTCGGCGAGGCTGATAAGGATTTGCCTTAATAGACCCTACTGGCAGCGACATAATCGATTTTCCTGCTGTCAAAATTGATCGAGGGATTAGTGCCTCCAACCCTTTTCCTAACCGTTGTTGATCTTTAGTCACGTCGATGAACCTCTCTTGCTAAATTTAAATATGCGATTGCGCCTCTTGAATCCCCTTTATACAACGCGATAGGCAACCCATGGCTCGGCGCTTCTGATAATCGAATATTTCTTGGAATAATAGTCTCGTAAATCAAATCTTTAAAATAAGTTCGCACGTTTTCTGCAACCTGCCGACTAAGTGCAGTCCGCTTGTCGTACATTGTTAAAACGATACCCGATATTTCCAAGTCGGGATTATACGCTTCTTTCACCAAGGTTAGCGTATTGATCAAACTTGCGATACCCTCAAGTGCAAAATATTCACATTGAACTGGAATCAACGTCCGATCTGCCGCAACCAGGGCATTCAAAGTTAGCAAACCCAACGACGGCGGACAATCAATAATAATATAATCGTAGAACGGTCTTAACTCTGCCAACCGACGTTTCATAATCGTTTCACGTGAATCAATCGAAACCAATTCTACCTCGGCGCCCGATAGATCCCTTGTACTTGGAATGACATGAAGATTTTCAAAGGCAGTGGGGTACAAAACATCTTTTACATCTGCAGAATTTAATAAAAGATCGTAAACACTGTACCCAACAGAATCAGTTAATACACCAACCCCTGACGTCGCATTGGCTTGAGCATCGATATCAACCAATAAAACCTTATGCCCAAATTCACTTAAATACGACGCAACATTTATTGCAGTCGTTGTTTTACCAACTCCCCCTTTTTGATTAACAACCGCAAACGTTTTTCCACTCATGTGGACAATTATAAACAATAAGCATCATTTATTCCAAGACGTTACGCGATTCCTTAACCCTAGTGGGGCCTGTTTAAATCCCAACATTACCGACATTAGAATCCACTTTTTGTTTCAGGTTTTCAAAAAACACGGTTGTAAAGTTACGATTTTGATAGTGACTATCGATACGACCATCCGATTGTTTCACGTGAGACATTAGATTACCCATATGGGCCTGAATATCGGTAATAAAGCGACCAATAGATTCAGGATCGAACTGATTCTCCAACCATTCTTTAACTTTATCGAAATTTGCCGAGGTTAATTTTGGAATATCCGCATATTCAACATCCTTAATTAACAAAATCACAGATTTTAATTCCGATATATTAGCTTCTAACGAAGAGAATTGATTAAATATTTTTGCAATATCAAAATCTGAATCAACCATTTTAATTGATTTACCAAATAATTTTTTAATCAATCTAGAATCATCAGATAACTGAATCAACGAATCGATCGCGAGTAACGCTTTAACCCGGTTTTGCGATGGTGATCCGACGCCAGACTGCCCCAACGATCGACCGATTACCCGATCCACCATCGACTCAATAACTTCAATGCGTTTCGATATTTGACTAATTAAGATTTGAAACCGGCGAAACACGCCAACCAAATCGTCCAGACGTTCAATCCGCCCCAAACACTCTTCTTTCTCCTCAATAAAGTCAGTCGAAACCAAATCCCCAACGACCGGAAGCCTGGTTAAAACATCGGCATCCGCCTCTAAGGATTTGACGGTAAATGGTGTCGTCCGAACCCAGGCAAACGACTTTACAACCTGCACTTCACACTGAACAGATTCCCCAATCTCAACCTCAAGTCCAACGGGTCGATTTTCACATTCTATTGATTCTGATTTATGAAGACTTGCAAACATTTTTTCAACCTCATCGGCATCAAAAACGAATTGATCAGGCTGCGCACTATCACCGAAATCGCTATTGTGAACGGGCGTATCAATTAAGATACCGGCCGAAAATTGAGACTCATCAGAAAGCACACATAACTCTCGATCAATCCGATTTCCAAGCGAAAAAAATTGCGACAGCGTAGCGCCAAACGAAACGTGCTCGCTTCGAATTACTACTGACTCTGGAAACGGTTGTACATTTACAGCTTGAATAAATTCCCCAAGTTGATCCACAACAACTGCGATCGCCATCGGTAACTGCACCGCAGAATTTGTAAACTGTAACCCATCGATCCGCTGTACCGCCGCAAATTCCTTCATATCCCGCCCCCTATTTCCGATTAAAATGCCTACTTATATAGGATTTCCCAGACTTCAAAACCGTGTAGACATCGTTTGCGAACAACACCGCAGTAGGAAAAGACGCTTCTTCCCGTTGAACAATCAATCGATGATCGATTTTTGAGTAAACCGACTCCAATTTGCAAGATCCCCATTGACTCACTAACAAAATACTAGAAGAATCCACCCTGACCCGATATTCTCCACGTTCTAATGTCGATAAAACACCCTCAAGAACAAGACGCGACCCAACACGCGACACAGCGTCAATAATACGGTCTAAACGATCAAACAAACGGCTGCAACCAGATTCGGTCAGACGTAAATTTTGAGTTGAGTGATAAGATAAAAGCCCCATTGAATTTCCCCCCCAGGAAATCGAAAAATTGAATGCTGGACCATTATCCCCAAATAAAAAGGGCTTTAAACATAAAAAAAAACGCCAGACCTAAGTCTAGCGTTTCCGGGCCTTCATTTTACGGCCGTATTTTTTATATTTGTGCTTTCGCATTTTTTTGCGACGCTTTTTTACAAGACTACCCATATTAACCTCCTTATGCAAAAAATGTAGCCGGGTTAACCAGCCCATTCATACACTATCGTTTAATTAAACCTGACACCGGCAAAAAACACAAATACCGTCTTCGGTGTATACGTCTCCACACCGGTTACACAACGCCATCCCGGCACCAGCCCGTTGCCGATTAGCCAATTGAATAACCGATTCAAGTGGTAAATCAAGGCCACCGCTTTTCCCTGACCCAGATGGTGGCGTCGTATCAATAAGGGCCAATCGAATATCAGAAATCGTTTTTGAACCCACTATTTTTTGAATACGCTCTAATAACATTGGCTTAATAAACCCAAATTCCATCTGCCACATTGGATTAGATGTTTCAAGAAACAACACCGACGATCTGATATACGAAACCGATACGTCGACCGAAAGGCCGCCGGCCACCAGCTCCCAAGACCTTAAAATCTTATCCACAACCGATCGCTCGGCGGAAACCTTACCCATACCCTTAATTGACCCCAAGGCATGACTCAGAGGACTAAATTCGCCCATCCTTAATTCTCCCTCGCCATAAAACCTCGATCAACTTTAAACACTGAACCAGAATACCGTGCCAAATACTCAGAAACGCTTGTCGAGGCAACGATCACTTGATTACCGTCAGCAACCTCGGATAACACCCCAAGCGCAAGCGGGGTTGCAATCTCAGAAAAAACGTCATCTAACCCTAGAACACCATGCGCATTATGAACCGACCGAATTAATCGAAACATCAAAAGATGGAGTAAAATTGCAAATAACCGATTTACCCCCCGGGACAAAAACCGAACCAAGTCAGTAGAATCGGCAAAAAATTGAATATCGTCCCGATGTGGCCCAACCGTTGTGTAGCCAAGCGCGTATTCCTTGGCAGTATTTGTCCGTAAATACGTCGCCATCCCCGCGCAATAATCACCGAATGCAATATGGCGACACACTTGCTTCACACGCACATCAAACCGATATTCATCATATCCGTTGAGCAACATAGTCATCGCAGAACCCAACTCTTGCAACGCGCTTTCCCTTGATTTAACCAACTGAAAAGCAGCATCGATTAATGCTGGAGAGTAAACGCTAACAGCGCCACGATTTTGCGCCTTTAGCGCCGCATTACGTTGACCAAGTATCCGACGATACGCGTTAAAATGCGCCATAAAGTTTGGATCAACAAGTGCACAATACCGATGAATGACCTGTCGTCGTATATCCGGAGATTCTTGGACAGACCGAATTAAATCGGCTGACCAGTAGTCAGCAACCACCAACTTGGACACCGCGCCTTGGCTAACCTTAACGCTGTCCAACACTGGCTCCCTAGGGGCATCAACCTTTCGATAAATCGTCGATCCGGTGCCAGACAACCCTACACCAACAGCGCCGATACCCCGTCTATCAAACGCCCGAAGGTCAGAAACACCGCTCCCTCCAACCCCACGGCCGGTTAAAGCAAAGTGAATGGATTCAAGAAAATTAGTTTTACCTTGGTTGTTTGGCCCAACAACGTATGACACCGGATCAAGTCGGAGCTTAAGTTCCCCTAAATTCCGAATCCCACTCACCCAAACCCGATCAATCACTACTAGGCAACATCATCCTGAAAATCATTCGTTCGAATTGGCATCACGATATAAATGTAATCCTCATCTGCACCAGACCGAATTACACACGGCGATACACCCTGGTTAAACTCAAGCCGAATATCGTCAGCATCAATGCCACGGATTCCATCCAGAACCAATTTTACATTAAACGCAATTTTGACATCGCCGGACCCTTGAATGCGAGCCACCTCAAGTACCTCATGAAACTCTCCCATCGATGCCGCATTTGCCCTAACCACCAAAGATTCATCATCAAATGCCAATCGAACAACGTTATTCGCCACCGAGGAAATAATCGTGGCCCGATCACAAGCCCCTAGTAAGGCCGTACGCACAACCGAATATGAATGATCTGACTGCTTCGGAATAACTTGTCGATAATCAGGAAATTGCCCCTTAATAACTCGAGAAATCAATAAAAAACGATCTACCGCAAATACAACTTGCGAATCAGAAACCGTCACCCGAACTGACACATCATCGCCAAACGACGGCAGGATTTTAAACAACTCATTCATCGCTTTAAATGGCGCGATCAGCGAAAAATCCCCTACTTCACCATCTAACTGACGGCGTTTAAGCGATAACCGATAACCATCAGTCGCAACAAAATATAAGGTGCCTGCATCATTTTTAACTAAAATTCCATTTAAAAATTGTTTAGTCTCATCAAAACTAACTGCAAAAATCGTATGTTTGATTAGGTCCTTTAAGTCTGTAACTTTTAGATCGAAAAATATCCCTGTTTCAACAGCTGGAAAAACCGGGTAGTCATCAACCGATAAACACAAAATTTCAAAATCGACTTTGTTGCCCCGAATAATCATTCGGTTTGATGGGTCAACAAAAATATCAACAGTACCCGATTGGATTTTAGATAATATGCTTGAAAACGTTTTTGCCTTGACTAATATTGATCCACCAGACTCGCTGGTTTCAACAGCAACGATGGTTTCAATGCCAATCTCTAAATCATTTCCACGAAGTTTCAATTCAGTTCCATTTAATTCCATGTATAGGTTTTCTAAAAGAGGTAACGTTGTGCGCTGAGAAATTGCTTTTTCAACGATACTGATACCTTTTTGAAGGGTTGAAGTTGAGCATGAAAATTTCATTTTGAGCCTCCGGTTTATTTCAGAACTAATTCTTTTATTATTAGATTAATATAATACATAGTATATAGTAGTACTTGTGGATATGTGGGTAATCTCCTTTTTACCTTGTTAAACCAATACGAATTAATAAATTTTGTATGTGGACTATTTGGGGTTAATTGAACCAAGTTTTAAAGTTATTCACACTTATCCACAGATTATCACAGACTTATCCGATTGGTTATCCACTCCTTTTTACTCATCATTTTTAATATTTGAAATCAGGATATTAACAATACTTTTGGTTTCTGGGTCGCTAACCAATAATGTTTTTACTTTGTCACATGCGTGCATCACCGTAGTATGGTCACGGTCGCCAAAATTTTCACCAATTTTTGGTAGGGATACATTTGTTAATTCCCGTGCAATATACATCGCAATTTGTCGCGCGTATGCCAATTCTCTTGTGCGCCCCTTTGAGCACAGGTCTGAATTCGAAATATTAAAGTAGTCACCAACTTTTCGTTTGATATAGTTGATTGTGATTGGTTTCTCTTCTTTTATTCCGATCATATCTCGTATCACGTTACTTGCAATTGATAAGGTTACATCTGTGTTCAGTAGCGATGCATATGCCGAAATTTTAGTTAAGCAACCCTCCATTTCACGTACATTTGTGGGAATTTGAGTTGCAATAAAATGGAGAATTTCGTCGGATATTCTTAGATTGTATAATTCGATTTTTTTTCGAAGAATTGCGATTCGAGTCTCAAATTCCGGGGGTTGAATATCAGCAATCAGTCCCCATTCAAACCGGGTTCTCAATCGAATTTCTAAAGTTGGAATTTCTTTTGGTGGGCGGTCTGACGTTAAAATAATTTGTCTATTATTACTGTGAAGGTCGTTGAATGTATGAAAAAATTCTTCTTGGGTTTGTTCTTTTCCTGCTAAAAATTGAATATCGTCAACCAATAGGACATCGACGTTGCGATATCGGGTCCGAAATGAATCCACTTTTTTATCTTTGATCGAGTTAATTAATTCGTTGGTGAATCGTTCGGACGAAACAAGACACACCTTTAGGCGAGGATGTTTTTTTTGTATTTCATTGCCGATCGAATGAAGTAGGTGGGTTTTACCAAGTCCCACTGAGCCGTAAATAAACAACGGATTATATGCTTTTGCAGGTGCTTTTGAAACCGCTTCAGATGCCGCATGTGCAAATCGATTGTTATGACCGACAATAAAATTTTCGAAGTTATATTTTGGGTTAAACATTGGGACCGAATCGGTTGATTGCGGTGCTTTGAAGGTCAATAAACTTGGTTGTTCTGAATCCTCTAATTTAGGCTCAGATTCTGACACGTGATAGTTGATAATCAGGGGCGCATATCCAAGGGTTTCAAGTTGATGACGGATGTGAGGTTCGCACTTTTCTTTAATCCAATCGCGTGAAAATCGATTGGATACCTGAAGCGTCAAAATATTGTCATCAAACGACACCGGCGCCGTTGATGATAAAAATGTTTGATACCCAGGACCCGACAGTTTTGCATCTAGCATCGCTAAAATTGCAGACCAAATTTCGTTTAAAGTAGACAACGGTCAATCCTTTTGAAGTGAAAGCACTTTGATCATGATGATGCACCTATTATATCGCAGTTCTTAACAAGTTATCCACAGTATTATCAGATCAATCGCATGGTTATATGTGCAATTCGTTTGAACTTAAATAAATTAAAAATGCCGTGTATTGAGATCGGAATTTCTAATTTTATTAACAGTTTTATCCACAGCTAATTTTAGGTGGGGCTCACCAAAACGGGGGCCCATATGGTACTTGTTTTAAAGAAAATAAATCAATAGTAATAAAAATGGTACCGACCCTAATTATTTGACATTTTTTTATTCAAATGCTACAGTCCCTGGTTTAATTTATGCCTATTTTTGTCTTTTTTCAGGAGGATGTCCCATAAAAAAATATTTACTCAATGATAAAATTAAAGCCAAGTCAGTTCGATTAATCGGCGATGACGGTACCCAACACGGTATTGTTGCGTTTTTAGATGCACTCAATATGTCTAAAGAAGCTGGTCTCGACTTGATGATGGTATCTGAAACATCTGATCCTCCTGTTTGTAAAATTGTTAATTTTGGTCAGTTTAAATACCAGCAGAAGAAAAAAGAAAAACAGTCTCAGAAAAAAGCAAAAGGCCAAGTGATAAAAGAATTAAAGATGAGTCCTAAAATCTCTGAACATGATTTTCAAGTTCGTGTAAATCGTGGTCGGGAATTTCTAGAAAAGGGATTTAAGGTAAAAGTATCAATCCCGTTTCGTGGACGTGAGATTATTCACCCGGAATTAGGTCAAAATATTGCCAAACGGTTTATTGAAATGGTGAAAGATCTTGGTACGTTAGAGGGTAATGTTACGCAAGCAGGCCGGTCGTTATTGGCATTTGTGAATCCAAAATAGATAGAAAGAACGGAAGGAAATAATTGTCATGAAAACAAAATTAAAAACAAAAAAAGCAGCTGCGAAACGATTTAAAATTACTGGATCTGGAAAAGTGGTTCGAAACGTATCTGGTAGACGTCATTTACTTGGTGGTAAATCATCTAAATTAAAACGGAACAAGCGTGGGGATTTTCAGGTGTCCCCTTCTGATATGGCTAAGGTGAAGGCCTGTCTTCCAAACTAAAGTAGTGATTGTAATAAAGGAGATTTAAAATGGTTCGTGTAAAACGTGGAAATATCGCTCGAAATCGAAGGAAAAAAGTTCTTAAGTTTGCAAAAGGGTATCGCGGCGGCTTGTCAAAGCAATTTAGACAAGCGCATCAGGCGGTACTACAGGCCATGCGTCACATGTATGTGGATCGTCGGGATAAAAAGGGTGATTTTAGAGCATTGTGGATTGCGCGAATCAACGCGGCTGTGACGTCCCTTGGTGTTTCGTACTCGAAATTTATTGGTCAACTGAAACGAAAAGATATCCAAATTAATCGGAAAATGTTGGCAGAACTTGCGGTTTCCAACCCATCGACATTTAAGGTTGTTGTTGATGAGGCGGCTAAGTAGGAATTTTTGGTAACGCAATATGATTGAAATGCAATTGGGTGGACTTGGATTTGATCCTAAGAATATGTCCCCCATTGTCTTGCTTCGCGATCTAGAAGAACGTAATTTTTTGCCCATTTGGATCGGAATGTTTGAGGCGGCAGCGATCGCAATGGAACTTCAAGAATTTAAACCGCCTCGTCCAATGACGCACGATTTATTGGCCAAAATCATCACATTGTTTAACGCTAAAGTTGATCGGATTGTCGTCAATGACATTTCCGATAGTACTTTTTATTCCTACCTTGAGCTTAAGCTACCTGATGGCACCCAAGCCCAAGTTGATGCCCGTCCGTCAGATGCGATTGCTGTTGCTGTACGATTGGGTGCGTCGATTTATGTTGCTGAAAGCGTCATGTCCAAAGCAAAGATGGTAAACGCCGAAAAAGACGAGGAAGAAGCGCAGAAGTTTCGGGATTTTATAGATAATATTAATCCTGACGACTTTTCCAAGTATTTCGACGAGCGATAATTTTATACGCGCCTGTAGCTCAGCTGGATAGAGCAACGGACTTCTAATCCGTAGGTCACAAGTTCGACTCTTGTCAGGCGCGCCATTTATTTGATTTATTCGGACTGGGTAGATTCTGCTGGTTTTTTGTCTAATAATTGGAAATGCTCTGCGATTACTTCGGTAATTGTTCGCATGGTATTGTCTTTTTCAAAACTACGGACTTGGATTTTTCCCGTTATCAACACCGGACTTCCTTTTTTTAGTAGTTGTATTGCGGATTCTGCATTTTTTCCCCAAATTGAAATTGGAATAAAGTCTGTTTCTTTGTTGTCGTCTGTTCGTTTATAAGTGCGACTAACCGCTAATGTAAAAAAGGCTTTCGATACGGTTTCAGTAATTTTTTTGGTCTCTGGATCCCGCGTTAATCTGCCGACTAAAGTCGTTTGGTTATAGTTAAATCCCATAGGTCCTCCCTGAATTTATGACAACGGTCAACTGATTAGAAATAGTATGAGGTTTATTAAATTACGTCAACTAAGATCTGATATGTTATAAAGTATCATTGTTCATACTATTGATCATTGTTTTGATTTGGGATTCCAGGCGTTTCCAATTGTGTTCCATAACGTCTATTGTGACGGTATAAGCGACATTTTGCTTAATCATGTAGTGTTCGATTACCACGCGCCTTACCGGTTTATTTTGGTCGTTTAACCATATTTTTCCGTATGCAGATATTCGGCGTGCGGTCGCTTGTAATGGCAGGTTTTCTGTTGGCGTACTATCCCGGCTGTATAAGTTCATCCAGCCGTCAAAAAAGAGTGAGGCCCGTTTTTGTTGTATCGCACCCGGTGTCGGTACGGCCCCGGATTCGCTAATCTGGCGTGTAATTGACACCGTTACCAGTTGTGGTGTTGCAACAAATGATACCCAGTTTTTGGATTCTCCAACAATTTGCCATCCGTTCGGGATATCAATCGATAGACCCAGGGTTTGATAAGGAGATGCAATCAGCTGTGAACTGAGCGCTGCCATTAACGATAGAAAAATCATCAAACGGTGCATTGGAGCCTTTCTGAATCGTGGTGTTGTAAAACCAGTAAAAATCCGTTTATAATACTGCATCCCTTTGGGGGCGTAGTTCAGCTGGTTAGAACGCCTGCCTGTCACGCAGGAGGTCGAGGGTTCGAGTCCCTTCGCTCCCGCCATTTTTTATGGCAAATAAGGTTGGCCTGTTATTTTTTTATACCCTTCTTGATAGCGTTTTGAGACTTTTTCCATTATTGAATCTGGAAGACCCGGAATCGGGTCGGGCTCGGACCAAATTGATTGAAGATAGTCACGTACAATTTGTTTGTCAAAGCTGGGTGGGGATATACCAATTTGATATTCTGAAACATCCCAGTATCGGGATGAGTCAGGAGTCAGCGCCTCGTCAATCAGCACTAACGTTTTGTTAAGCCATCCAAATTCAAATTTGGTGTCGGCAAGTATTAAACCGTTTGGTAAAACCTGTGTTGCACCAAATGTATACAGGGCAATACTTTTTTCTTTTAACAATGCGGCTGTATTTTCGCCCACAATCGTCGTTAAATGCTGATAGCTTATGTTGACATCATGCCCAGTATGATTTTTGATTGCAGGCGAAAATACGGGTGTGGGTAATTTTGATCCTAGACTTAGTCCAGCGGGCATTTGGATTCCCGATACGGTTTGGGACTGTTGGTATTCGATCCAAGCGCTACCTGCGAGGTATCCTCTGACTACACATTCGACGTCGATTGGGTTGGTCTTTATGACAATCATTGCGCGACCGTCGAGTTGATCGGCATAAGGCGTCAGACACTCTGGAAAGTCTATTGTATTTGCGGTAAGCATGTGATTGCGTACGATTTGGGATGACTTTCGAAACCAATAATCTGAAATTCGATTTAAAATGGATCCTTTTTTTGGAATCCCCGTTGGTAAAATGTGGTCAAACGCAGACACTCGGTCAGTGGTTACAAATAATAAATATCCGTCAACTTCATAGACGTCTCGAACTTTGCCAGATCGAAATAAGGGAAACGGTAAGTGAGTGGATAAGAGTGGGACCGACATGGTTTAAGCTCCTTGGTTTTGGATGAGGGACAGGATTGGATTTAGAAATCCGGTAATGATTTGATCGTCACCGACTAATTCTCGGTTAATTTCGTGTAGCCGAATTGAATCAGACAATTGGGTTGGCGTAGGTGCCGTGTAGAATCCATATTGCCCGTTTCCTCCGATTAATATTGGACTCTGGATCAAGACAAGTTCATCGATCATGCCGGATTGTATGGCGCTGGTCATGACTTGACTTCCCCCTTCGATAAGTAATCGATACACACCCAGTTGATAGATTGCCTTCATGATGAACTGCCATTGATTTTGCAACGAGGGCACCGGTAGTTGAATAATCGATGCATGTGCTGACAATTGGTCTAAATTTGGTTGTGGGGCGTCTGATCCAACCAAAATTACGATATTTTCTTTAGCAGTGTGGCGAAATAAGGTTGCCCCTGGCGGTGTTTTGGCGTACGAATCGAGTATTATTTTTTTGTAGTTGGGGTTACTTTTAGCCCCTCTTCGAACCGACAAGCTCGGGTTATCTGCTAGCACGGTGTTAACGCCAACCAAAATTCCGTCACATGCAGATCGGATGCAATGGACTTTATCTAAGGACTGTGGGCCACTGATATACCGACTAACGCCGTTTGATAGGGCAATTTTCCCGTCTAAACTAATGGCAACTTTTCCGATTATATATGGCCGATTGTACTGAATGTGGGTTAGAAATTCTCGATTTAGTAAGATGCACTCTGTTTTGCCGATACCAATTGTGACCTGAATGCCAGCGCTTTCAAATATGGTTTGAGCTGATCGATTGCGAACCAATGGGTTGGGGTCTTCAAATGGATATACCACCCGCGATACCCCGGCTTGAATGAGGGCATCGCAACAGGGCGGATTTGCCCCCCAATGGGTGCAAGGTTCCAGTGTGACATAGACAGTCCCACCTCGGGCCCGGTCACCTACTTTACGAAGGAGGTCGGCCTCTGCGTGTGGGGTACCTGGCCCACCGTGTTGCCCAAACGCAACGAGCGCTCCGTTTTGAACCATGCCTGCTATTGCGGGTGGGTTGGGTCTTGTTACCACGTCTTGATCTTTTGCGATCTTTACCAGTGCTGACATGATATCTTGATCAAATTGCGACATGTTATTGCGGGGTGTCGTCGGTAGGTGATGGTGCATCAGGTGTGGGCACGATATTGTGATCACTTCCCTTGCTAACGATTAGGGAAATCACGCCACGGTGCTTTATTTTGGTGCCGGATTCGGGCATTTGAGCGATAATGTTTCCGGACGGTACGCTTGTACTGGTCTGATAGCTAACAACGCGATAGGTGAACTGGGCATCAGGGGCAGTTCCGCGTGCTGTCGAAACCGACATGCCGATCAAATCGGGCACCAAAAAACTACCGGAATGTTTTGCGATGTAGAGAAATACGGTGCGACCTTCTTTTACCTCGCGGTTGCCCGTTGGTTTGGATTCAACGACCACCCCCTCTGGGACACTAAAATCTACTTTTTCCCCTGCAATTTCACCTTTTAAGTTGGCTTGGGCCAATGCGTGGAGTGCATCATCTGGGGTTTTCCCTTTGAGTTGAGGTACCGTACTAATTGGGATTCCAGTTACCCAATCTATATAGACGGCATTTAAAACGATCGCTAAACCCAATGCAAGTGCGCCGATAAGTGCAAACCGCGTGTGACGTGGCGTCCAGCTGAAACCCGGTTTTATCGTATCGCCCGGAACCACCCTTATGACGGGGTTTTGGATGACCAATGGTGGGTTGTCGGCGTCATCGGGAGGATTAATACAGTGTTTAAATGCGACAAATGAATGAAACCGATCGGCTGGGTCTTTTGACAATGCCCGAGATATTGCAGACTGTATGCCGGTTGGTAGGTTGGGATTTAATGGTTGAAAAAGTCGAGGTGGTGCAAATTGAACCGACCGCATCCGATCTAACGACTGGGTAAATTCATAAGGCCATTGATTGGAATAAAACACATACATTAATACCCCGATGGCGTACATGTCCGCATATCGATTGCCGTGTTCACCCATCACTTGCTCGGGTGCCCAAAATGCCAATGAGTCGAATCGATCTTGCTGATTTCGAACGGCGGCTAGGTAAGTTGCGTGGGTTAGCGTGTGAATCAATCCGATACTTTGAGAGGGGTGAATGGCCATAATATTGGTTAAGCTGAGATTTCCATGAAACACCCCGTGGGTTTCTAACCCATGTAGCGAGTCTAATAATTGGTCGCACCATTGGTCTAGTTGAGAAAAGGACTGTTTTTCGGCGCTCTTAAGTAAATTAATTAATGGCGAACAGTGATGCGGCGCATCATATACCACAAAAAATGAGGTGCCGTCGTAGTGGTAATCGATGGTGGTAAATACCCCTGGAATCACCAAATTTCGGACTCGCTCTGCGCTTTCGATTAGCGCCTGTGCAATTTGTGGGGTTATCCATTTCGGGTCGTATTGGGTTACCAAGATGGTGCGCCCGGTTTCGACCGTCCGCCCTTTTAAGGTGCGCGAGATGCCATCTCGGGATAATAGATCGTCTAATTTATATAGTGACTTAATAATGGGTGTCATAAAGTTATTTCCGTATCAAGGCAAAAGCGGTTTGAGTGTGAGTTACCAACGATATCACATCTGAAACCGCGTTCATACCAATCAGGTCAGTGTGAGTAAACGGGTAAGGTGTAGCGCCAATAAATGTTTGGGTTTTCCCGTTCCATAGGCTTAGTATATTGGCTTGATTGCGAATTGCTAAAAGCTGATTGTCGTACCAGATTTCAGTCCAAATTTCGTCGGGTTCTGGGGATTTCCACTCTAATATCAGCGACAGTGAGGGATGGGAATAGATACGGATTAAATTAAAATTTGGGACAATTTCGATGATGAGATTTTGATCGATAATCCAGGTTGAATCCCGTAAATTTACCCTGGGTTTAATTGTAATCAGCGATCCGTTATATCGTACACGCTGTGCGTTTCGGCTCATTGCAAACCGTGGTGTTTGGGTAGAATCAATCAATAACGCCCCATCCCAATTCAGGTGGCCATCGTTTTGAGACACGGGAATTTGGGTGGTTTTTTTTATTTTCCACTTCATGTCGGCGGTGAGGATTAGTTGGTGTGTTGGCGTGATCCATAGACTATCGCCAGAGTCTAACAATTGAATATCTTTGACTGCACCGACATGATGCGGAAATGCAATTTGGTTTAGGGTGTACCCGGTGTAAAAATCAATCAAATATACCCATTTTTGATTGTTTGATAAGGCAAAAATGGTAGGGTATCCAAGTTTAAATATTCGAATATTTTGGATGCTTGATTTCCAGTAATGGGTTCCGAATTGGGCGTCGTATGTGTCGATTTCACCGTTTTGGTTTATCAATCCAAACCGATTAAACGTGGTTTGCAGGCCATGTATTTTAGCGGTATCGGGTGAAAATGCCCATTGGGTTCGGCCTGAAAATCCAATTTTTTGAATCAGATTTTGACTGGTTACACCCAGATAACTGGACTGTAAAAAGTAAACGGTTTGAATCGGAATAGAGTGGGTTGCGACGGTCATTGCGCCATTGGCTTGGGATTGGATCCCGATTAGGTATCCAAATAGCGCACAAAAAAAGGCCGTTTTAACGGCGTTTTTTTGTAATACCTTGTTTACTTTTGAGATTCCTTCGAATATCAATTTGCTTTTCTTCTGATTTTTTTAAAAATAGAGACATTCGGTCTTCGAATGCAGCATTTTTTGATTTTTTGGGTACGAATAGGCCTGTATCTTCTTCAAAATCTTCTTTTGCCCGCTTCATTGACAGTTCGAGTTTGTTTTTTTGGTTTCGTGCCATTACCTTGACACTTACCTTATCCCCAACAGCTACAAATTTGGTAATGTCTGTAACATACTCATTTGCAATTTCAGAAATATGAACTAACCCTTCCTCGCCATCGGGTAGTTTTACAAACGCCCCAAATGTGGTGATATGGGTAACATCCCCTTCTACAACTGTACCTATTTTTTGATCATCCATTAAAATCTATTGTTTCCTTGTCTTTGTGTCCTGTCGGTCTGCAGGAATGAGTTTATAGACGACTTCACCATCTTTGACATAGCCTAGCCGAAGTTTTGCTTGAAACTCCCATAATTCTGGATTATCAAGCTGAGAAAGCTGGCGTTTATAACTCTGATTGATTCGAGTTTCTGTTAGTAAAGTACGGTTGAGCGCATCGTATTCCGAGTAAAACGCATTATATCTAAAGATATTGTTAATTCCAATGGCGCACATGTAGATCAATATTAAAATTGAAACGC
>JACCDX011702406.1_pt1 | contig 23561 bp, 28 predicted proteins | sample 7449681 | NCBI WGS metagenome assembly JACCDX01 (sample SAMN15323450, study PRJNA562643) | freshwater metagenome | isolation source: river surface water | place: USA:Blue River Watershed | collected 2017-08-18
ATGTCGACACTGTCTATCTTGGAGTTTTTGTTAAGTCAGCTCTTGCCTCAGCAGGTGGGTTTGATGAAAGGTTCATCAGAGCTCAAGATTGGGAGTTAAACCATCGGTTACGAAAAAATGGTGGAAGGGTTTACTTTGATCCAAGACTTCACGTTACGTACCGTCCTAGACCAACCTTTCGTAAGTTAGCTCGCCAGTACTTCGAGTACGGGCGTTGGCGAAGAGTGGTATCACGCAGACATTCAGGAACAGTTAATTACCGCTACCTAGCCCCCCCATTCACGCTTCTAGGAACAGCAGCCTCAATTGTCTTAGGTCTAACTATTTCACCAATCCTCTTTGTTCCCGCCATTGTTTACGTCCTCTTTGTTATTGGCGGATCGATACGAATCTCTCAAACTATGCGTGAGTTAATCACATTGATTGCGGTGTTACCTGTCATGCACTTCTCGTGGGGATGGGGTTTTATCACTTCACCGCGTTCAATAGTTCCACGAGATTGATATGAAGAAACGCGTTGTAATTGTCTCTTTGATCTTATCTTTAACTTTTACCCCAAGCTTTGCCGCCGAAGCCCCGGCAAACTTTTCATTCACCGGCTCTGGATACGGCCATGGCGTTGGGTTAAGCCAAATTGGTGGCCGTGCAATGGCTATGGCAGGTGAGAGTAGTACTGCAATCCTTTCCTACTACTTTCCAGGCTCTCAAGTTGAAACCACTTCAGTAAATCCATCACTGCGGATCAACATTGGCCACCTACTAACAATGTTAAAGGTTCAGACTAACTCCACCGGGGGTGTTTTTAACCTCTACTTTGGAGATCTTGCAGAGACAGCCACAGCTGTTCCAGTTCACACATTTGCTGGTAAACAGAGTTTGAACTTCTCGATTGTTGGATCAAAGATACTTGCCACATCAACTCACATGCCAGCGCCTCATACAGCGACGAGATTTACCTTGCGCTGGACTGGCACAAGAGCAATTGATGGACCTCCAACCCTCATGAACGTGACCCACACCGGTAAAACTACGAAGTATCGACATGGACAGATGCAACTTAGGTTGGTCAACGACAAGAAGTTAGGTAAGCGCATAGCGCTAACAAATACGGTGCGCCTAGAGGATGAGTACCTCTATGGGGTAAGTGAAGTACCGTCATCGTGGCCGAATGAGATGTTGGATGCTCAAGTAATTGCATCGCGCAGCTACGCAATTGCTAAGGGGGCGAAGATTCGATCCGCATGCAACTGCAACCTCTATGGCAGCATCTCTGATCAACTATTTGCTGGATACTCCAAAGAGAGTGAGAAAACCTATGGGGCACTTTGGAAAGCTGCTGTAGATAGAACGGTAGGAAAAGTGCTCACCTACAACGGCTCAGTTATTGCACCGTTTTTCACATCATCAACTGGAGGCGTTACCGAAACTGCGGTAAACGCTTGGGGGAGTGAGCTTGCCTACACCGTAAGTGTCCCCGACTCTGCAAGTGCTCGCATGGATATCAACCCGAGATACGCCACATGGCAGAAGGTCATCGATCAAAAGGTTATTGCAGCCGCTTTTGGATTAGTTGATGTTGTGAGTTTGGAGATTCTCTCTAGAAACACCACAGGAACAGTCGGATTCATCCGCGCAACTTCAAGTGCAGGCATTACCGTCGAAATTCGTGGTGAGACCTTTAGAAGTAGAACCCTTTTACCTTCAGCTTGGTTTAATTTGAGTGAAGGATTGAGTTAAGTCCACCCCATGTACCGGTGCGCATAACGACCTCTAGCGCACCGTTGAGTGAGTTTCTACGGAACAACAGATTACTTGCACCTGAGAGTGTTGCTGCTTTCACTACCTCACCGTCAGGAAGTCTGACCTTAGATGCGGCGGTGATGTATGTGCCGGCTTCAATTACACAGTTATCTCCAATTGAAATTCCAAGTCCTGAGTTAGCACCGAGTAAGCACTTTTCTCCAATTGAGATTATCTCTTTGCCACCACCACTGAGTGTTCCCATAATTGAGGCGCCACCGCCGATATCGCTTCCATCGCCAACTACCACGCCAGCGGAGATGCGACCCTCAACCATTGATGTACCTAGTGTTCCAGCATTAAAGTTTACGAAACCCTCATGCATCACAGTGGTACCCGATGCAAGATGTGCACCTAATCGAACTCGATCTGCATCTGCGATGCGGACCCCAGATGGAATAACGTAATCAACCATTCTTGGAAACTTATCGACTCCAAAAACAGAGACATGTCCGAATTTGGCACGAAGTTTTGCGCGAACACTTTCAAAATCATCGACTGCACATGGACCTGCAGATGTCCAGACAACGTTAGAAAGAAGTCCAAACACCCCATCCATAGATGCACCGTGAGGTTTAATCAGCCTATGTGAAAGCAGATGTAACCGCAGATAAACATCCTTAGCATCTTTAGGTGCAGCTGCAAGATCTATTTCAATTGAAACAACTTCACGGGAAACTTTTCGGTTTTCATCTTCGCCTACTAAATCAAGTAAGTATTGCGATGGATTCCCTGTGAGTGTGCCAAGTTGTGGAGCTGGAAACCAGACATCGAGAACCGTGGTTCCAGAGAGCGTAGCGATTCCATGGCCAGATGCTGTGGTTGCAGAAGACATGCGCTTAGCCTAACCCCTATCCTTTCGTGTATGCGTATCGCCGTTTACTGCTCTTCCTCAGAGAAGATTGATTCCAAGTACACCGACTTAGCCTTCGAACTTGGCGAACAGATCGCACTCAAAGGTTGGGAGCTTGTGACAGGGGGTGGTCAATTCTCATCCATGGGCGCAGTTTCCAGGGGCGCGCGCTCTAAAGGCGGTCACACAATTGGAGTCATTCCACAGCGCCTTGTCGATATTGAGTACGCCGACCACGGCAGCGATGAGCTACACATAGTCGATTCGATGCGCACCCGTAAGGCGATGATGGAGGATTTATCCGACGCATTTATAACCTTGCCAGGTGGAATAGGAACTTTAGAGGAGCTCTTCGAAATCTGGGTTGGTCGTTACTTAAGTTTTCACCATAAACCAGTAATTATTTTGGATCCATTTGGAATCTATGATCCGCTACACAATCTCATCAATCATTTAGAAACTGAAAACTTTTTACGCACCGGCCAAACCGATATCTTGCATTGGGCAACAAGCATCGACCAAGCCCTTGCACTCGCCAGTGAAAAGTAAAACCATTGCATTGGAGTTGGATTTTCCAACTTCTCCAGAAGCAATCTGGTCTCATATCGCAAACTGGGAGAGGCAAGGCGACTGGATGTTGCAAACCAAGGTATGGGTTACATCTGAAATTCGCGAGGGTGTAGGTACTTCTATCTCAGCATTTACAGGACCTCTTTACCGGTTCTATCCAAGATTTTCAGCCCTTGGACTCTTGGATTTAATGACAGTAATAGCTTGGCAACCGCCATTGCGCTGCGATGTAATGCATACCGGAAAGATCTTAAAAGGTCTAGGAAGTTTTGAGTTAGAGCCAGTGACCCCCACACTCACAAAATTTAAATGGTCAGAGACAATCAATGCGCCGGCGGTGGCTCTTTTTCTCGCAGCACCCGCGCTTATCTTTCTTGAGATTGGAGTGAGAATCTCCCTCAACCGGTTGCGCAAGAGAGTATTGAAAGGCAGTCCAGAGTAACCTCGCCTTATGGAAAAGAGTCCGACCCTGGCGCAGGTAATCGCCTCTCTTCCGGAAGAGGAACGAGTAATCCTTACACTTCATTATCTAAGGGCTTTATCGAGTGCTCAAATTTCTGATCTTCTAAAAGTTCCAGAAAGCTCTGTAGTCGCCGTTATCACGGCTGGCAAAGCACGTCTAACTGCACGCTTAAAAATATAGCCTGAAAGGGCGGTTTATCCCGATTTCATAAGCACGCGAAAATGCGAGATACTTATCCCTCGTTTAGGTCCCCGAAGCGAGTAAAGATAATTAAGTAGAAGGAGTCCCCATGGCAGCCATGAAACCTCGAACTGGTGATGGACCCATGGAGGTAACGAAAGAGGCTCGCTCACTAGTGATGCGTATTCCACTTGAAGGTGGCGGTCGTCTCGTCGTTGAACTCAATGCTCAAGAAGCAAACAATCTCAGCGCCGTCCTTGAGGCCGCTGTAGCACTTATCAAGAAGTAAAAAACCCCGCGTGTTCACGCTTCAAGCTTTAGCTGCAAAACAAGAGTCTCTTTCGTCGAGTGAGTTAATTGCAATTCCATTCACGAAAAAGGATGAGACCTTCGCGTTTCCTTTTCAGGCATCATTCGTTAAAGCGCTAGAAAAAACCTTAGAGGCACAACTTACCGATGAGTTAGCCTTCTTTGCAGCTACAGGAAAAGCTGGCGAGCTCTTTGAGTTTCCGATTTCCCACTCTGATTTTGATGCAGATCGCATACTTTTAATTGGAGTTGGTGACAGCTCCTCTTCATCTCTTCGTACAGCTGGTGCAACTTTAGGTAAGCGAATCCGAGGTAAGGCGATTGAGTTGGCTGCAATTGCTCCACAGGCAAAGGATGAGATTCGTGCTTTTGCAATCGCGGTTCACTTAGGAGCATATCTGTGGAATCAAAAGTCTGATAAAACTCTAGAGATTCCAAGAGCGATAATGATTACCTCTGAGCAAGAGATTATCGAAGAAGCAGGTGTTATCTCTAACGCCATTACATTTGCCCGCGACCTTGTGCATACACCCTCAAATATCAAGAACCCTCAGTGGTTAGCCGCAGAAGCGGTGAAGATCTCAGAGGCTAATGGATTAACAATTAAAGTCCTGGCTGGTAAAGAGTTGAAAGAGTTTGGTGGATTACTTGCTGTTGGAAACTCTTCGCCCAAGCCTGGTCCGCGTTTTGTAGAGATTTCATACCTTCCTAAAGGAAAAAAGAAGAGCTCTTCCTTAATGCCACATGTAGTGATTGCAGGTAAAGGCATAACCTTTGATACTGGCGGTGTTTCACTGAAGCGGCCGTACGACACTATGACAGCGATGAAGAGTGATATGGCTGGGGCCGCAGCGGCACTTGCGGTTATAAACGCCCTTCCAGCACTTAATCCAAATGTTCGGGTAACGGTACTGATGGCTATCGCTGAAAATGCACTTTCAGGTTCATCTCAACGACCAAGCGATGTGATTAAACATTACGGCGGTACTACCGTTGAGGTGATTAACACAGATGCCGAGGGCCGATTAGTTTTGGCCGATGCGCTGGCTTATGCAGATATGAACCTCGATCCTGACTACTTGATTGATATAGCAACTCTTACAGGCGCAGCCACGTTAGGTTTAGGCCGACAGTACGCTGCCATGTATACGCGAAACATGAAACTGGCTAGTGCGCTCATGGCAATTGGTGAAGCAAATGGCGATCGGGTTTGGCATATGCCACTTATCGATGAGTACATAGACGCCCTCGAAAGCGATATAGCCGATTTGAATCACACAGCAGATAAGGCTGACTACTCAGCCGGCTCGGTAACAGCTGCCCTCTTCTTAGAAAAGTTTGTCGGCAATCGCAACTGGGTTCACCTAGATATCGCTGGGACCGCGCGTAGCGAAAGCGATTCTGGAGAAAATCCTAAGGGCGGTACCGGTTTCGGCGTGCGTTTGCTCGTTGACTGGATAACATCGCTCTCGTGATAATCGATCCGCACTCATACTCTGAGAGCTTTCACCTTGAAAATGAGGTCAAGGCATCTGCCCGTTCACGTGGCGTAGAGATGGGTGTTCAGGATGTAACACCGGGTGCTGGAGCTTATCTAAAGCACCTTGCGCACATTCTCTCAGCTCAATCCGTAGTTGAAATTGGAACGGGTTCTGGTGTTGGTGCTCTTTGGGTTCTCGAAGGAATGATTCACAGTGGAACCCTTACATCGATAGATAGCGAAATGGAGCACAGCAATACAGCCAAACAGGCTTTGCTTGAGGCACAGATTGCACCAGCGCGTTTTCGTCTTATAACTAATCCGGTAATGGATGTAGTTACAAAGCTCACAGATCGTGCCTACGATTTAGTTGTATTTCGCGACAATCCAGAGGATTTGTCATTTGCCATAACGGAAGCGCACCGAATCTTAAGAAGCGGTGGAGTCTTTGTCATTGATAACTTCTTTGGTGGCGGAAAGGTTTCAGACCCTGCCCAAAGAGATCCCAAGACCGTTGCATTGCGCGAGGCTGGGAAAAGTATTAAAAACGCCGGAGAAAACTGGGTAAGTTCACTTATCCCAGTTGGCGACGGTTTGTTACTTGCAACGAAGTTGTAGGAAGATACAACCATGAGCAACCTCAACTCTTCAGGACCATGGTGGATTCCAGCTTCTCGAAATGGAAAAGCAAACTTCATCACTCGAGGTAACGCAATTCTTTTGGCGGTCATCGCAGGATTGGTCGGAGCCGTATTTGGAGCATCATCCTCTGGCTCACTCTTCGGTCACTCAATCAAGTTGAGCTCTGTTTCGAGCGCGATTGAGCGCCCACCAGGATCGGTTGCAGATATTGCCCGTCGCGTTCTTCCTTCTGTTGTTTCTATCTCTGCCAAGAGTGGAAGTAGTGGATCAACAGGCACTGGTTTTGTCATTGATAGCAGTGGATACATTCTTACTAACAACCATGTGGTGGCAGATGCTGCTACAAGCGGTGGAAAGATTGAGATTCAGCTCAACGATGGAAAGACCCTGAAAGCCTCAATCGTTGGTCGTGATGCTTCTTATGATTTAGCGGTCTTGAAGGTCGCTCAAACGGGATTAACAGCCCTTACATTCGGTGATAGCGACAAGGTCGCCGTCGGCGATTCGGTCATTGCAATTGGATCACCACTTGGATTATCCGGAACCGTAACCCTTGGAATCATCAGCGCAAAAGATCGAGCGGTTACTGCTGGAGACTCTGGAAGTGAAAACTCATTTATCAACGCACTCCAGACTGATGCGGCGATCAACCCTGGAAACTCAGGTGGCCCATTAGTTGATTCAACTGGTGCGGTAATCGGAGTTAACTCCGCGATAGCGACCACCGGTTCATCTGTCTTTGGTTCGCAGAGCGGATCTATTGGATTAGGTTTTGCGATTCCAATAAATCAAGCCCGCAAGACCGCAGAACAGTTGATTAAAAACGGTAAAGCAACCTATCCAGTTATGGGTGTCTCCATCGACATGCAGTACTCAGGCGATGGTGCAAAGATTGCAACAGGTGCACAAGCGATTCTTCCAGGTGGACCTGCCGCAAAGGCAGGGCTGAAGGCCGGAGACATCATTACCAACTTTGATGGGCGAGCTATCACCACCCCAGATGAGCTAATCGTTGCCATACGAGCAAAGAGTGTTGGCGATAAGGTAAAGATTACCTACCTGCGCACAGGTAAGAGCTACCAGGCAACCCTCGAACTGTCAGTAAGTAAATAAACAAGTAGTATCACCGTATGTTCTTCGATTTTGGTGCGGGTGAAATCTTTGGTCTAGCAATTCTGGCTATTTTCCTCGTTGGTCCTGATCGGCTTCCACGACTGGCTGTAGATGCAGCAAAGTTAGTTAAGAAGGTGCGCAGACTTGCTACAAACGCGACATCGGAGTTAAGAGAAAACCTGGGTCCAGGTTTTGAAAATCTACAGCCATCAGACCTAAATCCTAAGAGTTTTGTGAAAAAACATATTTCAAATGTTCTCGATGAAGAGGATTCGCCAAAGATAAAGCCGAAGATCGACCCCGATTTACTATGAGTCAGGTTGAAGCGGTAAGAGAGGCGCTTTCAAAGGTTCAGGACCCAGAGCTTCACCGCTCATTGACAGAGCTCGGCATGGTTGAATCTATCGATATAGATGGTGGCACCGCTCGAATAACAGTTCTGTTAACAATCTCCGGATGTCCTATGCAGGATAGATTGCGCGAAGATATTACAAAAGCTGTTCTAGAAGTTGATGGCCTATCAGCGATAGATCTAACTTTTGGTGCAATGTCTCAAGAGCAGCGAGATAAGGTCAAAAGTATTGTAAGAGGCGGACGGGACAAAGTAATTCCATTTGCTCAGGCTGGCTCACTTACACGCGTTATTGGAGTCGCTTCAGGTAAAGGTGGAGTTGGTAAGTCATCGCTCACAGCAAACCTTGCGGTCGCAGCTGCCAATAAGGGTTTGCGAGTAGGAATTCTTGATGCCGATGTTTACGGTCACTCTATTCCTCGTTTAATGGGGCTGATGGGGGTTCGACCAACGGCTATCGATCAAATGTTTATTCCTCCTGTCGCATTTGGCGTCAAGGTTGTTTCGATGGAGATGTTTAAGCCTGAACGCGCAGATGCCGTTGCTTATCGAGGTCCACTTCTGCATCGAGTACTTGAACAGCTTCTCTCTGATGCACATTGGGGGGATTTAGATTTGCTACTCCTTGACCTTCCACCGGGAACAGGTGATCTTGCAATCTCACTTGCTCAGTTAATTCCAACCTCTGAAATTATCGTCGTAACTACCCCACAGATTGCTGCGGCAGAGGTTGCAGAGCGAGCAGGAAGAATTGCACATCAGATGCACCAGAGAGTGCTTGGAGTGATTGAGAATATGTCAGCCTTTCCATGCCCAAAGTGCGGTGAGGAGATATCGCTCTTTGGTAGTGGAGGTGGCGAAGAAACCTCAAAGGTTCTTTCACAACTCGTGGGAGCCGATGTACCCCTTCTAGGCAAGGTTGCATTTAGCCCGCAACTTCGCAGCGGTGGCGATGATGGTCATCCTGTAGTTTCTCTCGAAACAGAGTCGGCCTCTGCTCGAGCAATTAATGAGATAGTTGAAAAACTAGTTGTGCGTCCGAAATCCTTACTTGGAGTCAGACTCGGGATTAGCTCTTAACTCCTTAATCAAGTCCTCAAGTTCGCTGCGCAAGAAATCACGTGTTGCGACCTCTCCAAGTGAGATTCGCAAGCTCGCTAGTTCGCGGGTTAGGTACTCAGTATCTGCAATGCTGCGGTCGTTACGAGCCCTATCTTCATTGAGCGAAATCCGATCCCTATCAGCCTGGCGATTTTGCGCAAGGAGAATGAGCGGGGCTGCATACGATGCTTGTAAAGAAAGTATGAGTGTCAGGAAGATGAATGGATAATCATCAAAACGAAGATCACGAGGAGCCAGTGCATTCCATACGACCCAACTCAGTACGAAAACAGTCATATAAACCAGGAATCGTGCAGTACCTAAGAAGCGAGCAAAGCGCTCAGATAGGCGACCAAAAGCCTCTGGATCGTAGTTAGGGCGCAGTGAGCGACGGGTCTCGCGTGGGGTATCCAAACCATCTTTGCGTGCCATCTTTACACCTCCTCAACATTTACATCTGCTAAGTTTCCTAAAACACCTGTTCCACGGGTTGAATCGCGATGATCATGACGCCAGTTTTCAGGCAATAAGTGATCGAGCACGTCATCGACAGTAACAACTCCCAAGAGTCTTTCATTTGCATCGACTACCGGCAGCGAAAGAAGGTTGTAGCTAGCTAAGTATGAGGAAACCTCATGAAGAGTCGCATTGGGATTTAAACCTTGAGTATCTGTATCTACGATGGATCCAAGTAGTGTGGCTGGTGCCTCACGGAGCAAGCGCTGGTAGTGCACCATTCCTATGTAACGACCAGTAGGCGTCTCTAGCGGTTGGCGACAGATGAATACCTGTGAAGCAAGAGCGGGTGATATCTCACTTCGGCGAACGGCAGCAAGAGCGTCAGCAACTGAGTAATCGGCGCTCATTAAAATTGGATCTGTCGTCATCATTCCGCCTGCGGAGTAATCCTCATACGTCATCAGACGCAAAACATCTTCGGCATCCTCTGGCTCCATCAACTCGATGAGTTGCTGGGCTCGCTCTTCACCAACTTCACGGAGAAGGTCGGCTGCATCATCTGGATCCATCTCCTCCAAAACATCAGCTGCGCGCTCGCCTTCAAGTTCGGCTAGAAGTTCAACGCGCTCGGCCTCATCCATCTCCTGGAGAACATCGGCTAAACGCTCATCATCTAGCGCTCGCGCAACTTCGATACGACGCTTTGGTGCAAGATCTTGAATAACCGCAGCAAGGTCGGCAGCACGTAAGTTACTGAGTGTTGAAAGTAGATTCGCTACACCTTGATTGTGCTCTGGAAGAACGAAGCCGGTTACCTCTTCCCACATAACCGTAGAGGTTGCACCCTTTCGACGAAGGCCACGCCCCTTCTTCATAATATGTATTCGGGTAATGAGCCAATCACCAGTTCGATTTTGCTCCATACCCATGTCCTCAACAACGACAGGCTCTTGAGATTCGATAAGAGTGACGGAACGATCTAGTAGCTCACCTAAAACCAAGAGTTCACCAGCACGAGTATCAAATCGGCGCATGTTAACTAGACCCGTGATGACGACAGCGCCAGATTCAATCGATGTAACCCTGGTAATTGGAACAAATACACGTCGACGCAAAGGGACCTCAACAACAATTCCAAGGATTCGAGGTGGTTGATTGTTAGTGCGAAGGGTTGCGACAGCATCGCGCACCTTACCTACTGGATCCCCATTTGGATCAAAGACTGCTGTCCCGGCTAGGCGAGCGAGAAATACGCGATTTAATGTATTGCTGCTCATGAGGCAAGGGTATCGGCTACCGTTGCGCTATGTCGCAGCCTTTAAGCAGCACGCAAAATCACACGGCGATTCCAGCCAAACCAGACCTTATCCGCATGGGAATCGGGATTATTGGTATTGGAACTTCAGGGCCTCTCATTGCAATGAGCACTATGCCGGTACTTACATTGATTTTTTGGAGAAATCTTGGAGGGGCGCTGCTAACGCTTCCCTTCGCACTCAGGCATAAGGCCAATTCCACAGGCATGAAATGGGCGGCTCTCTCTGGAGTTGTTCTTGCGCTTCACTTTTATGGATTCTTCCTTGCGATGCGAATGACCTCTGTAGCAGCTGGAACAGCGCTCGTTGCGCTTCAACCAATCTTTGCGGCGCTCTTTGTTCGAATGACCGGGGGAGTGATTCCAAAGAATGCTTGGCTTGGCATGGGAGTTAGCTTTGCTGGCGTACTCGTTATCTCAGGAATTGATTTTCAAATCTCCTTTAGATCATTCATGGGCGATGTTGCGGCTCTGATTTCTGCGGCGCTAGCGGCAATCTATATGCTCATCGGTTCTAAAGCCCAGCAAAGTTTAGAGACATCCTCCTACACTGCGATCTGTTACTTCACCTGCGCTATGACTGCATTACCGATTGCTGTCCTTTCAGGTGCTCAGATTTTCAACTTTGAACTTCGCGAATGGTGGATACTCGTTGGACTCATACTTGGTGCACAAATACTTGGTCACACAGTCTTCAACTCAGTCCTTAAGCGTGTCTCACCGGCGATAGTTTCCCTGATCGTATTTTTTGAGGTTCCAGTCAGTGCAGTTCTGGCGCTATGGTGGATGGGTCAGAAGCCACCCGCTGGTGTGATTCCAGGGATTGCCTTAATTCTTATTGGGTGTGTTCTCGTTGTAATGCGCACTCGACCAACAAAGGTGATGATTGAACAATGATTGATCTACACACCCATACAAATGTCAGCGATGGAACAGATTCACCCTTTGAGTTGATTAACAAAGCGATGTCACAGGGGATCACAACCTTAGCGATTACCGACCACGATTCTATCGATGGTTGGCAAGAGGCTGAACGAGCTCTTCGTCCTGGGTTGCAACTTGTAAAAGGTGCTGAGATTTCAACGCTTACTACTGATGGAATCAGCGTTCACATGTTGGGTCTCCTCTTTGATGGCGGTAATGAGGCGATGATTACGATGCTAAACGATACGAAGGATCAACGAATTCCAAGGATGAAGAAAATGATTGAGCTTCTCAACCGTGACGGGATTACCATTTCAATGGATGATGTAATGGCAGCAGCCCCCGACGGAGCAACAGTTGGACGGCCGCATTTAGCTGATGCATTGGTTGCAACTGGATTACTCAAGAGCCGCGATGAAGCCTTTCAAGGCCTACTAAATAATGATTCAAAGTATTACGTTGAGCATGTAGCTCCTACACCTGAAGAGGCGATAAGGATCATCAAAGAGGCGGGCGGAGTATCGGTAATTGCGCACCCATTTGCTTCTAGGCGAGGTCAGATAGTTTCAGTCGATACCTTTGCAACTCTGGTTCAGGCGGGCCTCAACGGAGTTGAGGTCGATCACCGCGACCATAACGCGCAGGAACGCGCTGATTTGCTTCACGTCACACGTGAATTAAATCTCGTCGCAACCGGGTCAAGTGACTATCACGGTACCGGCAAGCTCAACTCATTAGGCGAAAATCTGACTAATCCTGCAGAATGGGAGCGGTTAGAATCAATGGCTAGGGAAAGAAGAGTGATCTCTAAGTGAGTATCGTAGAAGTAAGCGCTGTCACCTTTGCGGTTCAGTCATTTGTCACACTACTTGTCATCCTCGATCCACCTGGTGCAACACCTATCTTTCTAGGTTTAGTTGCCGATCGAACACCTAAAGAGCGCATAAAACTGGCATGGCAAGCTGCCACCGTTTCCCTCATCGTCATAACCTTCTTCTCACTCTTTGGCCGCTTCATTCTTGAGTACATGAATGTTTCGATAGAGGCTCTTCAAGCAGCCGGCGGTTTACTTCTTCTGTACGTTTCACTCGAACTGCTCACCGGCAGTCAAGGCGGAGTAGGGAGTGAGAGCGATAAGAACATTGCGCTCGTACCACTCGGAACTCCACTCCTAGCAGGACCTGGAGCGATTGTCGCAACAATGATTTTCGTACAGCAGGTTGACTCACCGGCTATGGGTATCGGGCTAGTTCTTGCTGTACTGGGAGTTCATATCGTTATAGCGATCTCGCTCATGGCCTCGACAACGATCTTGAAAGTAATAAAAGATTCCGGCGTCACGCTTCTGGCAAGAATCGCTGGCTTGCTCCTTGCCGCTATTGCCGTTCAGATGTTGGTCGATGCAATCAAAGTCTTTACATCGCAATGACACAGGATTCACGCGGCCTTTTTTCTCCAGAGAGTATGGCTTGGAGGATTCACTCTGATCCATCGATGGCTGTAGGTGGTGTACGCGCACTTCTTGAACAAGCACTCCATCCAATTGCAATGGCCGGCGTAGCTTCAAACTCAAATTTTCGTGAAGATGCATGGGGTAGGTTGCAGCGTACGGGTGATTACGTCTCGACGTTGACCTTCGGAAAGACAGAGGATGCTCTCGCGCTAGCGGCTCGTGTTCGCAAAGTTCATGCCTCTTTAAACTTAGATGATCCACATCTGCTCTTGTGGGTGCATATGGCGATGGTGGACTCATTTCTAGATACAGCTGTGAGATCTGGCTTTTCCATTACAGAAGCCGAACAAGACCGGTACATCAAGGAGATGGTTTTGTTTGCAGATCTAGTCGGAATCCCTACTGAGAAAACCCCAACTAATCGCGTTGAATTAGCTCAGTACTTTCGCGATATTGCTCCGGAACTTTCTGCAAGTGATGATGCCAAAAGAGTGGCGCTGTTCTTAACATTTCCGCCAATGTCTAAATTCCTTCGATTTGCTACACCTGCAGCGCCTGCATGGGCGGCTTTAGCGATTCTTGCTTCATCCGCTCTCCCGGATTGGGCTCGCAAGTTGTACCGCGTACCAATTCTTCCTGGGGATAAGAAAGCCATCGATTTCTCACTTCGAGCAACGAGAAGGTCAATCTCCACACTACCTGGCTGGGTTTTAACTCCACCACAGTTGAAGATGGCGCTTGAGCGCTGGGGAGTTGCCAAAGCTTCATGAGTAAGGTCATTTGTGTCGCAAATACAGCTGGAGGCGTTGGTAAGACAACAACTGCTCATGCACTCGCAGCGAGCTTTGTAGATTACGGCAAGAGTGTTTTGCTCATCGATTTAGATCCTAAAGGCGATTTAACATTTAGGGTTGGCAGAGATGGCGATCGAAGCCTTATTGCAGATTACCTTGCAGGAATGCCTATTTCATTGGATGCTTTCGAAAAGACCGCTGAACGCTTCACCTTTATCGCTACCGACTCTCGAATCAACAATATAACTTTGCCAGAGACCTTGTCTGAATTCCTAGTTAAGCTTTCCAATAATTATGACGTTATTGTTTTGGATCTGCCCTCAACGATCTCTCCAAGTTTAGCTTTGGCTCTCAAAGCTACCGATCTCATATTAATTCCCACAAGAGATACGCTTCACTCAATTCGTGGAGCATATGAAGTCTCTGCCCTTTGTCTAGGTAAGAAGGTTTACGCGCTTGCAATAGGTGATTTCAATACCAAAGCCTTTGATATAGAGATTATTGACTGCAGTATCTTGCTTGGAGATGAGGTGGAGCTTTCTGAAGAGGGTTCTACCTCTGTAGTAACTGCGTATAAAGACAGCAAAGTCGCTGAAACGTATCGAGACGCTGCCTACTCAATCCTGGAGATTTTAGGCTTAGATTAAGAGGAAAACTTCTTCGTACGGGTACGAGTACGTTCGGTGCGCACAGGTCGTTGTGTTTTCTCTATTTTCTCAACGGGTTTTTTCTCACGAGGCTTCTCAGATGTTATCGGCTTAGCTTTTGTCATCCGACCTGTAGAACCAGCTGGAATATTTAGTAGCTCATAGAAGTGCTCGGATGACGAATAAGTCTCCTCTGGTTCAGCTAATCCAAGCTTAAGAGCCATATCAATCATCTTCCATCGTGCAAGCTCATCCCAGTCAACAAAGGTGACAGAGATTCCTTTAGCACCAGCACGAGCTGTTCGACCAATGCGGTGGACATAGGTTTTTTCATCCTCAGGACATTGATAGTTAATAACATGAGTGATTCCATCGATATCGATACCACGGGCGGCAACGTCGGTGGCGACCAGAACATCTGACTTACCTGCTTTGAAATCATTGAGAGCCTTTTCGCGCGCATTTTGCCCCAAGTCACCATGAATTGATGCGGCTCTATACCCACGCTCAACAAGATCATCTGAAGTTTTCTGGCAGGTTCTTTTTGTGCGACAAAAAACTATTGTTGGACCACGTCCATCGGCTTGAAGTATGCGAGCAAGCATCTCAATTTTATCGAGAGCGTGTGCACGGAAAACGTGCTGCTCTATCCGTGAAACAACCGCACCTTCATCCTCATTATCTTGAGTTCGAATGTGCACGGGTTGATTCATGAACTTTCTAGCTAAAGCGATGATGTCACCAGGCATTGTCGCTGAGAAAAGCATGGTCTGAGCTCTGTTTGGAGTACTTGCAAAGATCTTTTCAACATCTGGAAGGAAGCCAAGATCGAGCATCTCATCTGCTTCATCAAGAACTACACGTGAGACCTCCTTCAACTTGAGCTGACCTTGTCGATAGAGATCAAGTAAACGTCCAGGAGTACCAACAACTATTTCAACTCCATTTTGAAGCGCCTCAATCTGAGGTTCAAATGCACGACCGCCATAAACAGCGAGAATTCGAAGACCACGATTACCTGACAGCTCTTCAATGTCCTTTGTAACTTGGACACAGAGTTCGCGTGTAGGGACAACAACAAGTACTTGTGGTGAACCCTTTGCCTCTAGCGAAGCCCATTCGGCATCAAGAGGTGCGATAACTCTTTCGATGAGTGGAACTCCGAAAGCAAGGGTTTTTCCTGTACCTGTCTTTGCCTGACCAATCAGGTCACCATCTGCCAATGCAATAGGTAGAACCTGCTCCTGAATTGGAAAGGGTGAGATAAATCCGTGCGCACTTAAAGCTTCTAGTGTCTCCGGGCGCAGGGGAAGGTCTGCAAAGGTTAGGCTCACCTTAAACTGCGCCGAAACCGACGCGACGCTCAGTTGGTTGACCGATTTCTACATAACCAATTTTATCTGCTGGCACAACAATCTCATGGCCTCGTACATCCGTCATTGAAAGCGGAGTACCTGCAGCTATTGCCGCAGCAACGGCAGCCTTGATTTCTGCAGGAGAAGTTGTACTTTCAAAAGCTAATTCGCTATTAATGTTTGTCACAGCGATACGAACATGCGACGCCTGTGAACTCTCTGATTTCTTTGCACTCATGCACTTATCCTATCTGTAAATGGATGTGCGGACTTACTCAATACTTAAAGCTCTGTGCGAGGGAATCCAGAGATTCCACGCCACATTAAGTTTTCTACGAGATCCACCGCCTGTTGGCGAGTTAATTTGCTATCACGATCGAGCCAGTGACGAGCGGTTACTTGGGCATATCCGATCATGCCAACACCTAAAAGCATCGCTACCTCTTTCGGTAAACCTGTGTCATTTGAGATGACTGCTGAAACGGCTGCAGCACAGTCGTAGGTCATGCGATTGAGGCGCTCCCGTACTTGCGGTTCAACGTTCATATCGCTCTCAAAGAGCAAGCGGAAAGCTTCTCCCTCTTTCTCAATAAACTCGAAGTACGCCATCACAGTTGCACGCACTCTTTGAGCGTTATCAGGTGTTGAAGAGATTGCTTTTTGAATCTCAAATACAAGTGAGTCAATGTGTAAATCAAGAACGGCTAAGTAAAGATCTAGCTTTGATGGAAAATGCTGATAGAGAACAGGCTTGCTTACTCCCGCACGATCTGCGATTTCATCCATCGCTGCAGAGTGATACCCCGCCGCCGTAAACACTTCAAGCGCTGCGGCCAAGAGAATTGCACGTCGCTCATCTCGAGGAAGTCTGCCCTTATCGCCCTTGTTGGGTGCGGCATCATGAGTACTCATTGACCATATCGTAGGGGCAAAAATTTGAAATTGGCACCTGCTCCATTGCTACGGCAGAATAGCAACATGAAAACTCCTCCCTTGGTTACACCAGGGCCTGCGCTTACGGTCGATGAGGTACGCAGATACAGTCGCCATTTGATCATCCCTGACGTGGCGATGGCCGGTCAGCAACGTCTTATGAACGCAAAGGTTTTGTGTGTTGGTGCCGGTGGTCTTGGATCGCCAGCGTTGATGTACTTAGCCGCAGCTGGGGTGGGAACAATAGGAATCGTTGAGTTTGACACTGTAGATGAATCCAATCTACAACGTCAGATAATTCATGGTCAATCAGATATTGGTAAGAGTAAAGCTCAATCAGCAAAAGAGAAGATCTCTGAGATTAATCCATACGTAAATGTCGTCACACACGAACTTCGGCTAGATGTTTCAAATGTTATGGACTTGTTCGCCCAATACGACATCATCGTTGATGGCACGGATAACTTTGCGACCCGTTACCTAGTTAACGACGCATGTGTGTTACTCAAAAAGCCTTACGTCTGGGGATCTATCTACCGTTTTGATGGACAGGCGAGCGTTTTCTGGGCTGAGTATGGCCCTTGCTACAGATGTCTCTACCCTGAACCTCCTCCTCCAGGCATGGTTCCAAGTTGTGCTGAAGGCGGCGTGCTTGGTGTTTTGTGCGCGACCATTGGCTCGATTCAAACTACGGAGGCCATCAAGGTAATCACTGGAGTCGGTGAGTCACTGATCGGTTCATTAATGGTTTACGACGCACTCGAAATGAACTTTAGAAAGGTAAAGATTCGTAAGGATCCGAACTGCCCACTGTGTTCAGATAAACCAACCCAGACCGCTCTTCTTCCAGATTATGAAGCCTTTTGTGGAGTTATCTCAACGGCTGCAGAAGCAGCGGTAACGGGTTCGACTATTTCTGTTATGGAGCTCAAAGAGAAGATTGACCGTAAAGATGATTTTCTTCTCATCGATGTTCGCGAACCGAGCGAGTTTGAAATCGTGCGCATTCCGGGCTCAGTGTTGATTCCTAAACAAGGCTTCTTAGATGGCACAGCTCTTGCTGGACTTCCTCAAGACAAACCAATCATCTTGCATTGCAAGAGTGGGGTCAGATCAGCGGAGTGCCTTGCAGTGCTAAAGAGCGCTGGCTTTGCAGATGCCACCCATGTACAAGGTGGCGTTGTTGCTTGGGCTAAGCAGATAGATACATCTCTACCGGTTTACTGATGCCCGCATCCTTATCCCGCGAAAGCTACAAGGGGGCTCGGCTTCTGCTTGTCCATGCGCACCCTGATGATGAAACCATTAACAACGGTGCGACGATGGCTCTTTATGCAAGCCTTGGCGCCGATGTCACATTAGTTACATGCACACGCGGTGAAGAAGGTGAAGTTCTACTAACTGATCTAGCTCATCTTGCAAGTGTGCATAACGACACGTTAGGTGATCACCGTATTGGGGAGCTCTCAGATGCGATGGAGATACTTAATGTCAAGGACTTTCGATTTTTAGGTGATGGCAAGGAAAAGTTTCGCGATAGCGGCATGATGGGGACCCCGCAAAATGAACGACCAGATGTCTTTTGGAATGCAGATCTAGAACACGCCGCTGATCTGTTAGTGAAGGTCATCGATGAAGTAAAGCCACAGGTTCTTATCACCTACGATGAAATTGGAGGATATGGGCATCCAGACCATATTCAAGCCCATCGGGTTGCGATGCGTGCAGCGCAAAAAGCTTCCTGGAAGGTCTCAAAGATTTACTGGAACGCTATGCCTAAATCGGTTATAGCCGAAGGAATCGATGGGATGAAAGCTGTTGGATCTGACTTCTTTGGTGCAGAGAGCGCAGATGACATTCCCTTTGCCAAAGATGATGCGTTAGTTACAACTGTTATTGATGGAAATCCATGTGTTCAACAAAAAATGGATGCTATGCGAGCACATGCAACACAGATCACCGTTGATGGGCCTTTCTTTGCTCTCTCAAACAATCTTGGTTTGCAAGTTTGGGGAAATGAGTACTACTCGCTCGTTCAAGGAGACGTATCTGAGCCATTTAACAAGGATGGCCGTGAAACTGATCTTTTTGCTGGAGTAGATTTTTGAAAACTCTCCTGTCGATTACAGTCGGAGCACTTGTATCTGCGGCGGCCGTTTTCCTACACTTGCTTCTTCCTCCTTACGGATTAATCATTGCGATCCTAGGCACATTCACCTCTATCTGGGTCGTTGGAAGACGGTTTGGAAAGAGAAGATTTAAGTTCATAGCAAGCTTTAGTTGGGTCCTTATCTTTTCGAAGGCTGCATCTCCTGGTAGCGGGGGAGAGCTACTTGTCCAAGGAGATAACTTAGGTTCAGCGCTAATGTTTCTTGGTTTTGCTGCAATCATTACAGCCACAGCTATGCCCGCTTAACGCCAACTCCAACTTTGACCATCGCGAGAGTCCTCAATCTCTAGTCCAGTCATTTCAAGTTCAACTCTTAACCTGTCACTCTCACTCCAATTCTTCTCAGAGCGCGCAGCTTGTCGCTGCGCTAGGAGCTCCTCCTGATTAGGAGCCAGAGGCTTAAGCACCTCTCTTCTGGCTAAATCCAATCCGAGTATGCGATCTGCTCCTAAGAAAGCAGCACGCTTTTGTGCATCAGTTAGGTTGGAGTCTTTTTCAATACTTCGAACTCTTTGGAGCGCTCTCGGTGTATCCAGATCATTTGCAATAGCTTTAAAAAGTTCTCCATCTAGAACCGCTTCATCAGAGTTACCCCATGTGTTGGCAAGTTTGCGCCATCGCTTTAAGGTTTCATGAGCAGTCTCCAGAGATTTCCATGTGAGGTCCATCTGAGATCTATATCTATTTTCAAGAAGCACTAGTCGAAGAGCTAGCGGGTCTAACCCCTTTGCAACGATGTCATTTAAGAGGACTACGTTTCCAGCGCTCTTCGACATTTTTCTACCTTCAAAGAGAAGGTGTTCACCGTGAACCCAGAGGTCTACAACCTCATTTCCAGTAATTGAGTTTGATTGAGCTCGTTCATTCTCATGATGAGGAAAACGTAGATCAATGCCACCAACATGAACATCTACATGCGCATTCAAAAACTCAAGAGACATCGCGGTACATTCAATGTGCCATCCAGGAAATCCCAATCCCCACGGAGACTCCCAGACCATCTGAGTTCGAGCTCCTGCTGCTTTCCATAGAGCCCAATCCGCATGAAAAGCTTTCTCGCCATCATCTGTGTACTCATACCGATGCCCTGGCTTTAGAGCATCTAATCGATTTCCGCTGATATCGCCGTAACCAGGAAATGATTTAGCGTTGAAGTAGACGGAGCCATCACCACCTACATAGGCATTTCCACCTTCGATTAACTTTGAGATGGATTGAATAATCAGTTCGATTGTTTCACTTGCTCGAGGATACATACTTGCTTTTTGGATGTTGAGTGCGAGTAAATCCTTATGAAATCTATCCTCATACTTTCGAGCAATTTCAAAGGGAGAGACAGATTCAGAAGCAGATTGAGCCAGGATTTTATCCTCTGCGGCAACATCCTCACTCATATGCCCGACATCTGTAATATTTTGAACCAGACGAACTGAGTGACCAGCGCACTCCAAAGCCCGGGCTACAAGATCTGACAATAGGAAAGTACGTAGGTTTCCAACATGTGCATCACGATAAACCGTCGGCCCGCAGCAGTAGATGTTCACAACCCCGTCTCTAGAGGCAACCTCCTTCGGTTCGCGTGTTTTTGTGTCGTAGATTTTAATCATCATCGCAACACTCGATAGACATACTCGTGGTGGATTTGGTACTCAAGCTTTTCATAAAGCTTGAGAGCGGCTTCATTTGTCGAATCTACCTGCAATGCAATCTTTTCGGCACCTAAATCTTTTGAAACCTCTTCGGCTTTAAACATGATCTCTTCACCTAAACCTTTACCGCGATGGGCCTCATCTACAAATACGCGCGTTATCAACGACCAGCTCCCCAGAACCGCTACACGTGCAGTTGCAATCACCACTTCGTTCTCTGAGTAGCTAATGTACTTTGCTGGATACGCTTCTAAAATCCCCTGAATCTTTCCATCACCTTGACACGCTAGCCATTTGTTAGAGGGCAAAGATTCGACATCAAAGTTAATCCTGGAACTCTTTAGATTGGCGGAGTTCTTTACGAGGTACTTTGCTTTGATCACCACGCTCCAGCCCTTGCTCTCTAAGAGTGCATCCAACTCAGCGTACGTAGGCAAGGGAATAGTGAACGCCGGCTCCAATCCGTTTGCTTTGTAGTAAGCGATGACCTTTGCAAGCTCTTCGTCAATACTATTTTCAGCTTTACCAAAGGGAGGCTTTCCAACAGGAAGCACCGAGTTAGCCCTCCATGTCACACCGCCACTTCTGCGATAAATCCAGCCTGAAGACTCCTCAATTTCATGAGCGGGCCATGTGAGGTGCGAAAGCTCTTCTAACTCGGCGATGCGTAATGAGTAAGGAGCACCTTTACCTGCGAGATTGGGCAAAGGTTCGATCTCTCTCCACACCGCTACTTCCTCATCTGAAAAATCGATGAGAACATCATGGCGGTTTAACAAGCTTGATTGCGATTGTAAAAAACCAACGATGTCTCTAAATCCACCGCCATCGCGCAGTCTGACCGTGACTCTCTTGCCAATTAAGGAGGCTGGTATCTCGGACATAGGGCAACGATATTGCGCCTAACCCGCTTCTGCATGGTTAGAATTAAGCCTTCACCGACCTATCCGCCGGAGGTTTATCCCGTGACATACGTAGTTGCCCAACCTTGTATCGATGTTAAGGATAAATCCTGCATTGAAGAGTGCCCTGTTGATTGCATCTATGAAGGCTCACGAATGCTCTACATCCAACCTGATGAGTGTGTCGATTGCGGAGCTTGCGAACCCGTCTGTCCGGTAGAGGCTATTTACTACGAGGATGACGTTCCATCCCAATGGAAGGATTTCTCCAAGGTAAATACTGAGTTCTTTGTAGAGCTTGGTTCACCAGGTGGAGCAGCCAAACTCGGTCCGCAGGATCGAGATCACGCAGATGTTGCATCTGCTCCAGCTAAAGACGCCTAAGAGTTTTGAAGTTAAGTGCGCCCACAACTTCCAGATTTCCCTTGGGATGCACTTGCACCGTACGCAGAGAAAGCTAAACAACACCCTGGCGGAATAATTGATTTATCTGTTGGAACTCCCGTTGATCCGACGCCAGGATTTATTCAAAATGCGTTAAAGGCGGCAGCGGACTCACCTCGCTATCCATTAACCGCTGGCACGCCAAAACTAAGAGATGCGATCCTTAGTTGGGCTCGCAGCACGTTAGGTGCGATGGGTGAGTTTGATGTTCTTCCTGTAATTGGCTCCAAAGAGCTCGTTGCATGGTTGCCAACAATTTTGCAAAGTTCAAAAGTTTTATACCCCGAGATTGCGTATCCAACCTACTTAGTAGGTGCGTTACTGGCAGATGCTAAAGCTATTGAAGTTGATGTCGATGCAGATAAGTGGCCGAAAGCAGATTTAGCTTGGGTTAACTCTCCCTCTAATCCAACAGGGCGCGTCCACTCAGAGGATGAGCTTCGAAGTGCAATCAACTGGTCTAGGAAGAGGGGAGCTGTCCTTGTCTCTGACGAGTGCTACCTAGAGTTTGGCGACACAAGCACCCCACAATCAATTTTGAAGTTTACAGATGGCAACAATAAGAACCTCTTAGCGGTTCACTCCCTGTCTAAGCGATCCTCCATGGCCGGCTACCGAGCTGCCTTTCTGATTGGAGATTCACAACTCATTGCAAAGATCCGTGAGGTGCGAAAGCACGCTGGAATGATGGTTCCACTGCCTGTTCAAGAGGCGATGATTGCTGCGCTTTCGGATTCAACACATGTAGTTGAACAACGAGCTAGATATAACGCACGGCGCGCAACTTTGAGGCCAGTCTTAAACTCCGTAGGTTTTTCAATTGAGGAGAGCGCAGCAGGACTCTATATCTGGGCAACACGTAATGAGGATTGTTGGGTTTCGGTGGATTGGCTTGCAGAGCTTGGAATTCTTGCCACACCAGGAATCTTTTATGGGAAGAAGGGCGCTTCACATATCCGTATTGCCTTAACTGCGACAGATGCCCAGATAAGGGCTGCAGCTGCCCGACTGGTTGAGGCTTGTAAGTAATGGCGGTCGGAATACTGCTTGTCGGTGGTTTTGGAACTCGTTTAAAGCCACTGACAAATGAGATACCAAAGCCGATGTTGCCAGTTGCAGGGGTACCAATTACAGAACATCAGCTCTTGGCTGCTAAGAAATCAGGCATAACTACAGTAGTCCTGGCAACCTCTTACCTTTCCGATGTCTTTACTCCTTACTTTGGGGATGGCTCCAGGTGGGGCATGAAACTTTTGTACGCTGTTGAAGCCGAGCCTCTAGGCACCGGCGGTGCTATCCGAAACGCTGCAGAGTTACTGCAAGGCGATGAGGATGTCGTAATCTTTAACGGCGATATTTTGAGTAACCACCGTATTGATAAGCAGATTGAGTTTCATCATTCACACAATGCAGAGGTCACCTTGCACCTGCGAACCGTTGAAGATGCCCGCGCATTTGGTTGTGTACCAACCGATAGCAGCGGCCGTGTTAGCGCATTCCTTGAAAAAATGGATAACCCCGTTACCAACTCAATAAATGCTGGTTGTTATGTCTTTAAACGTAGCATTATCAATGAGATCCCACTTGGAGAGGTCGTAAGCATTGAGCGGCAAACCTTTCCTAAGTTGGTCGCAGATGCACGTGCCGTATTTG
>JACCDX011258389.1_pt1 | contig 23557 bp, 25 predicted proteins | sample 7449681 | NCBI WGS metagenome assembly JACCDX01 (sample SAMN15323450, study PRJNA562643) | freshwater metagenome | isolation source: river surface water | place: USA:Blue River Watershed | collected 2017-08-18
TCCTGCTCACTTGTCTCTTCATAGTGCAACATTTGATGGCCCGTTTGTTTGCAAAACGTATGAAAATCTTTTGTGGCTCCTGGGTCAGTCGCTAATGTTTTTAATACCTGGCCCGCTTGCAATTCCGCCAATGCTTTCTTACAGCGCAATATCGGTAAGGGGCAGCGCAGTCCGCGGGTATCAAGTTGTTGATCAAACTGCATGTTCATATCGCTTAAAAAACCAAAGACGCTATTGTAATTTAAACTAACTCAGCCCGGTGATGTGACCGTCAGCACCTAATCCAATGTGCTCGGCCGCTGGCACCTCTGGTAAACCAGGCAATGTCACGATATCACCCATCAACACCACCAAATATTCTGCTCCAGTACACAGTCTAAATTCTCGAATTGGATAACTGTGATTTTTGGGGATACCTAAAAAATTAGGATCCGTACTTAATGAGCTATGTGTTTTTGCAATACAGATAGGGTAATGTGAGTACTGGCTATCAAGGGATTTAATATATTTCCTTTGCTCATCACTGAGTAAAGCTTGTTTTCCGGCATATACTTTGCTAATTATCAGATTAATTTTATCTTCAAATGACATGCCATCTTGATACACAAAACATGGTGGTTTGGCTGGCTGATGGGTCAGTTCAATAACAGCATGTGCCAGTGCTTCAGCCCCTTTTGCACCGTGTGCCCAATGATTCGATAGCACTGCTTTTACTCCGACTTGTTCAATCAGAGCACACAAAGTTTGGATATCTTCTGCACAGTCATCTTTAAATTGATTAATACACACCAAACAAGGCAGCGCAAAATTATCACGCATATTAATAATGTGCTGACGCAGATTATAAAAGCCCTCTTGCAGATTGCCTTGGCCATGCGATTTCACTGCGCGAATAGTGGCAACAATCACAGCTGCATTGGGCCATAGCCCTGATTTTCTGCACTTGATATCTAAAAATTTCTCGGCACCCAAATCAGAGCCAAACCCAGCCTCTGTTATCACATAGTCGGCTAAATTTAAGCCTAGCTCAGTCGCAATGACGCTATTACAACCATGCGCAATATTGGCAAACGGACCGCCGTGGATGATGGCAGGTGTTCCAGCTAATGTTTGGACTAGATTGGGTTTGATGGCATCTTTGAGTAACGCTGTCATAGCGCCACTGGCCTTTAATTGTCTGGCCGTAATGGCTTCATTGCGACTATTAAAACCTATGGTGATATTGGCAAGACGCCCCTCTAGCTCTTTAGCATCTTTGATTAGACATAGGATTGCCATCACTTCAGAGGCAACGACAATATCAAAGCGATCACGCAATGCACGATCATTCATATCAATGACTCTGCGCCAAGTCACGCGCTGGATATCAAGTTTGTTGCCACGATAAATATGGTTGTCTACCATCGCTGCAAGTAGGTTATGGGCGGCGGCAATGGCTGCGAAATCGCCAGTAAAGTGCAGGTTGATATCTTCCATAGGCGCGACTTGTGCATAACCACCTCCAGTAGCGCCACCTTTCTTGCCAAACACAGGACCCAGAGCAGGCTCCCTCAAACACACCAGCGATTTTTTACCGACCAGATTAAGAGCATCTGCAAGACCTATGGTCGTTGTGGTTTTACCTTCACCAGCTGGGGTAGGGTTGATAGAGGTGACCAAGATGAGCTTGGCATTGGAAGAGTCTTTTTTGGAGATTTGATCTAATTCAATTTTGGCTTTATGGGCACCAAAGGCTTGAATTGCATGTGCGATGCCTAGCTTGTTGGCAATGCTCTCAATGGGTTGCAAAGGACTGGTTTGGTTGATCTGAATGTCGGATTGCATACCCAGCCGCCCTCTCATGATTTATGGAGCATTACCCCGTAATTTTTTAAGTGCATATAAGTTCAATAGTGCAGGAATAATAATAATCAGCATGGTGATTAGGAGTGCATTATCTAGATTTGTTTGCAGGGCTATCCCACTAAAACTGAAGGCGAAAAAAGCCACGATACAGAAGTTTGCAGTCAAAGCGATTAAATTGCGCCTACCTTTTTGTTGGCTGAATAATACATATGCGGTTAATGCTGGAACAAGAGCAATCGCACCATAAATCAGGGAAACAGAAAGACCGAGATTGAGAGGAACGCTATTTGCCTCAAGTGGAAATAAAACAGCACCCATCAATATCCAAGCCAAGCTGCCTAAGATATTCATAAGAAATAGAAGTTTGTGAGAGATACTTTTCATTGTTGGCCTAATACTCAGCGACATTGATACAACTCAAATTCTCGTTCACCGTAATTGATAGAAGCGCCTCGTACTATAGTATTGGCACCTTCAGATACTGCGCTATTTTTAGCAAGTTGCGTCAAATTTGCTTCAACCGTATCTACATCGCGAGTGTATATGCCCACTTTTGAGGTCACGCTAACGGTCACTTTACCCTTGGCAATACATTGAGTTACCAAACCTTTATCGGCAACGGAGACTTTGTCAGAGCCTTGTTTGATATCGACAACTTTGTTGGAACAAGCTACGAGAATAAGGATAAGAGAAATGAAACTAAAAATACGAAATACTTGCTTCATGAAAATCCTTTGAATAATCGATGAAATGATTACATTGCAGATTATTTTGCTTCTAACTGAGTCATCAGTATATCAATTTTTTTGTGAAGCAACTCGATTTCAAGCTCTGCTTTGACATTTACCTCGAAATCATTTTCTGCGCGTTGCCTATCAATTTCAGCTTGTCGATTCTGACTCATCATAATGGCTGGCGCCGTGTAAGCTGCCTGAAATGATAAAAGCAGATTGAGCAGAATAAATGGATAAGGATCCCATGCTGATTGCTGCTGAGCGTTATAGGCTATCCAAGTGCTAATCAGCAATGTTTGGATAATAATAAATTTCCAAGAACCGACTACGCTGGCTACAGCATCAGATACGCGCTGACCCAAGCTCAATACTGCTTTATCGCTTATGGGTACTTGGTGTAGTGGTCTCAGTAATTTTCTATGCTGTTGCCTATGTTGGCGTAATGATTCAAGGACAGAAAAATCGTCTATGAGATTGTGTTGTTCGCGCATCGTCAGTACTCCTAAAGTTAGGTGTACTGATAATGCGACATTCACTCAGGATTTTCAATCCGCCAAGAGAGCTGACGGAGAAATAAGTTGGGATTAGTTGACTTTGCTTGGTTGAGCTTTTCTGCCTGGTGCGGCAGGTGGTACATAGCCTGATACTCGACAGAGTATGCCGTCTATTGCTTGACCTTTGTCATAATTCACTACGCTACAACAGGAAATATGTTTTTGCGATTCCAACTCAGAAATTAATTTTCTGACCGTATCCAAATTAATTCCGGTATCTTTCACGATCTCACGATCCATCTTTTGACCGTGCTTCTTTAAGTACTCTAAAACGATAGTGGTAGTCATATACTTTATCTTCACAAAAAACAAAAAACCACTAAAGTTCTGACCTTAGTGGTTGTAGTCATGGACTCCGCAGAACCCTCTATTGATAATGTTTGCTACTTAATAATACCCATCAGTTACTGTTGAGCATTTTGGTGGCCAGGGGCAGAATCGAACTGCCGACACGCGGATTTTCAATCCGCTGCTCTACCAACTGAGCTACCTGGCCAACATTCATGGATTGCTAGGCAAAACACGAAAAGGCGGCATTATATCAAAATAAGACACATCTGCCAGCAGAAACTTGCAAATTTGCTAAGTTAAGCACGCGCAATTGTTTGATATTGGACATATTCGTTAATTATTTAACCAATTTCAATCACGTTTAATGATGGAAAAATGCATCAGTGCCAATTTGCGAGAAATATTTATTCGCAAATTTATATAATGGGTTGGGGTATTGGTGGATATTAGGTTAGCTTGCTGCTACTCAATAAAATCTCTCAGTTAGTTCAGCATACTTTGAGGGGCTGTTTGAATATTGGGGTGTTGCAGATTAACTTTTGAGGTTATTCAAACTGCTGGTATTGAACCAGAGAGTACTTGCGTCCGAATAATGTACGGACGCAAGTCTTGTAGCAAAAAAAATCAGAAACATTAACAATACTGACTAAGAAAAATAGCACTTAATATAACTAGGCTTTTTCTATGGTATTTACTGATTTCATGTGCGAGTGAACAAATAAGATGGCATATGCTGCAATAATATAGAACACACTGTAAGCCGTGTAAGGAAGATAGTATTGGGATACGGCAGAACTAAAATCAGCCAAACTCATTTTGTTGACCTGCTCAGAAAAGGGGTACCAGATTGCATTGGATAAAAAGAAGGCAATCGAAGCGCTAAACCAACCGAATAAAATAAAATTTTTCAGACTGAGCTTGAGATTGTTACCCACACGTCTACCAAGCCACCATACCAAAGCGTAGATGGGTAACAACCCCCAGTATGCCGGTGACATGCAGTAATCAGACACAATCATTAGTCGCGTCACAAGCAAATCGATAGCGACAGCGATAAGCGATGCCAGTAATACCCAACGTAATCTAGCGTGCATTGCACCAAGCAGGAAAAAGCAGGCAATACTTGCGTCTGGTAATAAGCTAGCGTTACCGAAATGACTCGCACGGGTAATCATCAGCAAAGCTAATATTCCGAAAAGAAAGATTTTTTGGTCTTGAATTTTTGCCAACATTACTAACTCCTGTAAAGATTCTTTGTATTTTAACTGTTAACTATGCTGCATATCAAAAATTATAGCTGACGCTAGTGAATAAGTTGCGTGGATCGCTTGGATAATAATAATAAGACCATAGTCCACTATCTGGTGTGGTCACAAAACCCATGCCACCGTAAGTGGCGTAACGCTTATCGGTGATATTTTTGATGCTCGCTCTGACTTCCCAGGGGCCATTGGAATAAGCTGCATACACATCAGCAAGCGCAAATGCAGGGATTCTCTGATAAAAGTTTTGAATATTACTTGGACCGAAAGGTGCATTTCTAGCATTATAAAGATCATGCGCACCCGCGTAGTATTGATTGCCCACGTAGTTTAGTACACCACCAAACGACCAAAAATCATTCACCTTATAGTTAATGCGCGAATTAAAAGTAATCTTGGGTGCTAAAGGAAGGGTTCTGCCTTCGTTAGGGCCTTCGGTATAGGAGACATCCTGAATATTTAAATTGGTATAAAGGGTCAAATCATCATTAATCAAAGAGGTTGAGCTCAGATACATGCCCTGCCTTTTCACGAGATACGGATCATTGATATTGTTGTTGGTGTATGAGTCCAAGCGTATTTGGTTTGATGTATCAGTATGATAGACAGAAGCAGTGAATTTGCTTTGACCAACATTGAAATCGGTACCCACCTGAAAGGTTTTATCCAATTGAGGATCTAACATAGCACCAGCAAAAATTCTTTGATAAGTGCTAGGGTCATATCCCCAAAATTCGTCTACATTTGGGAAACGAAATGCCTGACTGAACTTCATATAGACTTTTTGATTATTGGATAGTTTGTAATTGACGCCAATATCCCAAGCATTCGCTTGGGTCGATTTCCTGCCTGTTTCACCACCTTTAGCGGGGTCATCATTGGCCACGGCATGCTGGATTTGACGGCGTGCGCCAGACACCAACTCTAAAGAACCTACCAATGGTAAGCGATAGATTGCATAGATTGAGTTGTCCAATAATTTAGCATTCGATAGATAGCTATCTTCACCGTAGGAATGGCTAAAATCATAACCGCCGATTAGTTGGCCAAAAGATTCTAAATTGATTTTTAGGCGAGGTGAAAACGTCAAATTCCAGCGATTAAACTTATTATCAATTTGATTGTAGGGCTCTTTGTAATGCAATCTAGAGTTCTGGTAGGTCAGATCAGATTCAAATACGGAGTGATCGCCAATATTGAAAATACCGCCCAGCATGGCACGATAATTCTCACCTTTGAAATAGGACCCAACATTATTGAATTTTGCTTGTTTCTCATTGCCTTGCCCTACCGTACCGACAACACCACCAGGATTATCTGAGTCACGCTGACTTCCCGTCATGTCGAAATAGATATTATTCTCGCCAAAAAATTGTGTCAGTCTTGCATTCAATGCTTGGGCATTTGTTGCAGAGTTATCTCGCCAACCATCGGTATAAGAGGTGTTGGCAGAAATTTTAAACAGCGTATCGTTAAATTTGTTTTGAAAAAGGGCGTTGTTCGAGCGAGTTCCATAGCTACCAAATGAAGTTTTCAGATAATTAATATTCTCCGCACTTTCGTTGGTCACAATATTGATGACACCGCCTACCGCTCGGTTACCATATTGCACGCCTGCGCTACCTTTGCTTATTTCAATACGCTCGATGGATTCAACCGGAATTGCCTCCCAAGCTACACTGGATGAATCAATGGGATTAATGGGTTGCCCGTTGATTAGAACTAGGGTGTTGCTATTGGCGGCTTCGCCATAGCCACCCATATCCACCACGGCACCAAAATTAAATTGTCCTAGTGAGTTGCCTCGAATATTTAATCCGCCAAGTTGATTCAGAATTTGCGGAACAGAAAATGCATTTACTTCACGTATGCTCTCCCGACTAATCACTTGGATATTGGCAGGAATGTTGTGTATGGAGTCATGAATTCTGCTTGCAGTAACGATAATATCGTCTGGGCTCTTCGCCATCTTTTCAGCTGCGACTAGAGATTGAGTGATAAACAGAGCCAATAGGCTCAGAAGATAGATTTTTTTCATTATATATTCCCTGATTCAATGCGTACGTCCCCGTACGCGTTAAATAAATAATGGGAATACCTGAAGAGTGGCCAACCAGCCAATAACTCTGACAATGGTGTGTTGCAATTGTGAAGTAGTGAATCTCACCCCTGAAACCGTCACCCCGCGGTATTTCCATTTCTTGGGTTGATTAGGCCGGTCTCCGGGCTTGTGAGGATATGATTTGCGCCTTCCCAAGCGAAGCTCAGTGGCTATTGCAAATCTACAACACTTACCGTTGCGGGGGCAGCATAGGCATTGCAAATATGGATTTACGCACCTATTTCCCAGTTTCACCTTGTTCACTGAATAGTCAACAAGACACCTAACAACTTGCATTCATTATAATCACAATGCTTTCAATCAGGGCAAAAATCATGAGCATGATTTGCGAATTTACTTGTAAAACTCCAGCTTACTGATTGACTAAAAAAGCTTTTAAGAATTATAGTTCAGCCATGGATGCAGAATTAGATAACTTAGCCGATAAAATTAACCAGCTGATTGCGCTGACTCAATCGCTTGCCCAGCAGAATCAATCTTTGCAGACCAGTGTTGAGCAATTGCAAGCTCAAAATGATCAACTCCGAAATAACTTAAACAGTGCTGCGCAGGGCGTGGAAAAACTGCTCGCAGAATTACCCGAGGCATTACCATGAGCAAAGTGTCCGCACTAGACTTTTCTGTACTTGGGCGTGACTTTACCGTCAACTGTCCAGATGAGGAGCGCGAAAATTTGCTGGCAGCAGCACGCTACTTAGATGGCAAAATGCGTGAGATTCAACAAGCAGGAAAAATAACAGGACAAGATAGAATCGCGATTATGGCCGGCTTGAATATCGCCTATGAGCTACTCAGCTCGCAAAATGGTGATGTCAATTTAGGATCACTCAAACAAAAAGTGCGTGATATCGAAACCAAGTTAGATCAGGCACTGTCCGAGCAAAAGCAGCTATAAGCGGCTGATTAAGAGTAAAATGCTTACGTTCCCCCCTGACGCGGTTTGGGCATAAAATTCCTTGAACTAGTCTATAGCATAGGTTTTGGTTATTCGAGTTTCTGTGAGCACGCTCCACTGCGGGTGAGCCTAATGCGCTCTAGACCTTTACCACTTGAGCCTGTTTGGTTCAGGATGCTCGCCCCGATTGTGCTCAGGGGGAACCCTTTTTGTTAAGAGGACGAAATGCGCTATTGGTTAATGAAATCTGAACCTTCCGACGTCTCAATCGACGACTTGGCGAGTTTTCCAAATCAAACAATAGATTGGTATGGGGTGCGTAATTATCAAGCCAGAAACTTTATGCGCGATCAAATGCGACTTGGCGACGGCGTATTGTTTTATCATTCCAATTGTGAGCAACCAGGCATAGTCGGTATTGCCGAAGTCAGTAAGTTGGCCTATCCCGACCGTCTACAATTTATTCCAGGACATAAATATTTCGATCCCAAGGCAACACCAGAGAATCCTCGCTGGTTTAATGTGGATGTTAAATTAGTGCGCAAAACTCGCTTACTTAGCTTGCAAGAAATGCGAGAAAATCCAGCGCTTGCCAATTTACGTATCTTGCAACGTGGTAATCGGTTATCTATCACCCCTGTCGATCCCAATGACTGGGAGACTATCATGGCATTACTCAAATAAAAAAAGCCCGCTAACGCGGGCTTTAAATTTACTGGGTATCGATTAAGGTCGGTCCAAGCTACCCATGGATTTAGGATAAACGACGACCCCCCAAGGCATCTCCTTATCGGTAATCTCTTTGGTCTTCTCTAGACTGATTGTATCAATCACAACCACAGCATCAGACTTGCCGCAAGCCAATAAAATCTCTTTATCGTCAGGAGTAAAACTGAAATGCCAGCAACGATTACCTGATGGGACATCTTTGATTTTCTCAAAAGTTTTAGCATCAAATACTTGCAGCGCTTTTTCTTTGGAGCTGGCTACAAAAATACGCTCACCCTTGCGGTCAAACGAGATACCATAAGGCGCCTGTCCAGTGTCAACGGTACGAGTAACCTTGAAGTTTTTATCAAGAACGATAAATTTATTGCCGTATTCCAGCGTAGAAACATAGTAGCTACCATCAGGTGATACTTTGATTCCTCTTGGGCGCTCACCATATTCTTTGGTGGAGATGGTTTTTAATAACTTGCCAGATTTAAAGTCATGGACGGTAATCGTATTGTCAGCTTCATTGGTCACGATTACTTTTTTACCGTCTTTTGAAAATTCAATCCCTTCAGTTTCTGGCCCACCAACAATTTCGCGCACTTTTTTTCCTTTGATCAAATCGACCACAGCTATACGCGCTGGAACTTTGTCATCATCATCGTCTTGTTTTTGCGCTACTTCACCTGGTTTAGGTGGTGGACCACCAGTGGAGCTAGGCTCGGTAGAGACGAACACCATATTTTTAACAACCCGCACAAACTCAGGATTTTTACCCACCACAATATGCTTGATCAGGGTGCCGGTCGCTCTATCAATCACGGCGATGTTGTCATCATCTTTATTTGCCGTAATGAGATATTTCCCATCCGCAGTGACGCCAATGCCTCTGGGATTCTTCGCCTGTAAATCAATCTTAGATTCTGTTTCCATAGTATCTAAGTTAATCACACTGACACCACCATCTTGGTTGCTGACATACGCATAACCACGTTCACCCGCATGTGCCAAACTGGTGCTGAGTAAAGCGGCCAGTAAAATATATCTAGTTTTCATTGTTTTATATCTCCTGATGATTCGAATTGGTTTAGTGTATCTTTCAGCTATGAAGGTTCATCATGGCACTGAAGTCAGGAATAAATCCTAATCAGTTAGCCAAGGAATAGACGATAGGCAGGGTTCTGATTTTCATCCCAATGCGGATATCCTTGCTGCTCAAGTTGGCTGAGGAATTGCATTAATTCATCGCGCTCTTGCGGGGGCACCTGAATACCACACAGCACTCGACCATAATCGGCACCATGATTACGATAGTGGAATAAGCTGATATTCCAATCATGCCCCATGGTGTCTAAGAAATTCATTAATGCGCCAGGCCGCTCAGGAAATTCAAAGCGAAATACCATTTCATGTTCTGCTTGTGGCGCATGACCACCGACCAAATGACGCAAGTGCAATTTCGCCATCTCATTGTCGGTCAAGTCTATGGCGGGTAATTGATGTTGATTTAAGCGCTGAATAATTCTGCTCGGCTCATCTCTGTCTGCTATGCTGAGTCCAACGAAAATATGCGCTACTTTGGGGTCTGAATAACGATAATTAAATTCGGTAATGTTGTGACCGCTAAGTAATCTACAAAAAGTCTTGAATGAGCCCGCTTGCTCTGGAATGCTAACGGCTAAAATCGCCTCGCGATTCTCACCAATTTCTGCACGCTCCGCGACAAATCTCAGACGGTCGAAATTCATATTTGCACCAGAGGCAATGCCTACCAGTGTTTTGCCAGTTAGTTGATGGCGCTTGATATATTCCTTGAGGCCAGCGGTTGCAAGCGCTCCAGCGGGCTCTAAGATCGAGCGGGTATCTTCAAATACATCTTTGATAGCGGCACAGATGGCATCGTTGTCGACCAATATCATTTCATCGACATATGCCTGACAGAGCTGGAAGGTATGTTCGCCAACTTGTTTGACAGCTGCCCCATCTGCGAATAAGCCGACTTGTTCCAGCAGTACGCGCTGCCCAGTATTTAGAGATTGTGTCATGGCGTCGGCATCAATCGCTTCGACGCCAATCACCTTAATTTCTGGACGTAAAGCTTTGACATAAGCAGCAATACCGGCCAACAAACCACCGCCACCCACACAACAAAAGATTGCCTCTATCGGTTCTGGGTGTTCATTTAGGATTTCCATAGCAATGGTGCCTTGCCCTGCAATGACTTCTGGGTCGTCGTAAGGGTGAACAAAAGTGAGTCCCTGTTGCTTTTCTAATTGCAGTGCATATTGATAGGCATCCGAGTAGGAGTCGCCAAACAATACCACTTCAGCACCACGCGCCTTGACTGCATTGACCTTAATCATAGGGGTTGTGGTAGGCATCACAATCACCGCGCGACAAGCCAATTTTTGCGCCGAGAGCGCGACTCCCTGAGCATGGTTGCCAGCGGATGCTGCAATCACGCCGCGTGCAAGTGCCTCTTGAGAAAGATGGGCCATCTTGTTGTAGGCGCCACGCAGCTTGAAGGAAAACACCGGCTGCATATCCTCGCGTTTGAGTAAAATACGGTTATTCACTCTGCCAGACAGATTGGGCTGGAATTCCAGCGGAGTTTGTTTGGCAACGTCATAGACGCGCGCGTTGCGGATTTTTTCTAAGTAGTCGTTTTTCATTCAGAGCGGCAAAGTGTATGATTCAGGGTAAGGCAACATTATAAATAAAACCAATCATCACATTGAAATTAATCTGCATAAATAAATCTGAATCATTAGAAGGTAAATCATGGCAACACAAGACGAATTAAAACAGCAAGTAGCACAAGCAGCGATTGAATATGTCAAAGGTGGCATTATTGGCGTGGGGACTGGCTCTACAGCGAATTACTTTATTGACGAGTTGGCCAAGGTAAAGGCAAAAATTGATGGTGCTGTTGCCAGTTCCGAAGCGACTGCCCAGAGATTACGCAATCATGGGATTGAGGTGTTTGATCTCAATAGCGTGGATGGCATGGAAATTTATGTCGATGGTGCCGATGAAATCACCGAGCATATGCATATGTTAAAAGGCGGCGGTGGTGCATTGACGCGTGAAAAAATCGTAGCCGCTTGTGCCAAACGCTTTATCTGCATCTGTGATGAGAGCAAATACGTTCCTGTGCTAGGCAAGTTTCCGTTACCAGTAGAAGTGTTACCGATGGCGCGCAGCTATGTTGCGCGTGAGCTGGTGAAATTAGGCGGGCAACCGAAATTACGCGATTTCACCACTGATAACGGCAATATTATTTTGGACGTACACGGTTTAGTGATTAGCAATCCGATTGAAATGGAAGCAAAAATCAATCAAATCGTGGGGGTTGTGACGAATGGTTTGTTCGCTGCTAGACCAGCGGATGTGCTATTACTCGCTACTGCGTCTGGGGTAAAAACCTTGCAAGCAAAATAATCTACAAAACCTTAAACAAACTGTCATATTGGTCGACTAAAATAGTGTGCGCGGGCAATTCAATCATTGTCTGCTTATGCTAAAAGTAGCAATTTTTTAAAGGATACAGCGATGTCTGAACATACCTCCAAACAGTATGATGCCGAGCTTGAGTCGGTACGCGCCAAAGTATTACAAATGGGCGGGCTGGTGGAACAGCAAATCGTAAATGCATTGGGTGCTTTGGTCGATTTGGATCCAAAAAAAGCCGCAGACGTGATTGAAATCGATCATCAAGTCAATGCCCTGGAAGTGCAGGTAGACGAGGATTGCAGCCATATCATTGCCCGACGCCAACCTGCCGCTGGGGATTTGCGCATGATTATGATGGTAGTCAAAACCATTACTGACCTTGAGCGGATTGGCGATGAGGCGACCAAAATAGCGCGAGTCGCTCAGCGTTTTTGTGAGGCAGATCGCGTGTATACCCCGAAATTCACCGAAATCAGAAATATGGTGGGCTTGGTGCGTGAGATGTTGCGCACCTCTTTAGATGCTTTTGCCCGCTTAGATTCCAGCAAAACAGCCGATGTGGCCCGACAAGATGAGCAAGTGGATGAACAATTCCGCTCGGCCATGCGTCAGTTGATTACCTTTATGTTGGAAGATCCTCGAACCATCTCTACATCGCTAGAGGTATTGTTCGTAGCCAAATCGCTTGAGCGCATCGGTGACCACTCGAAAAATATAGCCGAATATGTGGTGTATATGGTCAAGGGCAAGGATGTTCGTCATACCTCGCTGGATATCCTTGAGCGCGAGGCACGTTCTTAACCCCCCCTTGCAGTAGCCCTCTGCCTGACCAGCAGCGTTATGTGTCGCTGTGGCAGGCGAGAGGCCGAACAGAGTTAGGCAGTCAGCCTAGCTAGTTTTTGGGAGGAACGTAACCGCTGGCTTGATCTGCACCAGTACCAAAAAAATAGGCCTCGGTTTGTTGCATCAGATATTTACGTGCTGCTGGATCAGCCATACTTAGGCGATTTTCATTGACCAACATCGTTTGTTGTTTCAACCAACCCGCCCAGGCTTCTTTAGAAACACTGTCATAAATACGTTTCCCTAATTCGCCAGGATACGGTGGAAAATCCATTCCCTCGGCTGCACGACCCAATTTCACACATTGCACTGTTCTTGCCATACTGATTCATCCCTACTTTTAAAATATTGAACACAAGCCCACATAATAGCGGATTGATTAAAATTCTCCACGCAATCCCATCATCACAGAGCGCCCACCTTGTGGTGCAATATCCTTGATGTAAGAGGTGTGGTCACGAATATCGTCATCCAGTAAGTTTCTTAGGCGTGCAAAAAGTTCAAGTCGGTTTTGTTCCATCAGGGCGTAATTAAATGTCGCATTCACCTGCGTGTAACTGCCTGTGGCAAGCTCATTGGGAGCTGTGCGATTTTGTCTAAAGCCATGTAAAACGTCTAACCTAGCGGAAAACTTATTCAAGCCATAATCCAGTCCAAACCCCACTCTCGCAGGCGCGATTCGCGGTAGAGTTTGCCCAGAATCGCTGTCAGTAGCCCGCACATAATCGCCGCGCAACAGCAAATCTAAGCGTCCTGCCATATCACTGATACGCAATCGCGCATCCGCTTCGACACCATATAACTTGGCACGCACGCCATTAAAGCGCGCGATAGGGACTGATTCGCCATCATGCACATAAAATTCACCGCTTCTTTGCAAAGCAATAAAGTTACTAAAGTGATTGTAATAAGCACTCATATTTAGACTGTCTTGAGCTGAGCGCCATTTCATTTGAAGATCGATACCATTAGATTTTTCTTTTTGCATCTCTCGATCGCCAATTTCAAATAAGCCAGTCGCGTGATGCTCACCATAGATATACAACTCTGTAGCGCTAGGTGCGCGCTCATTATGGGTCAGGTTACTGGCTAGCGACCATTGCGCATCTAAAGGGAGTACCGAGCCTATGGAGAAATTTTTCGTAGTGAAGTCCTGTGTTCCCGCCGCACCAAAATATTCGCCACCGCCATTCGTTCTAACTTGGCTATTATCCAAACGCGCACCGGCACTTAGCTTAAATCCAGTGAGCGGTAATTCCTCGTACACATAGATTCCTTGGCGTTTGGTATGGGTGGAGGGCAATAACGTTTCTGTACTGACCAAAGGAGAATTCAGAAAGCTGTTTTCAAATTGCATACCCACCACCCCGTTTAAATTGGCGATAGGCGCGTGTGCTGCCTCGAAAGTACCCTCTAGGCCGCGATTAGTATATTTGCTCTCTGGGTTACCATTTTCCGATTCGATATGTTGGTAATCGTTAAAGCCCAAGCGGGTTTTAAGACGGGTAATCGGGCCGTCCAGCTCGCGCAATTCTGAGGCAAATTCGATGCGTTGATTTAGCGCATCAATACGGCCACCGGGATGCACGATGGTGCCATAGTTGTTGGCAGCGGATGAGAATGACAATCCAGCATAGCCTTTGTCGAAGTTCAGTGAGAAACCCAATGCTCCGCCATTCGCTTCGGCATCACTATCAGCCAAGCGACCACGATTCACCCGTGGCTGACCAGACGCTTGCGTCGCTGCGTAACCAGGGATGCGCAGATTTTGTGTTTTGCGCGCATATACATCGGCATGTATGGTGAATAGGCCATTGCCAGCGTCCATCACAGCGACTCCGCCGCGCTCTAAATTAGCTCCGCCATATCGCACCTCTGCGCGCCCAGTGATTCCATTCAATGCTTCTTTGGGGATGCGGTGATCAATCATATTCACCACTCCACCAATTGCACCGGCACCATATAAAACGCTGGCTGGGCCTCGAATCACTTCAATTTGTTCAGCGATAAAAGGGTCCGCTGCGACTGCATGATCAGGGCTGAAAGCAGAGGCATCCATAATGCCTATACCATTTTGTAGCACGCGTATCCTGTCACCATCCAAACCGCGGATAATGGGTCGGGAAGCATTCGGACCAAAATCACTGGCGTTGATGCCCGGCAAATCACGCAATGTGTCTCCCAGCGTCATTTCACGTTTGTTGGCTAAATCCTTACCGTTCAACACATATACCGGGGTGACCAATTCGTCTGAGGCAACTCCCAACGGATTACCTGTTACAGGGACCGGAGGAGCAACGTTCTGTGACAAGCTTTTAGTAGAAATTAGCGCTAATGAAAGCCCCACAGCCATGGGTTTAAGTAAAACCCGAGAGATAGCAAAACTTAAAAGTTTCATCATTCTGTCCTTTTCAATCAATATCTAATGCACCCTGATACAGGGCTAAAAAATTGGATTACAGGACAGTCGGTGGGGCGCGGGCAGAGAAATATTGGTTGAGTGTGGCGCAGCAAGCGAATACAGCAGTCGGTTGCTGGATGGAGCTTGGCTTGGTGATGGCGATTTGCCAGCCATACACAGCTAAACCACTAGAGAAATCTGCGGCGTGCGCACATTGTGCGCAGAAATGTTGATGTGGCGCTTGTTGCTTATCTTGTTGTTGTGAATGCGTCGTGAGATGTGAAATCTCGTGCGCCAACAACTGCTGTTGCGCAAGCAGCAGCAGTAAGGGCAAAACAACAATGAGTAGTAAGCGTTTCAACATAAGGGATGGATTCTATTCAGGCTTCAGACAAGATGCAATATATTTCAGTTCTTGTTGTGAATCAGCAAACTGAGCATAGTCATAATCTGTTCTGCGATACCAATAGCGGCTATTCCATGCGTCACCCTCGATTTTGTGTAACACCGCATGTATCCAGCAGGCGATGGGATCATCGAAGTCTTGTACGATGTTGTGAGCCTGATCCCATTCTCCGGCCAGTGCAAGTTGTATGGCATGTAACATGGTTGTTGAGTCTGACTGCATATGCGCGTGGATTTCCTTAAACTAATGTTTGCCTAGCTGATTAATGTTCCAGTATGAACAAAAAAACTGGCAAAAAAAAGCCACCGACAAAGCGGTGGCTGTAATCAGTCGCAAAATATGATTAAGCGAAGTTGGCTTCAGCAAAATCCCAGTTGGCGAGTGAGTTTAAAAATACTTCAACGAATTTTGCGCGTGCATTGCGATAGTCGATGTAATAAGCATGCTCCCATACGTCGATAGTCAACAATGCTTTATCGCCAGTAGTAAGTGGTGTGCCAGCAGCACCCATATTGACTATATCTACAGTGCCATCAGCCTTTTTCACCAGCCAAGTCCAGCCAGAACCAAAATTGCCTACAGCGGAGGCTTGGAAGGCTTTTTTGAATTCCTCAAAAGAACCCCACTTCGCATTGATTGCAGCTGCTAAAGCGCCTTTAGGCTCGCCACCACCATTTGGCTTCATGCTGTGCCAGAAAAAAGTGTGGTTCCAGATTTGAGCCGAGTTGTTGTAAACGCCCGCACTAGACTTTTTAATAATGTCTTCCAAACTTGCGTTTTCAAATTCAGTACCTTTAATCAGGTTATTCAAGTTGGTGACATAAGTTTGGTGGTGCTTGCCGTAATGGAATTCCAAAGTTTCCTCAGAGATATGAGGGGCCAAAGCGTTTTTCGCATAGGGCAGAGCCGGTAATTGATGTTCCATGATGTTTTTCCTTATCTGTGGTGTTCGTTATTGAAAAATTTGAGCGCCTATTTTGCCATAAGCGCCTAGGCTAAAAAAATACCTTCGCGATTGCTGCATAATACTTATTGAACCTAGGCAATTTTGATTAGTTCAATTTTTTTTGGCTCTAGGGTGTGCCTGATCGTAAATTTTGGCCAGATGTTGGAAATCCAAATGGGTATATACCTGCGTAGTGCTTATATTGGCATGCCCCAACATTTCTTGCACAGCGCGTAAATCGCCGCTGGATTGCAACACATGTGTCGCGAAGCTGTGGCGTAACAAGTGAGGATGCAGATTGGTATTTAAGCCTTGTTTAATCGCCCAATATTTCATACGTTGTTGTATGGTACGTGCTGAAATTGGCTTACCGCGCGGGTTTATAAACAAGTGTGCACTCTCACTGGGGATATTTTTGCGCACCTTTAACCATGTTGCGATAGCTTTCAAGGCATAGCTGCCTACCGGTACGATACGGGTTTTATTGCCCTTGCCGGTGACGGTAATGGTGCCGTTATGAGTATCTACATCGTCCAATTGCACCGAGATAAGCTCTGCCAAACGCAGACCTGATGAGTAAAAAAGCTCAAAAATGGCGCGATCACGCAGGCTAATGTCGTCATCTTCTTTGATATTGAGTAATTGTGCTGCTTGGTCTGGGGCTAGAGCATGCGGTAAAGTACGACCACTTTTGGGGGCTTTGACGACTAGGCAAGGGTTGATTTCAAAACCATGCTGCTTGATCAAATAATTAAAAAAACCGCGCCATGCCGACAGTGCGCGGGCTAAGGATTTGCCGCCTAAACGCTGGCTATGCAACTTACTGACAAACATACGGATATGGCTTGGAGTTAGATTTTTTAATCCGCTTTGATCTTCTTGAATATTGGCAAGCATCAACATTTGGACGATGTCGCGCTGATAATTTTTTAGCGTATGTGCGCTGAGTCCTCGCTCAACCTTCAGGTAATCCAAATAAGGCTGCAGATAATTCATATCCGCTTTCTCAACTGGCGCAGCGTTGCAGGGCAAGGCTGACCAATTCACCTATACGTTTTAGAAACATGGTGCCCATGCCAGCATAAAAGCGCTGACCATCTTGACTGGCTAGGATCAACACTGCCTTGGGGTTTTGCGCTGGTAAAGGGATACAAGCAAACGATACCTCATTGCCAACAAATTGAGCACGAATTTCACTAATAGGCTCGTCGCCACAATAAGGCTCGGACTGCGTATTCAGCCAGTCTAGAATGACTTGTTGTGATTGCGTGGTGGTGGCAGACCCATCTGTGAGCGCGAGGATCTGACAGTCATCTACATTGAAATCATGGCGCATGGAAGTTTGTACGCTGGCGATACAAGCATCGTATTGCTGCTGGGCAAATAAGTGCAAAGTGAAGTGATGTAATTTCTCTGAAATGGCATCATTTTGATTACCTATTCGCAGAAGATTGCTGTAATTAATCTCAAGTTGACGTATTTTTTCCCGTTGTGCCTGCTGTTGGCGTTCAACGAGTGAAATAGTGCCAGCACCATTTTGTGCCGGCACGTACATATTGGCCAAAAGCTCGCTGTGTTGGCTGAAAAAATCAGGATTGCTTGCCAAATATTCCGCTACGCTTATTTCATCCAAACTATTTTGCTCACTCATCTTGCCTAATACTCTCCAAAAATAAAGGGACTTATTGCAATTCAATTTCGCCATGAAATACTGTGACGGCAGGGCCAGTCATCATTACAGGATGGCCTTCGCCCAACCATGCAATAGACAAATCACCGCCACGCGTACTCACCTGAACGGGACTTTGTAGGAGTCCACGCCGTATGCCACTCACCGCTGCTGCACAAGCGCCCGTTCCGCAGGCCATGGTTTCCCCTGCTCCTCGTTCGAAAACACGAAGTTGTATGTGATTTTTTTGCATGATTTGCATAAATCCAACATTCACCCGATTCGGGAACAGTTCATGCGATTCCAGTGCAGCACCCACTTGGGCGACAGGTGCATGATGAATATCATCGACCAAGCAAACTGCGTGCGGATTTCCCATAGACACGGTAGCAAATTCCACCTCTTGCCCAGCAATATGAATGCAATAGGTATCGGCTTCGCGTGGGGTGTTAAAGGGAATTTGTGCTGGTGCAAATTTGGGGTGTCCCATATCCACACACACTTGTCCATCGCTTTGCAGGCTAGGATAGATAATCCCACTAGCGGTTTCTACCGCAATGGTGGATTTTGTAGTCAGCTTTTGCTCATGCACATAGCGAACAAAACAGCGCGCACCATTACCACATTGCTCAACCTCACCGCCATCCGCATTAAAAATACGATAACGGAAGTCCGCCTGTTCAAGGCTAGGTTTTTGTACCATCAGCAATTGATCAAAACCGATACCAAAATGGCGATCAGCCATAAAACGTATTTGAGCTGCTGTTAAATCAACAGGTTGAGTATAGCCATCAATGACCACAAAATCATTGCCCAAGCCTTGCATTTTAGTGAACGAAATAATCATATCTGTTGTCTGCCAAATAGAATTGGCATTGTAGGGCATAGCAAGAGAATTGAGCAAAGTATCCTGTTACCAACAAAGCTGTAAATAACGCAGATGTCTGCGAATAAACTTTTTACTCCAAAAAATGGATGTAACAATCGGTGTATTAGGGCAGTCAAGGGCTATGCTAGAATAAGTGGAAATTTTTCCCGGTAAGCGTATTTTCGGCAAGCACAAGTTCAAACTCTACGCGAGCCCAAATCAGCTTCAAACTAGCGCCTTGCCAATAACAATTAACAGAGAAAACAAATCGTCATGAATGAGTATTTATTTACCTCCGAATCAGTATCAGAAGGCCATCCAGACAAACTCGCTGATCAAGTATCAGACAGTATCTTAGATGCCATTTTGCAACAAGATCCTACCGCCCGTGTGGCCGCTGAAACCTTGGCCAATACTGGATTAATCGTATTAGCCGGTGAAATCACTACCAGCGCTAACGTTGACTACATCAAAGTAGCGCGCGATACCATCAAACGCATAGGTTATGACAACACCGAGTTTGGTATTGATTACAAAGGTTGTGCCGTTTTAGTGGCGTATGACAAACAATCGCCTGATATTGCCCAAGGAGTGGATAAAGCTGAGGACGATCCACTAGATCAAGGCGCGGGTGACCAAGGTTTGATGTTTGGATATGCCTGTAATGAAACACCACAACTGATGCCTGTCCCGATTTGGTTGTCACACCGCATCATGGAGCGTCAATCTCAGTTGCGCAAAGATGGTCGTTTGCCATGGTTGCGCCCAGATGCTAAATCGCAAGTCACTATCCGTTACCAAGACGGTAAGCCAGTGGGCATCGATACTGTAGTGGTATCGACTCAACATGCCCCAGAAATGGAGCTGAAAGCAATACGCGAGGCAGTGATAGAAGAAATTATCAAGCCAGTGTTACCGCAAGACTTAATTCAAGGAGACATTAAGTATCTAGTGAATCCTACTGGTCGCTTTGTGATTGGCGGCCCTCAAGGGGATTGTGGACTAACAGGTCGTAAAATTATTGTGGATACTTATGGCGGTGCTGCGCCTCATGGGGGTGGCGCTTTCTCCGGTAAAGACCCCTCTAAAGTTGACCGCTCTGCTGCCTACGCTGGCCGTTATGTGGCCAAAAATATTGTGGCTGCCGGATTGGCAGAGCGTTGCTTGGTACAAATTTCCTATGCTATCGGCGTTGCACAACCCACCAGCATCATGGTGGAAACTTATGGCACAGGTAAGGTATCCAATGAGCGCTTAACGCAATTGGTACGTGAGTATTTTGATCTGCGCCCTAAAGGCATCGTCAATATGCTCAATCTGTTGCGTCCGATTTACAGCAAAACTGCGGCATACGGCCATTTTGGCCGTGATGAGCCAGAGTTTAGCTGGGAAATGACAGACAAAGCACAAGCAATAAAAGCGGCTGTATAGGCAGCCCGCGCTAGGGCTCAATAAGTATTAAGTGAATGGTTTTAAAAGCCATTTTGAGTCCTAGCAAAACTGCGCGTATAATGCGCGCTTCCGAGGAGCGCTGCGAGAGTAAACCTCCCAGGCTCGGAACCTAAACGGCGCTCACCTGATTAACCGTGCCGGACACGGGATGCGGGTGAGAAAAGCCTTCCAGCTTTCTTGCGTGAATAACGCTTTCCCTCCGGTCACACATTCAAGGAAATTTAAAGATGAATACTGTGACTGACATTAAAGACTACGTTGTTGCTGATTTAAGCCTGGCTGATTGGGGCCGCAAAGAAATCGCTATTGCCGAAACAGAAATGCCGGGTTTGATGGCAATTCGTGAAGAATATGCCAAATCCAAGCCGCTGAAAGGCGCGCGTATTACTGGTTCTTTGCATATGACGATACAAACCGCGGTGCTGATTGAAACCCTGAAAGACTTGGGCGCCGAAGTGCGTTGGGCCTCATGCAATATCTTCTCTACCCAAGATCATGCTGCCGCTGCAATTGCTGCGACAGGCACAGCGGTTTTTGCCGTGAAAGGTGAAAGCTTGGATGAATACTGGGACTATACCCATCGTATTTTTGAATGGGCGGATGGCGGCTACAGCAATATGATTTTGGACGATGGTGGCGATGCTACTTTACTGTTGCATTTGGGAAGCAAAGCGGAAAAAGATATTTCCGTACTCAACAACCCAACCAGTGAAGAAGAAGTTTGTCTGTTCAATGCCATCAAAGAAAAATTAAAAGTCGACCCAACATGGTATTCCACACGTCTGGAAAAAATCATAGGCGTGACGGAAGAAACCACCACGGGTGTGCATCGTTTATATCAAATGCATAAAGAAGGTCGTTTGGCTTTCCCCGCTATCAACGTGAACGACTCTGTGACCAAATCTAAATTCGACAACTTATACGGTTGTCGTGAATCTTTGGTGGATGGTATTAAGCGTGCAACCGATGTGATGATCGCCGGTAAGATTGCCGTGGTAGCAGGTTACGGTGACGTGGGCAAGGGCTCAGCGCAAGCCTTGCGAGCATTATCTGCCCAAGTGTGGGTGACTGAGATTGATCCGATTTGTGCGCTACAAGCCGCGATGGAAGGTTATCGCGTAGTGACCATGGATGAAGCATGTGCTCAAGCCGATATATTTGTTACTGCCACTGGTAATTACCATGTGATTACCCATGAGCATATGAAGCAAATGAAAGACCAAGCCATCGTATGTAATATCGGTCACTTCGATAACGAAATTGATGTCGCTTCTTTGGAAAAATACCAATGGGAAGAAATCAAGCCACAGGTTGACCATGTGATTTTCCCTGATGGCAAACGCATTATTCTGTTGGCCAAAGGTCGTTTGGTGAATTTGGGCTGTGGTACTGGTCACCCCAGCTATGTGATGAGCTCCTCATTTGCCAACCAAACCATTGCGCAAATTGAGCTATTCAGCAATCGTGCTGCCTACCCAATCGGTGTTTATACACTGCCCAAGCATTTGGATGAAAAAGTAGCCGTTTTACAGCTGAAGAAATTGAATGCCAAGCTGACCCAATTAACGCCAGAGCAAGCGGCCTATATTGGTGTTTCAGTCCAAGGGCCATTCAAGCCAGATACATACCGCTACTAATCCAGCATTGGCGCTGAGAAAGTACACAGCATGAGCTTTGAATTAAGTTTTGAGTTTTTTCCACCCAAGACGCAGGAAGGGGTAGCCAAGCTGCTGGAATCACGCCAGCAGTTGGCTGCCCATCAGCCTAAGTTCTTCTCGGTGACTTTTGGTGCTGGCGGTTCCACCCGTGATCGCACTATGGAAACCGTACTATCCATACAGCGTGATGGCTTTGAGGCTGCGCCGCACATTTCAGGTATCTCCTCAACGCGAGAAGATATCCAGCAGATGTTGCAGGTGTATCAGTCGCATGGCATCCGCCGTTTGGTGGTATTGCGTGGCGACTTGCCTTCTGGAGAAGTCACTGCCAGTGATTTTGCCCATGCTAGTGATTTGGTGCGATACATCCGTGAGTTGACGGGCGATTGCTTTAATATCGAGGTGGCGGCTTACCCAGAAACGCATCCGGAAGCCAAATCGGCATTGCAAGACATACAGTATTTCAAACAAAAAATAGATGCGGGTGCCAATGGCGCTATCACCCAATATTTTTATAACGCAGATGCCTACTTTCAATTTGTCGAGCAATGTCAGGCCATGGGGGTTCATGTCCCCATCGTGCCTGGGATTATGCCTATCTATAACTACACCCAGCTAGCCAGATTCTCGAGTGTGTGTGGTGCAGAGATTCCACGTTGGTTGAGCTTGCGTTTGCAAGACTTCAGTGAAGACACAGCCTCCTTACGTGCCTTGGGGCTAGAGGTGGTGACGGCGCTATGCCAACGACTGCTAGACGGCGGTGCGCCTGGTTTGCATTTTTATACGCTCAACCAGTCGGCATTGATCAGTCAGATTATCGAAAATTTAGATATTCATTGATTACAGAGAATACAGCGCGAATGGCGATGGGACGCGGGCAAGACGTCGATGTTATGAGAGAATGGCAGCAGACGCGAGTAGTAGAGAGAATAACCTTAGTCAGCGCATAAAGGCTTTGAAGTGAATAACACACTGCTGACGGGCAAAGCCCGTCATGCATGTATGAATATTGTCTAGTGCAAGGTAACCGCAGGTTTGTCGAAGATGGCTTCTTCGGCAAATTGCAATTCTTCTTCTTGACCTTGCTTTTTCAACAGCATATAGGCTATCCAGCGCACCTCATCGAGGTGGACCACGGGCTGAGGTAAAGCCATGGCACGCTCAATAATAATTTCGTGCTGATGAAGCTGGATAATTTGATTGTTGAGCAAGAAACTCAAGAACCCAAGACTTTCAGGTTCCAGCTTAATTTGCTCATCTGCTGCATACACCCGCATGGTGTGTTGCGCAGGGGCCTCAATCTGATCGTCCGCCATTGCATTCAGACGGTTGATCCAATCCACTGCATCGTGAATCTCATCATCCTCGAACCCGGCTGCAAGCAGTTCCATCGCAAGCGTGTCCTGGTCGGGGCAGATGTTGTGGGCAACATAGTTTTCGAACA
>JACCDX011615877.1_pt1 | contig 23541 bp, 22 predicted proteins | sample 7449681 | NCBI WGS metagenome assembly JACCDX01 (sample SAMN15323450, study PRJNA562643) | freshwater metagenome | isolation source: river surface water | place: USA:Blue River Watershed | collected 2017-08-18
AGAAGCCTGTAGCGAAGAAGCCTGTAGCGAAGAAGCCTGTAGCGAAGAAGCCTGTAGCGAAGAAGCCTGTAGCGAAGAAGCCTGTCGCGAAGAAGCCCGTCGCGAAGAAGCCGGCCGCAAAGCCCGTGGCGAAGAATCCTGCTGCCAAGAAGCCTGTCGCCAAGAAGCCTGTCGCCAAGAAGCCTGTCGCCAAGAAGCCCGTCGCGAAGAAGCCGGCCGCAAAGCCCGTTGCGAAGAAGGCGGCGGTCAAGAGCACACCTGCCAAGAAGGTGGTCAAGAAACAGGCAGACAAGCCCGCACAGAACATCGAGGTCAAAAAGCCTGCTGCCAAGGCCAGTCCAGCCAAGCCTGTCGCTGCGGCCAAGCCCGCCACGCCGAAATCGGTCGCTCCCACCCCGACCCCTCAGTTGCCCAAGGTGGCACCCGCTGCGGCGCCTGTACCTGAGCCGCGCAAATTGACAGGCCGGGCTGCCAAGGCCGCTGCCGGTGTGCCCCCGCCGCCCAGCGCAGTTCCTTTTTCCAATCCGGCCAAGGCCAGTTTCGGTCCTGCCACCGAAGACCGTCTACCTGTTTATGTACCCGTGATGCCTCAAAAAGACCCGAAATTGACCCACAACTGGAAAACCAAAGCGGTGGATCAATTGACTGATCCCGAAGTGCTGGCCATGCCAGACTCCGAATACATGAACGATACACAACTCGCGTTTTTCCGCCTCAAGTTGCAGGCCCTCAAGCGCGACATCCTCAACAGCGCCGGCGAGACCACCGAGCATTTGCGTGAAGACACTGTGATCGTGCCCGACCCGGCGGATCGCGCCACGATCGAAGAAGAGCATGCCCTGGAGTTGCGCACCCGTGACCGCGAGCGCAAGCTGCTCAAAAAGATCGAGCAGTCGATTCAGTTGATCGACAGTGGCGATTATGGGTATTGCGATGAAACGGGTGAACCCATTGGTGTGGCCCGCTTATTGGCGCGTCCAACAGCGACCTTGTCGCTGGAGGCCCAGCAAAGGCGCGAGTTGAAACAAAAAATGTTCGGCGACTGACCCTTGTCGCACCTTAACCTGACGGGCTCACCGGTGTGTGAGCCCGTTTTTTTTCGCAGGTTCGTCGAGTCTTTTTGATTTAATCTGTCACATTGAGATCTTGCGCTAAGTGCTTCATTTTCTTGATTATTTTGCTTGATTTTTTCCTGAAATTCAGCCCTAAGTCCTTGATTTCATTGAAAAAAAATACAAAAAACCCTTGTGAAGTTGAAAAATCCTGATACAGTGCAAAAAAGTGCAAAAAAGTGGTGAAAAGTGATTCGCACCTTTCATCGGCACTTCGAGTGAGGTCTCTAAAGGGGTTTGGTCGTGTTCCAGGGTGCTTCTTCGCTCAGTCTTGACGCCAAAGGGCGTCTGTCTGTGCCCACGCGCCATCGTGAGGTGCTCAGCGCGACTGCGTCTGGGCTTTTGACGATCACCCGTCATCCGCACGGCTGTCTGATGCTGTTTCCCCGGCCCGAGTGGGAGCAGTTTCGGGCGCGCATCGCCGCGTTGCCCATGAGCGCTCAGTGGTGGAAGCGGATTTTTTTGGGAAACGCCATGGATGTCGAGATGGACAACACCGGCCGGGTGTTGATCTCACCCGAGTTGCGTGACGCCGCAAGCATCGAAAAAGAAACGATTTTGTTGGGCATGGGTCATCATTTCGAGTTGTGGGACAAAGCCACTTATGAGGCTCAGGAAGCTCAGGCCATGCAGGGTGAGATGCCCGATGTGTTCAAGGATTTCTCCTTTTGAGGCCAACCCTTGAACCTGGCATGCCTATCCCACACCACGGTTTTACTTGAACCAGCGGTTGAAGCCCTGGCGATACAGCCGGATCAGACCTACGTGGATGGAACATTTGGACGCGGTGGACACAGCCGGCGGATCCTTCAGCAACTGTCCCCCTTGGGTCGTTTGTGGGTGTTTGACAAGGATCCGGAAGCGATCGAGGTTGCGCGTTCCCTCGCTGACCCCAGGGTATCGATCCATCACGGAGGATTTTCGGCATTGGCTGATTTGCCGGCCGGATCGGTGGCGGGAGTGTTGCTCGATCTGGGGGTGAGCTCGCCGCAAATTGACAACCCCGCTAGGGGTTTTTCATTTCGCCACGATGGTCCGCTGGACATGCGCATGGATACCACGCGCGGGATCTCGGTGCGCGAATGGTTGCAAGAGGCCGAAGCAGGCCAGATAGCGGAGGTGATTCGTGACTATGGCGAAGAACGGTTTGCTGCACAGGTTGCAAAGGCGATTGTGGCTCGCCGACAGGAGCGGGGCGTCCCTGCAGGCACCGCTGAATTGGCCCAGCTCGTGGCTGGCGCGGTCAAAACCCGCGAGCCGGGCCAGGACCCTGCAACGCGGACATTTCAGGCTTTTCGGATTTTCATCAACGCCGAGCTTGAAGAGCTCGAACAGGCGTTAGAAGGAGCCCTGCGGATTTTGCAGCCCGCAGGGCGTCTGGTTGTGATCAGTTTTCATTCACTCGAAGATCGCATTGTCAAGCAGTTCATTGCGCGTCACGCGCGCGATGAGGTTGATCGACGCGCTCCATGGGCGGCGGGCAAGCCTTTGCCCCTCAAGGCTCTGGGCCGCGTGCGACCGAGTGCCCAGGAGATCGCCGGCAATCCGCGCGCCCGCAGCGCCATCATGCGTGTGGCCGAACGCACCAGGGAGCATGCATGACCCGGGTGCATTTCATGCTTTTGTTGGCCATTTTGGGCACGGCCATGTTTTTGGTCCGTACCCAATACGAGTCGCGCAAGCTGACGACCGAAATCGATCGTGCGCACTCTGAAGCCCGGCGTCTGGAAATCGAGCGCGAGCGACTCGATCTCGAGGCGCGCACCCAGGCCACGCCGCTGCGGGTCGAAAAAGTGGCTCGCGAGCAAATGGGCATGCGAACCATCAACCCGGCGATCACGGTGTATGTCAGCGATCCGTCGCGCCGCACACCGGCCAACCGCAGCATCGAGGGGACCCCGTGAGCCGCTCGGTGCGCTACACCTCAAGCCCTTTGCTGGCCAGCAAAACGCCGGTTTGGCGCAGCCAATTCGTGGTGGCTTGCATCGCTTTGGGCTTCATGACTTTGGTGGGTCGTGCAGCCTATGTGCAATTGATCGAAAACGACTTTTTCCAGCGCCAAGGTGCAGTGCGCTTTGTTCGCACGCAGGAGTTACCCGCTAACCGGGGTCGCATCCTGGACCGAAACGGTCACATCCTGGCGTCCAGCGTGCCGGTACCCAGCATTTGGGCCAGTCCCGAGGACATGGATCATGACCCGGCCAAGATCGCTGCCTTGGCCAAGGTGTTGGGCCTGTCTACGGCCGATTTGCAAGCCCGGGTGGCTGACAAAGAAAAAAGTTTTGTCTGGCTCAAGCGGCTTGCGGGCGAAGAGGTGGCTGCTCGCGTCAAAGCACTGGGCATCAAGGGGGTGCACGACCGCAAGGAGTACAAGCGCCTTTACCCCGAGGGCGAGTCGGCCGCACACATCGTGGGCTTTACCAATGTGGAGAACATGGGGCAGGAAGGCATCGAACTCGCCTTCAATGAAAAGTTGGCAGGCAAGACGGGAACCCGCCGGGTGATCAAAAACCGTCTGGGCCAAGTGGTCGAAGACATGGGGCAGACGGTCTTGCCCATTGACGGGCAAGACATTCAGCTGAGCATAGACAGCAAGGTTCAGTTCTTCGCCTATCAGAAATTGCGCGAAGCGGTACAGACCCACAAGGCCGCAGCGGGCAGTGTGGTGGTGATCGATGTCCAAACGGGTGAAGTGTTGGCGCTGGCCAACTATCCGAGCTATGCACCCGATAAGCGCGGGGTGTTGAGTGGCGCCCAGTTGCGCAACCGGGCGCTGACCGACACCTTTGAGCCTGGCTCGACCATGAAGCCGTTCGTCATCGCGTTGGCGTTGGAGCGCAACTTGGTCAAGCCGGATACCCCGATTCAGACGGCGCCTGGCAAATTGGCCATGGGCGGCCATGTCATCAGTGATGCTCACCCGCACGCCATGCTGACGGTGCATCAGGTGATTCAAAAATCAAGCAACGTCGGGACGGTCAAAATTGCCATGCAAATCCCGCCGCAACCAATGTGGGAAATGTTCACCCAGGTGGGCTTGGGGCAAAAACCACAAGTGCCGTTTCCGGGGGCGGTTTCGGGTAAATTGCGTGCCCCCAACACCTGGCGTCCGATCGAGCAAGCGACCATGAGTTACGGCTATGGATTGTCGACCAGCCTGTTTCAATTGACTCATGCTTACACGGTCTTCGCCCGCGAGGGGTTGATGCTGCCGGTGTCCATGCTCAAGCACTCGGAGAGTGAGGCGATCTCGGGACAGCGGGTTTTCGAGGCCCACCATGCCAATGCAGTCCGCACCATGTTGCACACCGTGACCTTGCCGGGGGGGACGGCTCAAAAAGCCCAAACCGTGGGCTATTCGGTGGGCGGCAAAACGGGCACAGCCCACAAGGCTGAGGGCAAGGGCTACAGTCGAAAGTACCGTGGATTTTTTGTCGGTCTGGCACCGATTGAGCAACCTCGCATTGCCGTGGGGGTGATGATCGACGAACCCACAAATGGTCAGTATTACGGTGGGGACGTGGCTGCCCCTGTGTTCAGTCAAACCGTGCAGCAGACCCTGCGCATGATGGGCGTGCCACCCGACATGACCGTCAAGCCCCAGGTGGTGGCCAAAGCCGAGCCGGAGTCGTTCTGATGGAAATGTTTAGCACCCCTCTGGAGGCCGCACTTTGGTTGCGTCGCCGAGGTGTGCGTCGCTTGCACACCGACAGCCGAAAAGTCAGTGCCGGCGATGCTTTTTTGGCCTGGCCAGGAGCTCGTCAAGATGGCCGACAGCATCTGGAAGATGCCTTGCAGCGCGGTGCTGCGGCTTGCCTGATTGAGGCCAATGGCTTTCAGCAAGGGCTGACCACGGTGACGCCTGCCTGTGCTTTGTATGCTGGCCTGAAGGCCGATTGCGGACCCATCGCCGCCGCCTATTACGATCATCCCAGCAAGCACATCGAGGTCATGGCTGCCACCGGCACCAATGGCAAGACCTCTTGCGTCTGGTGGTTGGCGCAGGCGCTGGTTCATTTGGATCAGCGATGCGCCATGGTCGGCACGCTCGGGTTAGGTGAACTGGTCTTGACCCAAGGGGGTGCGGTGCACCTCAATGGCATGAGCACCGGATTGACCACTCCGGAGGCCGTGCTGTTGCAAGGCGCGTTGCGAGATTTGTTCCAAGCCGGTGTGCGCTCTTGTGCGATCGAAGCCTCGTCGATCGGGTTGGTCGAGGGGCGTCTGGACGGTACCCGGATCCGGATCGCATTGTTTACCAACTTTACCCAGGATCATCTGGACTATCACGGCGACATGGATGCCTATTGGCAAGCCAAGCAGCGTTTGTTCGATTGGCCCGACCTCGAAGTGGCGGTGATCGGTGTGGACGATCCGCAAGGTGAGAAGTTGGTGCGACACCTGTCGCAGCACCGCCCCACAGTTCGCGTGATCACTTATGGATTGGATCCACAAGCCGATGTGCGTGCCGAACATGTGCGCTGGCAGAGCAGCACCCAAGTGTCGGGCGATTGGTCCCAGTCATTAGATATCGTCGCCTGGGGTGAGCGTTTGGAAATGACCATCCCTTGGGTGGGTGAGCACAATGTACGCAATCTGCTGGCTGTGATTGCCATGCTGAGGGCTTTGGGACATGGTCTCGAGTCCGCGGGCGCCGCTTGCCAGTCGTTGCAGCCAGTGCCGGGGCGGATGCAATCGATCAGCCAGGCAGGCGAACCTTTGGCAGTCATCGACTATGCCCATACACCCGACGCCCTGATGCAGGCATTGAAGGCCCTGCGCCCTTTGGCTGAAAGGCGTGGTGGACGTTTGTGGTGTGTGTTTGGATGCGGGGGTGATCGCGATCGCAGCAAGCGCCCCGAAATGGGAAGGGTGGCGCAGGCTTGGGCCGACCGGGTGGTGCTCACCAGTGACAATCCGCGCCAAGAAGAACCCATGGCCATTTTGCGTGACATTCGGGCCGGCTTGCTGCAGCCGCAAGGGCAAGTCAGCGTCCAAATCGATCGTGCGTTGGCCATTGTTGAAACCATCCGTCAGGCTGACCCTGCCGATGTGGTGCTGGTGGCGGGCAAAGGCCACGAGACCTACCAAGAAGTGGGTGGCGAACGACTGCCTTTTTCTGATGTCCAACAGGTGCGCATGGCCATGCGCAAAGAGGTCGCATGAGCGCCCCGCTGTTTCTTTTGGAGCAAGCCGGACGCTGGCTCGGGGTGCCGGTGTTGGGCGACCCGCTCACGCCCGTGCTTCGGGTGCACACCGACACTCGCACCCTGCAATCAGGCGATTTGTATGTGGCTCTGCGAGGCGAGCATTTTGACGGTCACGATTTTTTGCATCAGTTGGCGGCCCGGGGCGTGAAGGCCGCCGTGGCCGAAAAGGGTCTGGTGGCCAACCACCTGTGCGGGCTTGAGGTGTCAGACACCCGGCAGGCTTTGGGCGATTTGGCCAGTGCCTGGCGCCGGCAGCACCAGGTGGAGTTGATCGCTGTGACCGGCAGCAATGGCAAAACCACCTCGACGCAAATGATCGCCAGCATCTTGCGGGTGCATGCCGGTGACGCTGTCTTGGCGACCCAGGGCAATTTCAACAACGACATCGGTGTGCCCCTGACTTTATGGCGTTTGCGATCCAACCATCGGTTGGCGGTGCTCGAGTTGGGCATGAACCATCCGGGCGAGATCGCCCGTCTGGCACACTGGGCACGGCCCAGTGTGGCGCTGGTCAACAATGCCCAACGCGAGCATCAGGAGTTCATGCACAGCGTCGAAGCAGTGGCGCAAGAAAACGGCGCGGTGTTCGAAGCTTTGCCGCCGTCCGGTGTGGCCGTGTTTCCCGCCGATGCCGAGTTCACCTCGCTGTGGAAGCAACTCGCTGGCGGCCGACGAACCATCACCTTTGGCGCTGGCGGCGATGTCCGGATCGGGCAGGCGCAGGCCGAGCCGACTGGTTGGCACGCCAGCCTGCGAGTTGGCGATCAGCTTTTGGACATCGTCTTGCGGGTGCCTGGCATGCACAACTTGCGCAATGCCATGGCGGCGATTGCTTGTTGCTCGGCGATCGACATCCCTCTGCAAGCCATTGCCCGGGGTTTGGCTGAGTTTCAGCCAGTCAGCGGTCGCAGTCAGGTGCGGGTGTTGAGGGGGCATGACTGCAATCTCACGCTGATTGACGACACCTACAACGCCAATCCTGATTCGGTGCGCGCGGCCATCGATGTGCTGGCTCAGTTGCCTGGACCCAGGGTGCTGGTGTTGGGCGACATGGGCGAGGTGGGCGCTCAGGGCCCGCAATTTCATACCGAGGTGGGCGACCATGCCCGTCAGTCTGGCATTGACCATCTGATCACCCATGGCGAGTTGGCGCGGCATTCGGCACAGGCCTTTGGTGCGGCCCAGCACCACGATGACATGGACGCCCTGTGTGAGGCGGTGCAACAACTCGTGCCACAGGTCGGCAGCATGCTGGTCAAAGGGTCGCGCTTCATGCAGATGGAGCGTGTCGTGCGACACCTGGAACGATTGAACAAGGAGCAACAACCATGCTGATGTCCCTGGCCGCCTGGTTGCAAACCTTGTCACCCGAGTTCGGATTTTTCCGTGTCTTCCAGTACCTGACCTTTCGGGCTGTCATGGCTGCGCTGACGGCTTTGACCATTGGACTCGTCGCTGGCCCCTGGGTGATCCGCAAGTTGACCGAATTGAAAATCGGTCAGCCGATTCGGGGATACGGCGTCGAGGCGCATTTGAGCAAAAGCGGCACACCCACCATGGGCGGTGTGCTGATTTTGCTGTCGATTGCGATCGCCACCGTGTTGTGGTTTGACCTCTCCAATCGGTTTGTCTGGATTGTGCTGGTGGTCACTTTAGGCTTTGGCGCCATCGGCTGGGTCGATGATTGGCGCAAGGTGGTGCACAAAGACCCCGAAGGCATGCGCTCGCGCGAAAAGTATTTTTGGCAGTCGTTGATCGGGTTGAGCGCAGCCTTGTATCTGGTGTTCAGCATTTCAGAGAGCAACAACATGCGTGTGCTCGAGTTGTTCTACACCTGGGTCAAGTCGGGCTTTGATGTCGATTTGCCTCCCAAAGCAGGTTTGTTGTTGCCTTTTTTCAAGGAAGTCAGTTATCCCTTGGGAGTGTTTGGTTTCGTGATCCTGACTTACCTGGTCATCGTCGGGTCGAGCAATGCGGTTAACCTGACCGACGGTCTGGATGGCCTGGCGATCATGCCAGTGGTCATGGTGGGTTCGGCCTTGGGTGTGTTTGCCTATGTCACCGGCAGTTCCATCTATTCCAAATACCTGTTTTTCCCCTATATCCCGGGGACCGGCGAGTTGCTGATTTTTTGTGCGGCCATGGCCGGAGCCGGGTTGGCCTTTTTGTGGTTCAACACGCATCCGGCCCAGGTGTTCATGGGTGATGTCGGGGCGCTGGCTTTGGGGGCAGCCCTGGGCACCATCGCGGTCATCGTGCGCCAGGAGATTGTGTTGGCGATCATGCGCGGCATTTTCGTTGTCGAAGCCGTGTCGGTGATGTTGCAAGTGACGTATTTCAAATACACCAAACGCAAGTTCGGCCAGGGGCGTCGCTTGTTCAAGATGGCGCCTTTGCACCATCACTTTGAAAAAAGCGGCTGGCTTGAAACCCAAGTGGTGGTGCGTTTTTGGATCATCACCATGCTGTTGTGTCTGGTCGGTTTGTCCACCTTGAAATTGCGTTGAACACCATGGCCCTCACGCTCGCTCAACGTCATGTGCTCATCCTGGGTCTGGGTGACTCGGGCTTGGCCATGGCGCGCTGGTGCGTGCGGCAGGGTGCTCAGGTGACGGTCATTGATGATCGCGACGCGCCGCCACAACTGGCTGCTTTGCGCGCCGATGTGCCGCAAGCGATCTTTTTGTGCGGGTCGTTCGATGCCGCCCATCTCGAAGGCCACGGGGTGCATGCGGTATTCAAAAGCCCGGGGCTCTCGCCGCAGCAGGTGCAGCCGATTTGGCAGGCCGCCCAGGCCATGGGCCTGTGGTGTGGCACCGAACTCAGCTTGTTCAGCCAGGCGCTGGACGATCTGGCCACCGGGCGTGGTTATGTACCCTCTGTGATTGCCGTGACCGGCACCAATGGAAAGACCACGGTGACCTCGCTGACCGCGGCATTGCTAGAGCGGGCTGGCCTGGATGTCGCGGTCGCAGGCAACATCGGTCCGACCTTGCTCGACACCCTGGGCCAGCGCTTGTCGAATGTCCTGCCGCAGGTCTGGGTGCTGGAGTTGTCCAGTTTTCAGCTCAATGATGTTGAAAGCTTCAAACCCACGGCGGCCACGGTGCTCAACCTGACCCAGGATCACCTGGATTGGCACGGCGACATGTCGGCCTATGGGGCGGCCAAAGGACGCATCTGGGGTCCACAGACTTTGCGGGTCTTGCGCCGTGACGATCCCGCGGTATCTGCCTGGATTCCGTCCGCTCCAGCGGTCAGTGCGCGGCGGTCTGAAGCGGCTCAAGACACCCCCCCTGTGGTGACCTTGGGGGCCGATGTGCCTCAACGGCCAGGCGACTATGGTCTGGAAGACGTCAATGGCATGGTTTGGCTGGTGCGTGCTTTGCCCGCCGACGAAACCCTGAAACGCAAAAAAGGTGAAGTCGAGGAAATCTTCCTACAACGACTCATGCCGGCCGATGCCTTGCGCATTCGCGGGCGACACAACGCCCTGAATGCACTGGCTGCCTTGGCCCTCGCCTCCAGCACCGGCCAGCCTTTGGCACCCATGCTGTACGGCCTGCGCGAATACGCCGGTGAGCCTCATCGGGTTGAATTGGTGGCGATCATTCAAGGTGTCGAGTACTTCGATGACAGCAAAGGAACCAATGTCGGCGCCACAGTGGCCGCCATTGAAGGCCTGGGTACCGAGCGCCGTTTGTGGGTCATTTTGGGAGGCGACGGCAAAGGCCAGGACTTTTCGCCCTTGGCCGAACCGGTGGCCCGCCATGTGCAAGGCGTGGCGTTGATCGGTCGCGACGCAACCCAAGTGGCACAGGCTCTGGCGGGTTCGGGTGTGCCGCTTCACGAATTCCCTGATCTGCCGGCCGCGGTGCGTTGGTGCCGCCAGCAGGCCCAGGCCGGTGATGCCGTGCTGCTTTCTCCGGCTTGCGCCAGCTTCGACATGTTTCGCAGTTATGGTCATCGTGCCGAGGTCTATGTGCAGGCGGTGCGAGACATCGCTGCCGAGGAGGGAGTCGCATGAGCGCGGTCTGGACGCAGTGGTGGTCACGTTGGCGCGGTCATGGTGCCGAACAAGGGCCGACCGAATTGCCGGTGCGTGTCAAAGGCACCGAGTTCAGTCGCACGACGGCTGCACCAGCGCAAGTGCAGGGTGTCGATCAACCTTTGGTTTGGGTGGTTGTGACGCTGGTCTTGTGGGGCTTGGTGATGGTTTACTCGGCTTCGATTGCCATGCCCGATAACCCCCGTTTTGCCAATTACGCACCGCATCACTTTCTGCTTCGGCATGCATTTTCGATCGCAATTGCCCTGGTGGCGGCGGTGCTGGTCTTTCAGGTCTCTATCGATCAATGGGAGCGCGCCGCGCCGTGGGTCTTTGTGGCCTCGTTGGTGTTGCTGATTCTGGTGCTCATGCCTTTCATCGGAAAAGGGGTCAACGGAGCCAGGCGCTGGATCTCACTGGGCGTCATGAATTTTCAGCCCTCCGAGTTGGCCAAGCTGGGCGTGTTGCTTTATGCGGCCAGCTACATGGTGCGCAAAATGGATGTGAAAGAAAAGTTTTTCACATCCGTCGCCCCGATGGTGGTGGCGGTCGGCGTGGTGGGATCCTTGTTATTGGCCGAGCCGGACATGGGCGCTTTCATGGTGATCGCTGTCATCGCCATGGGCATCTTGTTTTTGGGCGGGGTCAATGCCCGCATGTTTTTCTTGATTGCGCTGGTGCTGCTGGTGGCTTTTGCCCTGATGATTGCCTTGTCCGAATGGCGACGGGAGCGGATTTTTGCCTACCTCGATCCCTGGAGCAAAGAGCACGCACTTGGCAAGGGGTATCAGTTGTCGCATGCACTCATTGCGATTGGGCGTGGCGAATTGTTCGGGGTCGGATTGGGTGGAAGCATCGAGAAGTTGCATTGGTTGCCCGAGGCTCACACCGACTTCTTGTTGGCCGTCCTGGGTGAAGAGTTCGGATTTGTGGGGCTCCTCACCGTGATCGGCTTGTACTTGTGGCTGACCCGGCGCATCATGCAGATCGGTCGCATGGCGGTGGCGATGGACCGGGTCTTCGCCGGACTGTTGGCACAAGGCGTCGGCATCTGGATTGGTTTCCAGTCCTTCATCAACATGGGGGTGAATCTGGGGGCACTGCCCACCAAGGGACTGACTTTACCGTTGATGAGCTACGGCGGTTCGGCCATGTTGCTCAACCTCATTGCATTGGCTGTGGTGTTGCGGGTCGATCACGAAAACCGGCAAATGCAACATGGAGGACGGGTCTGATGTCACACGTTGCCCTGATCATGGCAGGCGGAACCGGAGGGCATATTTTCCCGGGCTTGGCGCTGGCCGAGGGGTTGCGGCAAAACGGCTGGCAGGTGCATTGGCTGGGCGCACCTGAACCCAGCATGGAGAGCCAGTTGGTTCCGCCGCAAGGTTACCGGTTGTGGCCGGTTGAGTTTGGCGGCGTGCGGGGCAAGGGCTTGCGCACTCTGTTCACATTGCCGATTCGTTTGCTGCGGGCGGGGTTGCAAAGCCGCCGGGTCTTGCGCCAGATCCGCCCGGCGGTGGTGGTGGGCATGGGCGGTTACATCACGGTGCCGGGCGGCTTGGCTGCGTGCGCCCAGGGCATACCGTTGCTGCTGCACGAGCAAAATTCAATCGCTGGCATGGCCAACCGGATATTGGCCCGGTTCGCACATCAGTCTTTCAGTGCCTTTCCTGATGCATTGACCGGTGCCGATTGGGTGGGCAATCCCTTGCGTGCTGCGTTTTTGCAGCAAGCAGAGCCGGCTCAACGGTTTGCAGGTCGCAGCGGTCCGTTGCGGGTGTTGGTGGTCGGCGGCAGCCTGGGGGCACAGGCCCTCAACCAGGTCGTGCCGCAAGCCCTGGCGCTGTTGCCGCCTGAGATTCGACCTCAAGTGCGGCATCAAAGCGGTGCCAAGCAGATTGATGCCCTCAAGGCCCATTACGCCCAGGCCGGAGTTGAGGCCGAGTTGACCCCGTTCATCGACGACACCGCACAGGCCTATGCCGAGGCCGATTTGGTGATTTGTCGAGCCGGTGCCAGCACCGTGACCGAATTGGCTGCGGTGGGTGCCGCCGCCTTGTTCGTGCCTTTCCCGCATGCCGTCGATGATCACCAAACCCACAACGCCCGTTTTTTGGCCGATCGGCAAGCCGCATGGTACTGCCCGCAATCTGAATTGACCGCGCAGAGTCTGGCTGAGCGTTTGCGCCATTTGAAGCGTGACGAACTGTGTGCCATGGCACAGCGGGCCCACACCTGCCGCCAGACTCAGGCCACGGCCCGAATGGTTCAGTCTTGTCAAGAGGTGGTCGCATGAAGCACGCGATCCGTCACATTCACTTTGTGGGCATCGGTGGCGCCGGCATGAGCGGCATTGCCGAGGTGCTCCTTAATCTGGGCTATCAAATCTCAGGTTCCGATTTGACCGACAGCCCGGTCTTGCAGCGCCTGCGGAGCCTGGGGGTCCGCACTCATGTGGGCCACCGGGCTGAACACACAATGGGGGCCGATGCCGTGGTGACATCGACCGCCGTCGACGCCAGCAACCCTGAAGTGGTGGCGGCACACGCCAAACTGATCCCGGTAGTACCGCGAGCGGTGATGCTCGCCGAGTTGATGCGACTCAAGCAAGGCATTGCGATCGCCGGAACCCACGGCAAGACCACCACCACCAGCTTGGTGACCAGCGTCTTGGCCAGCGCAGGTCTCGATCCCACCTTCGTCATTGGCGGCAGGCTCAACAGCGCAGGCGCCAATGCCAAACTGGGCAGTGGCGAGTACATCGTGGTCGAAGCCGATGAATCCGATGCGTCCTTCCTGAATCTGATCCCCGTGATGGCCGTGGTGACCAACATCGATGCCGATCACATGGACACTTATGGGCATGATTTCGACCGTCTCAAAAGTGCTTTCATCGAATTTCTGCATCGCATGCCGTTTTACGGTGCGGCCATCTTGTGCCTCGATGACCCCGCATTGCGAACCATCTTGCCCCGGGTGTCGCGCCCCATCACCACCTATGGCTTGGACGAGGGCGCCCAGGTCCGTGCGGTCAATGTTCGACCCGAGGGCGTGCGCATGCGATTCACGGTGCAACGCCGCAACGGCATCGAGTTACCCGATCTGGAGGTCAGTCTGAACTTGCCCGGCGTACACAATGTGCGCAACGCCTTGGCGGCGATTTCGGTCGCCACCGAATTGGGGCTCGATGACCAGGCGGTCTGTCAGGCCTTGGCCGAATTCAAAGGCGTGGGGCGCCGATTCCAGAGGCATGGTGAGATCCCCGTCCAAGGCGGGCACTTCACCTTGATCGAAGATTATGGCCATCATCCGGTTGAATTGGCCGCCACCCTTGCTGCCGCCCGGGGCGCTTTTCCGGGTCGCACCATCCGGGTCGCGTTCCAGCCGCACCGGTACACCCGCACCCGCGATTGCTTCGAAGATTTTGTCAGGGTGCTGGCCCAGGCCGACGGGGTCTGGTTGACCGAGGTCTATGCCGCCGGAGAAGCACCGATCGTTGCGGCCGATGGGCGCAGCCTGGCGCGCGCCCTGCGGGTCGAGGGCTTGGGTGACATTCACTTCAGTCCCGACATTCAGGGGCTGACCGCGCAGATTCTGGCGCAGGCGCAAGCGGGTGATGTGGTGATGTGCATGGGGGCCGGATCGATCGGGCAAGTTCCCCAACTCATTCAGCAAGCGAGGGGCTCATGAGTCGTTGGTCCTTGCCCCCTGTTCCCGATTTGCCGGCCGGCACCCGCGTGGCGGTCCTGACGGGGGGCACATCCTCCGAGCGCGAAGTCTCTCTGATGTCAGGCCAGGGAGTGTTACAGGCGCTGCTGAGCCAGGGGATCGATGCGCGTGCATTCGACCCCGCCCAACGCCCGCTGAGCGACTTGAAAACCGAGGGTTTTGATCGCGTCTTCATTGCCCTGCATGGTCGACATGGAGAAGACGGTACGGTACAAGGTGCGCTGGAGTTGTTGGGCTTGCCCTACACCGGCTCTGGCGTGCTGGCCTCCGCCTTGGCCATGGACAAAGTCATGACCAAGCGGATCTGGTCCAGCGTCGGATTGGCCACACCGGCATCGGTCAGTCTGGATCGCGATCAGCAAACGCCCCGGCGCCTGGCGCAAATCCCGGCCCAATTGGGCTTGCCCTTGATCGTCAAGCCTCCCCATGAAGGCTCATCGATCGGTGTGACCAAGGTCGAGCGGGCCGACCAACTCGAAGCGGCCGTGCGCCTCGCAGTCGGGCTTGACCCGATGCTGTTGGCCGAGGCCTTCATCGAGGGCGATGAAGTGACTTGCCCTGTGTTGGGGCAAGGTGCAGATGCGGTGGCCTTGCCCGTGGTGCGCATCGCCGCACCCGAAGGGGCATACGATTACCACAACAAATATTTCACCGATGCAGTTCAGTACCACTGTCCCAGTGGTTTGCCGGCTGAGTTGGAGGAACGGATCCAGCAACTGGTGTTGGCGTCGTATCGCGAGCTGGGCTGCCGCGGCTGGGGGCGTGCCGATCTGATGATTCGACGTCACGATCAGCAACCCTTTTTGCTCGAAATGAACACCTCACCTGGCATGACATCGCATTCGCTGGTGCCCATGTCGGCGCGGGCAGCCGGCATCAGTTACGAGGCCTTGTGCGTGTGGCTGATCAGCGCCGCCACCCTGGATCGGAGGACTGCATGAAGCATGCCCTGGCCCCGGTGCCCTTCGATGTCAAGTTGATGAACAGCTTATCCGCACTGATGGTGCTGGGGTTGCTGGTGATGTTCGGTCTCACGCTGATGACCTGGATCTCCCTTTTGCCCCTGTTTGCATTGACCGGCATCACCATCACCGGCGATGTGCGTCACACCAATCAGGTCACGCTCAAGGCCAATGTGACTCCGAAGCTCCAGGGGAATTTTTTCAACATCGACTTGCAACAAACCCGACAGGTTTTTTTGCAGATGCCCTGGGTTCGCAACGCTTGGGTCCAGCGGGAATTTCCCAACCGCCTGCGCGTGCACCTCGAAGAGCATCGCCCGGTGGCCTATTGGGGACAGTCGGGCGATGAACGGTTGCTCAACAGCCACGGTGAAATTTTCTCGGCCAATTTGGGTGAGCTGGACGAAGATCGCCTGCCACGACTCAGTGGCCCCGACAACCAGTCGGCGCTGGTCTATCAAGCCTACGAAGTGTTGCGACAGCCCTTCAGCGACATGGGATTGGAGATTGCCTCGCTCGAACTCAGCCCCCGGGGCAGTTGGCGTGCCCAAAGCGTCCAAGGTGCCGTCATCGAAATGGGGCGTGGGACACCCGCAGAGATTGGACAAAAGTTCATGGGATTTGCCCAGACCTTCCACGAAGCCGGCCAGCGTTGGGGGCGGCGATTGAATGCGCTGGAATGGGCCGATTTGCGGCATGAGGGGGGTTATGCCTTGCGATTGCGTGGCGTCAGCACGGTCGAACCCCAAAAAGGCGTCAGATAACAGGAGATCACGAGGTCCACATGGCAAAAGAATACAAGGATTTGGTGGTAGGGCTGGACATTGGGACCAGCAAAATCATGGCGGTCGTGGCGGAAATCTTGCCGGGCGGCGAGATGAAGCTGGCGGGTCTGGGGGTGGCACCCAGCCATGGTCTCAAACGCGGCGTGGTGGTCAACATCGACGCCACCGTGCAAAGCATCCAGCACGCTCTGAAAGAAGCGGAGTTGATGGCAGATTGCAAGATCACCAGGGTTTACACCGGCATCACAGGCAGTCACATTCGGGGCCTCAACTCGAGTGGCATGGTGGCGATCAAAGACCGCGAGGTGACCACGGCCGATGTGTCGCGCGTGCTCGAGACCGCCAAGGCGATCAACATTCCCACCGATCAGCGTTTATTGCTGGTCGAGGCGCAAGAGTTTGTGATCGATGGCCAAGACGTCAAGGAGCCCATTGGCATGAGCGGCATCCGGCTGGAAGCCAAAGTGCACATCGTCACAGGCGCCCAAAGCGCGGCCGAGAACATCATCAAGTGCGTGCGCCGCTGCGGCCTCGATGTTGAACAACTGATGCTCAATCCGTTGGCCTCCAGCCATGCGGTTTTGACCCCTGACGAAAAAGAGCTGGGTGTGGCATTGGTGGACATCGGCGCCGGGGCCACCGACGTCACCATCTTCACGGGGGGGGCCATCCGTCACACGGCCGTGATCCCCATCGCAGGCGATTTGATCACCAGCGACATTGCCATGGCCTTGCGCACCCCCACCAAAGACGCCGAAGACATCAAAGTCGAGTCGGGTTATGCCAAGCAAATGTTGGCCGACCCCGAAATGCAAGTTGAGGTTCCCGGGCTCGGTGATCGCGGCCCGCGCATGCTCAGCCGTCAGGCACTGGCCGGAGTCATTGAGCCCCGGGTCGAAGAGATTTTTTCACTGGTTCAGCAAGTCATCCGGGATTCGGGCTTTGAAGAAGTCTTGTCCTCTGGCGTGGTACTGACCGGTGGCAGCTCGGTCATGCCTGGCATGGTCGAGTTGGGTGAGGACATCTTTCTCAAACCGGTGAGACGCGGTTTGCCTCATTACCGGGGGCCTTTATCCGACATGGTGTCGCAACCGCGTGCGGCGACCGTCTTGGGCTTGCTCGAAGAAGCCCGCATGGGTCGCATGAGAGGCATGAAGGTGGCTCAGAGCAGTGGTTCGGTCAAAACCACGCTCGGACGGATCAAAGACTGGTTCGTGGGGAATTTCTGATGACTGCACAGTTCAAATTCCACACCGAAGGGTGCCGGGCGCGCACGCCGTGCCAGGTTGGCAAAACCCGTTGGCAGCCATGCTGCAGGGGAGCACCACCCATGCGATGTTGAAGCCTGACCCAATTCCTAAAACATTCACCATCCAAACCAAGCAACTGCACATAGACATTGGAGAAAACATGAGCATCGAAATGATTGAGACTGAAGAATTCAACTCGGGCACCCTGATCAAAGTGATCGGCGTGGGCGGCGGCGGTGGTAACGCAGTCGAACACATGATCACATGTGGCGTGCAAGGCGTGGAGTTCATTTGCGCCAACACCGACGCCCAGGCTCTGCGCGCCAGTTCGGCCCACAAAATGATCCAGCTCGGCCACAGTGGTCTGGGGGCTGGCAGCAAGCCTGAGCGCGGCCGCGAGGCTGCCGAGGCTGCAGTGGATCAAATCCGCGAAACGCTCGAAGGCTGCAACATGTTGTTCATCACTGCCGGCATGGGTGGGGGAACCGGCACCGGGGCAGCACCTGTGGTGGCTCGGATCGCGCGCGAGATGGGCATTTTGACCGTGGGTGTGGTGACCAAGCCCTTTGAGTGGGAAGGGGGCCGTCGGATGAGCCATGCCGAAGCCGGATTGGCCGAACTCGAAGCCAATGTCGACTCGCTGATCGTGGTGCTCAACGAAAAGCTGATCGATGTCTTGGGTGAAGATGTCAGCCAGGACGAAGCTTTTGCCTATGCCAACGATGTATTGCGCAATTCGGTCGGGGGCATCGCCGAAATCATCAACGTCGAAGCCTTGGTCAACGTCGACTTTGAAGACGTGCGCACAGTCATGAGCGAGCAAGGCAAGGCCATGATGGGCACTGCCAAGGCCAGTGGCCCGGATCGGGCCCGCATTGCTGCCGAGCAAGCCGTGGCTTGCCCGTTGCTGGAAGGCGTCGACATGTCAGGCGCCAAAGGTGTGCTGGTGCTGATCACCGCCGCCAAAGGAGGCCTGAAGTTGTCCGAGTCGCGCAAGGCCATGGAGGCCATCAAGGCCTATGCTTCGCCCGATGCCCAACTGATCTACGGGACCGCCTATGACGAAAGCCTGGGCGATGAGATTCGCGTCACCGTGGTCGCTACCGGTTTGTCGGGTGCGAGCTCGTTGCGGGGGACGCAGCCCCTCAAGGTCATCCGCACGGGCACCGACAACGTGCCTGTGAATATCAACGAAGGCACGGCCTCCGTCGCCAACGGCACCCCTGTGGGTTTGACCCAGCCCAGCTACACCGGTCTGGAAGTCCCCAGTGTTTGGCGCACCAACCGCACGCAAGCGGCGGCCAGGGTTGACGCCCTGTCTTCGGGCGGCATGGATGACCTTGAAATCCCGGCCTTTTTGCGCAAGCAGGCGGACTAAAGCGATAAAATAGGATCGTGCTGCAACAAAGAACGATCCAATCGCTGACCCGGGCTGTCGGGGTGGGCTTGCACAGCGGTCAACGCGTTGAGTTGACCCTGCGCCCGGCCCTGCCCGACACTGGCATCGTGTTCCGTCGGGTTGACCTCAGCCATCCCGTGGATATTGGTGTTCACGCCCTGGCTGTTTCAGACACCCGCTTGGCTTCGACCATCAGTGCCCAGGGGGTCAAGGTTCATACCATCGAGCACCTCATGTCGGCGTGCTCGGGGTTGGGCATTGATAACCTTTATGTCGACATCACGGCCGAAGAGGTACCGATTCTGGATGGTTCGGCATCGTCCTTTGTCTATTTGCTTCAAAGTGCCGGCATTCAATTGCAAAACGCACCTAAACGATTTGTTCGCATTCTCGAACGCATCGAAGTCAGCGAAGGGCAGGGTGAACAGGCCAAATGGGCTCGCCTCGATCCTTATCAGGGGTTCAAACTCAGTTTCGAGATTGATTTTCATCATCCGGCAGTGGATGCCACGGGGCAGCAAGTGTCCTTCGACATGGCCAGTGGCCGATACGCGCGCGACATCGCCCGGGCTCGCACTTTTGGTTTTACCCGCGACGTTGAAAACATGCGTGCCAATGGCCTGGCTCTGGGCGGCGGACTCGACAACGCCATCGTGATGGATGATTACAAGGTTCTCAATGCCGATGGCTTGCGCTATGACGACGAGTTCGTCAAACACAAAATCCTCGACGCCATGGGTGACCTGTACATTTTAGGTAAACCTTTGCTGGCTGCTTACAGTGCCTTCAGATCCGGGCACGCCCTGAACAATCGCTTGTTGCGGGAATTGCTCAGCCGTCCGCAGTCGTTCGAGGTGGTGACTTTTTCCGACGCCCGCCAAGCGCCGCGTGGCCTGGCCGAATTGGCCCCGGCCTGGTGACCCCCATGCGGGTCTTGGGGGTGGATCCCGGTTTGCGTTGCACAGGTTTTGGCGTCATTGAAAACGACGCCACGAATTGGCGCTATGTGGCCAGTGGCATCATCAGCACGGCACAAGCCCCCAGTCATGACCTACCGGCCCGGATCGGTTTGCTGTTTGCCGGCTTGACTGAAATCATCGCCAGATACCAACCGGATGTCTCGGCCGTCGAAATCGTCTTTGTCAACGTCAACCCCCAAGCCACCTTGAAATTGGGGCAAGCCCGCGGCGCTTGCCTGAGTGCTTTGACGCAGGCCCAGATCCCGGTTCACGAGTACACGGCCTTGCAAATGAAGCAGGCTGTGGCCGGACACGGTAAGGCGGCCAAAGCGCAGGTGCAAGAAATGGTCAAACGCATGCTGAATTTGCCCGGTTTGCCGGGGCCGGATGCCGCCGACGCTTTGGGTTTGGCCATCACCCACGCCCATGCCCACCGCAACCTGGCTTTGCTTCAAGGCCGGGGGCAGGCGTCGCGCAGTGGCTCTGCGTACCGCCAAGGTCGGGCGGCCTGAAGCAAGACCCCCCTTTCAACCGAAAGTCAACGCCATGAACAGAAAAGGCATCATCCTCGCAGGCGGCTCTGGCACCCGGCTCTACCCGGTGACGCAAGCGATTTCAAAGCAACTGCTGCCGGTTTACGACAAGCCCATGATTTATTACCCCTTGAGCACCCTGATGCTGGCCGGAATCCGCGAGGTGCTCATCATTTCCACACCGCAAGACACCCCGCGGTTCCAGGAACTGCTTGGCGATGGAAGCTCATGGGGCATGAGCCTGAGCTACGCCGTCCAGCCCAGTCCGGACGGATTGGCGCAGGCCTTCATCATCGGGCGCGAGTTTGTCGCGGGCAGGCCCAGCGCATTGGTCTTGGGGGATAACATTTTTTACGGCCACGACCTGGTCAAACAGCTGCAGCAGGCGGCCTGTCGCGAGCAGGGTGCCTCGGTATTTGCATATCATGTCCAAGACCCAGAGCGTTATGGCGTGGTCGAATTCGACCCTCAGCACCGCGCCCTGTCGATCGAGGAAAAACCTCAAAAACCAAAATCCAATTACGCGGTGACCGGTTTATATTTTTATGATGAACAGGTGTCAGATATTGCCCGGGACATCCAACCCTCGGCCCGGGGTGAATTGGAAATCACCGACGTCAATCGGATTTATTTGGAGCAGCAACAACTCCATGTTGAAATCATGGGCCGTGGTTATGCCTGGCTCGATACCGGTACCCATGACAGCCTGCAAGAGGCGGCCAGTTTCATCGCCACCCTGCAAAAACGACAGGGTCTGATGGTGGCGTGTCCGGAAGAAATTGCCTATTCCCAGGGCTGGATTGACGCCGTTGCGGTAGAAAGAATTGCAAGGCCGTTGGCCAAAAACGGATATGGTCAATATTTACTTCGTTTAATATCAAATTAATGCGAAGTTCCCAATCATTCAAATACTGATGCATGGACATGGCTTATCAAATCATTCCGACCGACATTCCTGAGGTGCTTTTGCTCCAACCGCAGGTCTTTGGAGATGCCAGGGGGTTTTTCCTTGAAAGTTTTAATCAGCGCGATTTTCATAAAGTCACCGGTCTGAATATTGATTTTGTTCAGGATAACCACAGCCGGTCGGGACGCGGTGTTTTGCGGGGCTTGCACCACCAGGTGCAAAAGCCACAGGGGAAACTGGTGCGGGTGATTCAGGGTGAGGTGTTGGATGTGGCAGTCGATTTGCGCCCTGGCTCAGCCACTTTGGGCCAGCACGTTGCCCATCGCCTCAGTGCAGAAAATCATATGCAAATGTGGATCCCGCCGGGCTTCGCGCACGGGTTTCTGGTTTTGAGTGAAAGCGCCGATTTTTTATATAAAACCACCGAATATTGGCACCCGGAGCACGAGCGGTCAGTAGCCTGGAACGACCCGGATTTAAATATCGATTGGCATTTGGCTGAATATCAAATCACCCAACCTGTATTAGCGCCCAAGGATGCTGCTGCGTCTTCCTGGAAAAACCACTTGAAAGAAAATCAGGGCTGACGGGAATCCCCGACAGCCCTGCTGCAAATCAAAACCGGTTTATCAGGATTTAATTTCTGCGCTGGCCAGTTCGCCTTTGGCATTCAGGTCAGCCACCCATTTGGGCATGCGACCCCGGCCGGTCCACGTGTTGGCGGGGTTGGCCGGATCGCGGTACTTGGGGGCCACTTTGGCGCGGGGAGCGCCGGCGGCCTTGCGCGGAGCCTTGGCGGCGGCACCTTTGCTGCGCTTGCTACCCAAGGCGGCGGCAATTTGTTCAGCGCTCAAACCGGCATTGCGGGCAATTTGAACAATTTGAGCCAGAGCTTTGTCGTGGGTGCGAGAAAGTAATTTCTTTTCTTCCCGCTCCAATTTGGCACGGGCGGCCCGGATTTTTTCCAATTGGCTATTGACATTGACGCGCGGCATGGCGGTTCCTTTCAAAAAATATATGAGTTGAATAACCCGTTGATTTTAGTCTTTAATTGAAAAGGTCGCTACTGTTATTAATTTAAATATTAAATAGTGAGTGTTGCTGATATTAAATCCACTCCGGGGTAATGATGAATGAAGGTTCACATTGTGCAGAGCTTGCCTGGCAGGATCGACCAGAAATTGCAACATGTTAGCTGGCACTGACAAACTTTGGTGCAAAATGCTGTCAAATTCGCAACCCCGCACCATGTCTGATTCCAACCCCCGCATCGATTTCCGTGACAAGGCCGAGATCCTGGCTCAAGCCTTGCCTTACATCCGCAAGTTCCACGGCAAGACCTTGGTCATCAAGTACGGTGGCAACGCCATGACCGACCCGGCTTTGCAAGCCGACTTCGCCGAAGATGTGGTGTTGCTTCGGCTGGTGGGCATGAACCCGGTGGTGGTGCATGGTGGCGGCCCGCAAATTGAAAACGCCCTGTCGCGCCTGGGCAAAAAAGGCGAGTTCATTCAGGGCATGCGGGTCACCGACGCCGAAACCATGGAAGTGGTCGAGTGGGTGCTGGCCGGTGAGGTGCAGCAAGACATTGTGGGGTTGATCCAGCAAGCGGGCGGTAAAGCGGTGGGTCTGACCGGTCGCGATGGAGGGCTGATTCGGGCCCAAAAGCTGAAGATGGTCGACCTCAAAGATGCCAGCATCGAGCACGATGTGGGGCAGGTGGGGGACATCACCGCCATCGATCCCAGCGTGGTCATTGCCTTGCAAAAAGACGCCTTCATCCCCGTCATCAGCCCGATTGGTTTTGGTGCTGACAACGAAAGTTACAACATCAATGCCGATGTGGTGGCCGCCAAGCTGGCCACGGTGCTCAAGGCCGAAAAATTGGTGCTGCTCACCAACACCCCGGGCGTGCTCGACAAACAAGGGCAATTGCTGACCGACTTGTCGGCGCGCCGGATTGATGAGTTGTTCGCCGATGGCACCATCAGCGGAGGCATGTTGCCTAAAATCGCCGGGGCCCTCGATGCCGCCAAGAGTGGGGTGCATTCAGTTCACATCATCGATGGCCGGGTGCCCCATGCCCTGTTGTTGGAAATCCTGACTGATCAGCCATTTGGCACCATGATCCGTTCGCACTGAGGAGATTGCACCATGAATGAGCCCATGGCCGGGACCCCTGAGCAACCCCCCCTCGAATCTGGCGAGGCCGGCAGCCCCCTGCGTAAGAGGCCCAAGCCCGGTGAGCGCCGCATCCAGATTTTGCAGGCTTTGGCCGCCATGCTCGAAAAGCCCGGTGCCGATCGCGTCACCACCGCCGCTCTGGCCGCCCAGTTGCAAGTCAGTGAGGCTGCGTTGTACCGCCATTTCGCCAGCAAGGCCCAGATGTTCGAAGGGCTGATTGATTTCATCGAGCAAAGTGTTTTCACCCTCATCAACCAGGTGGCTGAGCGCGAGGGCGATGGTGCGGCAAAAGCGGGCCGCATCGTGTCCCTGGTGTTGCAATTCGGCGAGCGCAACCCCGGCATGACCCGCGTCATGGTGGGCGATGCGCTGGTGAGTGAGCACGAGCGTTTGCAGCAACGCATGAATCAATTTTTTGATCGCATCGAACTCAGTTTGCGCCAGGTTTTGCGTGAATCAC
>JACCDX010168410.1_pt1 | contig 23537 bp, 23 predicted proteins | sample 7449681 | NCBI WGS metagenome assembly JACCDX01 (sample SAMN15323450, study PRJNA562643) | freshwater metagenome | isolation source: river surface water | place: USA:Blue River Watershed | collected 2017-08-18
GCAATATCTCTTCGCCACTGCAAATCTTCAACTGGCAGAGCCAAGGTAATAGTGTCAAAGCGGTGAAGGAGCTCCTTCAGAATCTCTTGACCTTCTACCCGGGCAAGCGGAGCACCAAGGCAGACATGAACACCTCTGCCGAATGCGAGATGTTTACGAGTATCTCGATGAAGATTGAAAAGATCTGGCTCTTCAAAGATAGATGGATCGCGATTTGCTGATGCGAGAATCGGAAGCACTAATTGCCCTGCTGGTATTTCAACTGAAGCAATCTCCATCGCTTTCTTTGTGATCCTCCAGGAGCGAGGAACAGAACCATCAAATCGAGCCATCTCATCAACCGCTTGTGGAATCAACTCTGGATTGGCCCGCAACTCTGTGATGGCGCCAGGGTTGCTGAGAAGCGCCAAGAGCCCGTTGCCCAATAGGTGCGTTGTTGTCTCATGGCCGGCGACAAAGAGAGTCACCATCGTTGAGAGCAGTTCAGAATCGTTGAGGGCGCCACTTTGACTCTCGGCGCTGACAAGAGCCGAGATGATGTCTTGCTGTGGGTCAAGTTTTCCGAGGGCATGCGCCGCTCTTCGATGATTCGCTAACTCGCTGACGAAATCCCGCATCTCATTGAGCATCGCTTCTGCATGCAGCGCCTTCTCTGGATCAATTTTCCCACCTTTCTCATAGAGCCCATTGATTGCATGAGCCCAACGAATCAGATGTGGAATATCTTCCGCTTGCGAACCCAATAGACGACCTACGACAAGCGCTGGGACGGGTGTAAAGAGTTCAGCGATGAGGTCTGCCTCTTGAGATAGACGATCAAGAGTTTGGCTGACGATGGTTGAAGTTATTGGCCGCATCATCTCTGAGATTTTTGGAGTAAATGCCTGAGCCAAAAGAGAGCGTAATCTCTTATGTTCAGGAGCGTCAGAGTGAGCTAAGCCCGTGGCAAAGTGCATCTGCAGCAACTGTAATTGCTCTTGGATTTCAGGATCTAGTTGATTGATCAGATGGAGAACACGACCTTTACTCGAGTAATTCTCATGGTCGTGAAGAATCGCAGAAACATCCTCATGGCGCGTAACAATCCAACCGCCTAAGGTCTCGCTAAAAAAGACTGGATACTCTTTACGCAATCGAGCAAAGAGTGGGTATGGGTTTGAGAAGTAGCTTCCATCACTGAGCGCATCGCGTACAAGGTGATCTGGATGCATGAGAAGAATTTACCGCCACTTTTATCACCTGCATAGGTCTGCTCAATTGAAGAATTGTTAAGTATTCTTTCCGCTATGAATCACGATGAGGCATTTTCCGGAAAGATCTCCGCGCTCCGCTCTTTGATGGTTGAGAAAGAGCTTGCTGCACTTATATTGCGCAGAAATCCCAATCTCGCTTGGGCCATTAGCGGAAGATCACATGTGCCAACGACAATCGATGCCGCTTGCTTTGATCTCGTCATCACAGAAGATTCGGTATTCGCGGTTACCAACGCAATTGAGGCTCCTCGCCTTGCCGCTGAAGAATTTCCACACGGGCTAGAAATCAAAGTTGTTCAATGGTGGGAAGGTCGCAACCACGGACTTCCAGCTGATATCGCAATGGGCTCAGATCAGCCTGGAGCAGGGCTTTTAGACCTTGGCCTCGAAATTGAGATGCTCCGTGCTTCGCTCGATCAATATGATCAAGAGCGCCTCGCCGATATATCTCGTCGCTCCGCGCTTGCTCTTGGCGAAGCGATGAAAGAGGTAGATAGCAATGATCGCGAGATTGATGTGGCGGCGCGAATTACATCTGCCCTCTGGCGCCACAATTTAGAGATCTCATTCTTAGGAGTTGCGGGGGAGTCTCGGGTAAAGAAGTTCCGCCATCCATTGCCGACTGAGTCATTAATTGGCAATAGAGCGAGCGCCTCGATCTGTGCCAAGGAGAAGGGCCTCATCGCATCGGTTACCCGCATCGTGACCTTCGGCGAACTCACTGCGACCGAAGAGGCTGAATATGCATCCATTCTCGAAGTTGAAGCTGACTTCTTAGATGCCACAGTTATTGGCGCACCTTTCTCAACTGTTATCGATGTGGCCGCTCGCTCCTATGGCGTCCATGGCTTCGATAGCGATGAGTGGCACCGCCATCACCAAGGTGGTCCCACCGGCTTTATGCCACGTGATTGGCCGGCAACGCCTAGCAGCGCACGCCTGATTCAAGAGCACCAGCCAATCGCCTGGAACCCAACCGGCAAGGGCTGGAAGGTGGAAGAGACTCTGCTGACATCCCAAGGCGGAAATCGACTGCTGACAGGGGATTCGCTCTGGCCACAGCGCACGGTGCGAGGTCGAATCCGCCCCGATCTCCTTCGAAGGTAGCGATTACGCCCTTTATAACAATTGGGTAAATACGAGAAATACCTCTGACACCCCATTGACGAGGGGGTATCCGAGAGGCACACTTCTCCAAGAGGTCTTACCACTTGGAGGATTATGAGCACCGTCGCTCTTGTAGCACTAGCCCGTCCAACCTTTGATCTCGCATGCGCTCAGGGTAATTTCGATAGCGCCCGCGCACTTCTCCAAGAGCTTGGTGCGACAGTGGTCGGACCAGCAGAGCTTGTGATGACTGTTGAAGATGTAGCAGCTGTGACACTTCCAGAGGCTGATCTCCATATCCTCTTTATGGCCTCATTCTCAGATGCATCTCCCGCTGTTGAATTATTGGGATCTGTAAAGGGCCCCGTTCTCGGTTGGTCGATGCGCGAACCTGGCGAGGTCGGAGAGCGCCTCAAACTCAACTCGATGTGTGGCGTCAACCTTGCAGCACATGCGCTGATGGATGCCGGTCAATCAATTCGCCACATCCATGGAAATGCAGATGAGGCGCATGTGCGAACAGCTATCGCTGATGCGCTCGCTGGAAAACTTCCAGAGGCAAAAACACCAACAAATATTTCAGCAGAACGCGCACCACAAGATGTTGCAGATAAAGCTTTTGCATGGCTTAAGGGAAAGAAAGTTGGCGCAGTTGGTGAAGCGCCGGTTGGCTTTACGCCATGTCTCTTCGATGGCCCAAAGCTGAACTCACTCTTTGGTTTAGATGTTCGTCAGATCTCAATCGATAATGCATTCGAACGTATCTCTGCCGTCGAACCAGCCCGTGCAGATAAAGCCTATGCAGCAGCTCTTGCAGACCAGCCATCTCTTGGTGATGTCAATGTAGAGCAGGCAAAGAAGGTGTACGGAGTTGAAGTTGCACTCGATGATTGGCGTGAAGAAGATGCACTTGATGCAATCGCAATTCGCTGCTGGCCAGAATTCCCAACAGATCTCGGTGCATGCATCTGTTCTTCATTGGGCCGTCTCTCAGATCGCGGAACAGTCACCACCTGCGAACGCGATGTATTAGGTGCAGTCACAATGTTGGTCTGTGAAGCGCTTGGTTCTGATGAGAACTATCTCGTAGATATCGTCGATCTCGTTGAAGACGAAGGACTCTTACGTTTATGGCACTGTGGATCTGCTGCAACAAAACTTGCCGCTGATCCTAAGAGCGCTACCCAATATATCCACTGCAATCGCAAACTCGGCGTTGCAGGTAATTTTCCGCTCAAGACCGGACCAGTAACTCTGTTCCGTATTGATCGGGATGTAGATCCGAGCAATAGCACGGGTTTACGTATGGTTGTGAGCCGAGGGGAATCAATCCCAGCTCCCAATCATTTCCAGGGCAATACAGCGACAGTTCGAACCGAACCAGATGCTGCTGTCTTGGTGAATGGAATAGTCACTGGCGGATACCCGCATCACTTAGTCATTTCATGGATTGATGTGAGACCAGGTATCCGAAAGATGGCGGACATGCTCGGCATTCCCCTCACTGAATGGTAAGAACCACAAACCAATAAACCCAACTAGGCAAGGACTACAGAATGAAAGCTCAAGGAATCAAGACCTTCGGCGCTCGTCGTATCGCAGCCGTAGCAACAGTTGCATTCGCACTCGTTGCAACAGCGATGCCATCGACCTTCGCTGCAGGTGAAGTATTCGGTAAGTCATGTACAACAGAAGGTGTTAGCACCGGAAACATGACAACATCATTGATCTGTACAAAGGGATCAAATGGCAAGCTCACATGGCAGCGCGTTCGCTTGGGTGCAAACTCAGGTTCTCCTGTAGCTGCTCTTAAGGCACCAAAGGGTTCAATCGAATTCCACCACTGGCGTCCAGAGGACAAGGTTGTACTTCAGAGCATTATCGATAAGTTCGAAGAAGCAAACCCTGGCACAAAGATCAACCAGGTCATCATGACTTCAAATGACTACACCAACCTTGGCTATGCAAAGGTTTCTTCAAATAAGGAAGCAGCTCTCTTTGTAACTTCACGTGGTGGACAGTTTGACCAGTTCTACAACGGTGGACTTCTTCGCAACATCTCAACAGAGCGCTTTGTAAAGCAGAACGTAATTCAATCTGCACTTACACCAGCAATTGTCGATGGCAAGGTCTACGGTGTTCCTTACCAGTCACTCTTTAACAACCCTATCTACAACACAGAGCTCTTCGCTAAGAAGGGTTACAAGGTTCCAACAACATGGTCACAGACACTTGCTTTCTGTAAGCAGGTTAAGGCAGATGGAATCATTCCTTTCGCATGGCCAGCTGCGACCCGCGGTAACGCAGGTCAGATCATCAACTCATTCATGATGAACTCTGCTCCATTGGCTGAAGTTAAGGCACACGTTGCAGCAATCGAATCAGGTAAGGAAGACCTTACAACTGACTGGTTCAAGGGCATCGCTACAAAGTACAAGCAGATGAACGATGCAGGTTGCTTCCCATCAAACGTATCGGGATACAACGACACAATCGCTCCTGCTGACTTTGCTTCAGGCAAGGCAGCTATCTACCCAACAGGAACATTTGGAATGAGCACAGTTACAAAGCTCAACCCAGATATGAAGGGCAAGATGGGCATCATGGGCTTGATTACAACTGATTCAAAGCCTTACTACGAAGGAATCACAAACAACACCTTCATTCTCAGCGTTAACGCTAAGTCTTCAGCATCAGATCAGAACATCGCTCGTGCATTCCTCTCATACCTCACAACTGCTAAGGCAGCTCAGGAGTATGCAGTGGGCACATCACAGCATGTTTCAATCATCAACGTTGATTACTCAGCAAACGTTGACCTCTTGAACACATCAAGCATCATGGGTAAGAAGCTTCTTCTTGCTCCACGCTTCTTGTTCGTCAACGTCAACAACGTCCGTAACCCACTTGAAGATGCATTGATCGCCATTGGCGGCGGTGCAGATGTCAACTCAACGTTGACAAATGCATCTAAGACAATCAAGCAAGGTATCGGTGCATAATTAAGCTAACAGCACGTAACAAGCTGACCCCCGCCACTGGTGGGGGTCAGCTTGCTGCACCTTTCAAGAAGAAGCGTAAGAAAGAGTCGATCATTCTTCTTGCAATGGCATCACCTGCCCTTGCTATTTACGCATTCCTCTATCTCTACCCATCGCTCTCCAACCTGCGGTACTCAACAACGCGCTGGGATGGAGTCACAGAGCCAATTCAAATTGGCCTCCGTAACTTCACATATCTCCTTACCAACGATGACCTCTTTATCAAGGTCCTTGGCAATAACTTTAAATTCTCTCTCATTGTCGTGATCTTCCAGACAGGTCTTGCGCTTCTATTCGCGACCTTCCTTGTGAAGAATACAAAGACGACCATCTTCTTACGCACACTTTTCTTCTTCCCAACAATTCTCTCTTCAGTCTCTGTTGGTCTTATCTGGAACTTCCTCTACGACCCAAACTTTGGCTTTATCAACGCAGCCCTCAAATTTGTAGGCCTCGATTTCCTTGCAAAGAACTGGCTTGCAGATCCCACTCTCTCGCTCTATGCAATTGCAGTAACTCAGGTCTGGTTCCACACCGGCCAGATGGTGATTATCTATGTTGCCGGTTTGCAGCAAATCCCTGCTGATCTCTATGAGGCAGCTGAAGTCGATGGCGCATCACGTTGGCAGCAATTTAAGAGCGTCACCTGGCCAATGGCTCTTCCAACAACTGCAGTGGTCGTCGCATATACAACCATTCAGACCTTCCGAGCCTTTGACCTTGTCTACTCAATGGCACAGCCTGCATCACTGAATGGCTCAGACCTTCTAGTGAACTTGGTCTATAACTCAGCTTTCGTTGGCTACAAGTTTGGCTATGCAGCCGCTCAATCAATCTACCTCGTCATCCTCGTACTCCTTGTTACCTGGTTACAGCGACGAGTGTTAAAGAATAAGGCGGAGGATTAGAGATGATCTATAAAGTCTTTAGAACGACGATGCTCTCGCTCTTTGCGGCAGCAATCATTGTTCCTACCTCCATTGTGGTTCTCGGAACATTTAAGACCGATCTCGAGATCTATACGAAACCTCTCTCGCTTCCAAAGTCATTTAATCTCGATAACTTCCGGACGCTCTTTGCCGATGGACAGATGATTGTTCCGTTCCGCAACTCAGTAATCGTTTCGGTCTTCTCTGTCTTCTTCACACTTCTCTTTGCAAGCATGGTCTCTTTCGCTATCTCACGTAGCATTACGATCAGCGGAAAAGTAATGTTTATCCTCTTCTCACTTGGTCTTGCAATTCCAGGTCAGATCAATATCGTGCCTATCTACACACTCTTCGTGAAGATGGGTCTCAATAACTCGCTCTGGGGCTTGGTTCTGGTCAATATCGCACTGACCCTACCGATCTCGGTATTTATCATCACCGCCTTCTTCAAGGATCTTCCCAAGGAGATGTTTGAATCAGCCGGTCTTGATGGTGCAAATCATTGGCGCATCTATCGCTCGATTGCACTACCGCTAGCTCGACCAGCTGTGGGAGCGACTGGAATCTTCCTCTTCGTCATCACCTGGAACGATCTCCTCTATCCGTTGATGCTCATCAATGAGGCTTCGAAGAAGACTCTGCCTCTGGTCCTGATTGACTTCAAGGGTGAGTTCGCAACGAGCTACAGCATGCTCTTTACAGCCATTATCGTCGCTTCCATCCCGATGGTTGTGATGTATGTCGTCGCACAGAAGTCATTCATTGCCGGACTTACTGCGGGCGCTGTGAAAGGCTAGCCCCCATGAGTATTGCCGCCACACATCTAGCTCCGCAGCGAGCAGCGAAAATCGCAAAGCAGCTGACAGAGTTAATCGAGGTTCAAAATCTGGGGCCGGGAGAGAAATTACCTCCAGAGCGCCAGCTCGCTGATTTACTCGAGGTATCGCGGCCATCGCTTCGTGAAGCGCTCCATATCTTGCAAGCACAGGGCCTCGTTGCAATTCGCCACGGCCAAGGCACCTTTGTGCAAGAGCCACTTGTTGCCCAAGAACTCCGCGCATCGATGATGGCAAGCAGCCACGATCTCAACGAACTCTTTGATGCTCGTGAAGTTCTTGAAGTGCCGGCATCTAACTGGGCAGCTCGGAAAGCAACAAAGGAAGATATTCGCATCCTTCGAACAACTCTCAATCAGATCGACACTATCTGCGCGAAAGAGCCGATTGATTATGATCAATTGCAGGTTCTCGATGCAAAGTTTCACCTCACTATTGTTGGAATTGTCGGAAACCGCTTTATCAATCAGACGCTCAACGTTTTGCAAGATGTAATGAAGATGTCGATGGATACGACCCTTCGCCTTCCTGGGCGTAAAGAGATTTCACGTAAAGAACATAATGAGATCTTGCAGGCGATTGAAGATGGCGATGGCGCACTTGCTGCCAAGATCACCCTGCAACATATCTCTGGCGCACGTGCTACCGCATTGGCCGATGCCCGCGAATAAGGTTGATGTCGTCTGCGTTGGCGTCATCACCATGGATACAGTCGCGTTGGTCGAGCGCTATCCATCAGAAGATGAGCGAGTCTTAGCGCAAGAGATTGCACGCGGTGGGGGAGGTCCTGCAGCAGTTGCCGCAGTTGCATTAGCTCGCCTCGGAATCTCAACTGCGATCGTTGGCACTATCGGCGATGATGCAGATGGTCGCGAGATTTTAGAAATTTTCAAGCGCGAAGGCGTTGATGCCTCAGGCATTTCAATCGGAACAACTCCCACAGCGGGCAGCGTTATTGTCGCCTCAAAAGAACATAGCGCCCGGGCAATCAGCACCCGCCAGCCAGTGACTCAGGCACCAGTTAATGAAGCGGCGAAAGAACTTATCAATGGCGCTAAATGGGTTCACTGTGATCATGTCGGCATCAACCGACTGGCAGAGCTCGGAATATCTCGCGGAAATGGTCCGAAGATCTCTTTCGATGCGGGATATGGCGTTGAGACGTTCGATGTCTCACTTGTAGATCTCTTTGTGCCGACCGATCGCCAAATGGCGCTTCGCCATCCAGGGTTATCACTCGAGGATGCGATGGCTAAGGATGCGAAAAATGCTGGCAATATCGTCGTTGCAACCTGTGGCTCTGAAGGTAGCGCTGCATATTCCGATTCATATATCACCGCCCCCGGCTTTAAAGTCGAAGTCACAAGCACTTTGGGTGCAGGCGATGTATTTCATGGCGCGCTCATGGCACAAGTTGTTGAAGGACGCCCTATGCAAGAGGCGCTTCGCCGTGCAAATGCTGTAGCAGCACTTTCCTGCAGAGGTCTCGATGGCCAATCTGCAATCCCTACTCTGCAAGAACTCAATACCTATCTGGAGGCACAATCATGAGAAGAGCACTAACAAACCTTGCACGTCCATCTGGCGCTCTCGCAATGGTGGCCGTCGATCAACGTGAAGCTCTTCGCGGAATGTTTGCAGCCCATCAAGAGACAGCTGTTCCTGATTCACAGTTAACACAATTTAAGGTCGATGTAGCTCGCGAGCTTTCGCCATATGCATCTGCGCTCTTGGTTGATCAAGAATTCGGCATCGATGCAATTATTGACCAGAAGGTGCTTGCACCAACATGTGGGCTCATTGCAGCAGCAGACCTATTGGTTGGTCCAGCAGGTGGAGCGGCAACAGACACAGCAGTTGACCCTGATGTTGACCCATTGCGTATGCGCGATATTGGCTCTGTCGGACTCAAGTTCTTGGTTCTATGGCGCAATGATGAAAGCCCTGAATCTCGTTTGAAGCTAGTTGATGAGTTCAACCAGCTCTGTGCAAAGTCAGGACTTCCTTCCATTATCGAGGTCATCGTTAAGCCACCAACAGATTCATCACGGTCATTTGACCGCGAAGAAGAGTTGATCATCGCTGCAAAAGAAGCATCAACATGGAGCGCAGATCTCTATAAGGCAGAAGTTCCATTCCATGGCGAGGGTGATCTCAATGCAATCACTCGCAACTCACAGCGCATCACTGAAGCGGTTGGAACTCCATGGGTAGTTCTCTCTAATGGTGTGAAGGCGCCGTTCTTTGCAGATGCAGTGAAGGCATGTGCACAAGGTGGAGCAAGTGGATTCCTCGCCGGTCGCGCAGTCTGGGCAGATATCGTTGGTGCTCCAGATATTCCAGCAGCCTTGCGTGAAGTATCTATTCCGCGCCTAGAAAAGCTCGCAGAGATTGTTGATCAGTACGCAAGACCTTGGAGTGATGTCCGATAAGGCGGATTAAGCCCACATCTCAGCGAGGGTAACTACACGTCCTTCGCGGATCGATTTATGTGCTGCAAGTCCAGTTGCCACGCTAGTAACGCCATCGTTGAGAGTGACCTCAGCCGGAGTTGAATTTAATAGCGCATCGCGGAATTTCATATGCTCGATATAGCTGGCGCCAAAGTGGTGGCCCATAACGCGTACATCGTAATTATGCACATGCTTTACTTCATTTCCACGACCCTTACTTGCACCGCTCGACCACTCGGTTCGCGCTCCATAATTTTCGCGGCGTGAAGCCTTGAGAGTCTGTGATGGCAAGAATGATTCGAGCTTTCCTTCGCTTCCGACAACGGTGAGGATCTCTTTATCGAATGTTCCTTCTGCAAACATGCAGAGATCTAGCATTCCACGTGCACCATTGGCATATTCGAGAATAACGAAGGCGTTATCGAGCATATCTGCCTGCTTGCCATCGTACTTCTCATCGAGATGGTTGACTGCTTGGCCACCCGATGCGAATACGCGTACCGGATTTTCGCCAACGACGATATCCATCAAGTTGAAATAGTGGCAGCACTTCTCAACCAAGGTTCCACCGGTGCGCTCTGTAAAACGGTTCCAGTTGTCGACCTTTGGATAGAAAGGTTCGCGATGTTCGCGAATGGAGACTTGATGAATCTTTCCCGCTTCGCCTGCTTTGGCGCGCTGAATAACTTCAGTCACAGGTGGCATGAAGCGATACTCAAGGGCCATCCATGTAAGTGCACTTCTTCCTTCGCTCCACGTAGTGATCGCTTTGCAATCATCCATCGTTGTTGCAAGTGGCTTTTCAATTAAAGCTGCAATATCCGTTGCGAGAACATCTTTGAGAACTGCCGCATGTGTGTCATTTGGAGTAGCGATAACGACGGCATCGACCAACCCTGATTCGAGGAGAGCCCGGTGATCGGAGAAGGTCTTAGCTCCGGGGGCCATCGCTAAGGAGGCATCGAGGCTCGCTTGGTGCGGGTCTGCGAGAGCGGTAACGACCCCACCTCCCATGACCTGAATATTGACGATGTGCTCGCGCCCCATGCTGCCGGCGCCGATGATTCCGTATCGAAGTTCGCGTCCCATGGCTACAGGTTAGACCACTTGCACTTATTTGGGCAGGGGTCTAGACAAAATACGCTCAAAAGCTTTAGACTTCCGGCAGAGGTCAGACCACTACCCCTCTCAGGGCGTGGGAAGACGCACAGTAATCGACAGCAGAGGGGCATATATGGCAATCACACCTCCGCAGTTCTTACTTCACCACGATGGCGATAACGTCGCAGTGGCGATGGAAGATCTGGAGCCAGGGACTCTTCACGGCCGTTCCGTGAAGCAGGGAACTGAGAGCACAGCAGTCTTAAATCATGCAATTCCACTCGGTCACAAGTTCGCTCTGACCGATCTCGCAGAAGGCGATGCGATTATCAAGTACGGCATCAAGGTTGGCCTTGCTTCAGCGCCTATTAAAAAAGGTGATTACATCCATACACACAACATGAGGAGTTATCGATGGGAAGCAAGCCGCGCTTAACAGGATACCGTCGCCAAAATGGCACGATGGGTATCCGCAATCACGTCATTATTTTGCCTCTCGATGACCTCTCTAACGCAGCTGCAGAAGCAGTAGCAAAGGTCATTCCTGGCACTCTCGCTCTTCCACATGCATTCGGCCGTCTGCAATTTGGTGAAGATCTAGAACTCACCTTCCAGACATTGATCGGAACTGGTCGCAATGCAAACGTTGCAGCAGTTGTCGTCATTGGTATCGAACCAAAGTGGACACAGAAGGTTGCTGATGGAATCGCAACAACAGGAAAGCCTGTTGCAGCATTCTCAATTGAAGGTAAGGGTGATCTCCAAGTAATCGCTGAGGCAAGCCGCGTAGCAGCTATGTTCCTCCAAGATGCATCAGAGCTTCAGCGCGAACAAGCCGAGATCGGCGACATGATCATGTCAATCAAGTGCGGCGAGTCAGATACAACATCTGGTCTCGGCTCATGTCCAACAACTTCACAGGCGGTAGATCGTTGGGTTGAAGCTGGCGGAACTGTCTTCTTCGGTGAGACTTCAGAGCTCACAGGTGGAGAGCACCTCATTGCTGATCGTTGTATCGATGATGCTTGCCGTAACTTGTTCCAGACAACTTACGACAATTACATCAAGGTCATCGAATCAACTGGCGCAAACCTCCTTGGTTCACAGCCAACACAGGGCAATATCGCCGGTGGACTCACAACAATTGAAGAGAAGGCACTTGGCAATATTGCTAAGACTGGATCCGTCCCAGTTGTTGGCGTTCTAAAGCCAGCACAAGAGCCACCTCGCGATAAGCAAGGTCTCTACTTCATGGATACATCTTCAGCAGCTGCAGAGTGCGTAACTCTGATGGCAGCAGCTGGCGCTGTTATTCACTTGTTCCCAACAGGTCAGGGCAACGTGATTGGTAACCCAATCATTCCTGTGCTCAAGTTGACTGCAAATATCAAGACAGCTCGAAGCATGAAGGAGCACATGGACCTCGATGTCTCAGGCCTTCTCCGTTACGAGTATGACTTAACAAAGGCTGGCGACATGATGATGGATGTCATCGAGCGCACAGTTAACGGTCGTCTCTGCACCGCTGAGGTAATGGGTCACCGCGAATACACATTCACCAAGCTTTATATCTCGGCATAATCGAAATTGATTAGAGAGATAAAGACTTCGTGATTCTTATATCTGAAGATGTGTGGGGAGCTCCTTTCGAGAAATTGGGAGGGAGCTTCCCCATTCTTCGTGAAGATGATCTCTGGAAGAACCCAGAAGATCTCAAAGTAAAGATTAAAGATGCGACCGCTCTTGTGGTTCGCAACCGGACCCAGGTAACCGCCGAGATCATCGCCGCTGCACCGAAACTCAAGGTAATTGCGCGTGCCGGTGTCGGTCTCGACAATATTGATATTAAAGCTGCAGATGCTGCAGGTGTAGTTGTCGTCGCTGCACTTGGCGCAAATGCCGTCAGCGTTGGCGAACTCACCTTGGGCTTAGCGCTATCTATGATGCGCAGCATTCCGGCACATGATGTTGCAACCCGCGCCGGTCAGTGGAACCGCACACCTGGCCGCGAACTCTCTGGCCTTACGTGGGGCCTCCTTGGTTGCGGTGCAACCGGAATGGCGACAGCCCGATTGATTCAGGGCTTCAACTGCAAGGTTTTGGGTTATGACCCATTTGTAAAGGCGGACGATCCACGACTTCCAGCTCTTAATATGAGCATGCACTCATTGGAAGATGTCCTTAAAGGCGCAGATGTCGTAAGCATTCATATGCCATCTACGCCTCAGACAAATAACACTATTAATGCGACAACGCTTGCGATGATGAAGCCTTCGGCAATCATCGTCAACGTTGGTCGTGGCGAAGTAATCAATGAGGCCGATCTCATTACCGCGCTTAAGGCAAAGACCATTGCCGGTGCGGCACTTGATGTTCGCGCTCAAGAGCCACCAGTAGTCGGTGAGCTCGAGACTCTCCCCAATGTAATTCTTGCGCCGCACGTCGCCGGAATAACATCCGAGAGCCAACTTCGCATCAATGAAATTCTTACCGCAAACATCGAACTCGCATTGACCGGTAAAGCTGCTATCAATGCCGTCGGTTCAATTAAGGAGAGCACGCGCTAATGACTCAACTCACCGTCGGCAGAGCAATCGAAAAGGCGACCGAGCTATTAATCGCCGCCGGAATGGATTCAGCGAAAGCGGCAGTGAGTGCACATGCGATTGTTGCAAGTGATCGTTGGGGGATTGGTAGCCATGGTTTGATGCGCCTTCCTTTCTATCTCGAACGTCTCAAGGCCGGTGGAATCAATCCAAAGGCCGAACTGAAGAAGGTCACTGATCTTCCGGGACTTGTTGTCTTTGATGGCGAAGATGGTTTGGGGCATTGGCAGTTGCAGCAAGCATCACAACTTGCGGCAGAGCGCGCAAAGGTTCAAGGTATCGCCGCGGTCGGCGTTGGCCGCTCATCGCATTGTGGTGCACTCGGAATTTATGTCTGGCCGATGATTGATGCAGGTCTTGTTGGCATCGCATTTAGTACCGGCCCTGCCGTAATGCCACCATGGGGTGGAAATAAGCCACTTCTTTCAACTTCTCCAGTTGCAGCTGGTATTCCAACTAACCCACCAACGGTTGTCGATCTTGCAACGAGCGCGGTTGCCCGCGGAAAGATTCAAGCAAAGGCGCAGGCAGGTGCTGAACTCGAACCTGGTTGGGCATTTTCAGCAGATGGTTCGCCAACAGTTGATGCTAAAGAAGCACTCGCTGGAATGCTTGCACCACTCGGTGGAGCAAAGGGTTATGCACTAGCAGTTCTTGTTGAATCTTTGACCGGAGTTCTTATCGGTCCAACGCTGGCCAAGAACATTCCAGATATGTTTGCCAGCAGCCAAGATGCAAACCCACAACAGATCGCTCACTTCGTTATCGCCATCGATGCTGCCAAATTATCTGTTGATGGAGATCAAGGACGCCTTGGTGAATTTGCATCAGAAGTGAAGAGCGCTGGCGGTCGTCTACCAGGCTCCAACCGCGTCAATCCAGGCAAGCTCAATCTTGACGATGAAATCACCATTACGGATTCAGTTGCTGCGCAGCTAGGTCTTTAAAATGGTTAAAACTTACGCACCAGGATTTGCACTGATTGCAGCCCTTGTTGCACTTGCCTTTGAAATCAACCACCTCCAATCAGCTATTAGCCCGCTAGCCCTCTGCGTCGCCTTCGGTTTTATCGTTGCTAACTTCATTCAATGGCCCGCATTTGCAGCGCCTGCCACAAAGATTTCAAGTAAGACTCTGATGCGTATCGGTGTTGCGCTGCTTGGCGCACAAGTAAGTGTCGTTTCGCTGAAGGAGATTGGCCTTAAAGGCGTCATCACCGTCGCCATCGTTGTTACCTTCACCATCTTTGGCATCCTCGGACTTTCAAAGCTCTTCAAGATGTCAGGCGATCTTGGACTTCTCATCGGTGTCGGCTTCGGAGTCTGTGGTGCAACAGCTGTTGCTGCAATCCGCCCACAGACTCGTGCAACGGAAGAAGAGACCTCTTATGCAATCGGGCTTATCTCTCTCTGCGGAACTCTCTCGATCTTCCTGCTTCCATTCCTTGGACATATCTTTAACCTCGATACCCGCGAATTTGGTTCTTGGGCAGGAGCGGCAGTGCACGATGTTGGACAGGTTGTTGCAACCGCATCTGTCTGGGGTGATGACGCTGATAAATATGCGATCGTAGTAAAGCTTGCTCGCGTATGTCTTCTCGCACCAATTGTTTTGATCCTCTCGATTCGCCATCGCAAGTGGCTCACCTCGCAAGGTAAGAGCGAGACAACAGGTGCAAAAGTTCCATTGATTCCATACTTTGTTCTCGGGTTTATCGCAGTGGCAACAATTCACAATCTCTTCGAAATCAATGAGACCCTTCTTGATTACACAGTCCTCGTCAGCAAGTTATTGCTTGGTGCAGGTCTCGTGGCCCTTGGGTCTGGTGTTCGATGGAAGGCGATCCGCGCCATTGGACCACGTCCGATGGCGATGGGAATGGTTGCTTGGGTAATCGTGGCCGGCGTAGCACTTGCTGCAGTGAAGGTAACTGGACTTTAAATCAAGTTTGCGTAATCAATCTTGATGCAGCGATCCATCACTACCTCAAGCCCGGCTGTAGATCCAACAGTTGCAACTTCATCACTTGATATTCCCAACTGAAGCCAGATTGATTTAGCACCGACTGCGATTGCCTTCTCTAGAACGGAAGGGCAATCCTCTGCTTTTCGAAAGACATCAACGATATCGATTGGTTCTGGAATATCTGCCAGGGATGCAAAACACTTCTGGCCTAGGACTTCATCGATGACAGGATTAACGAAGAAGAGATTGAAGTGTGAGTTTTGCTGAAGCCACCTTGCCACCTGATAGCTGGCTCGATCCTCTTTATTCGATATTCCAACTATGGCAACGTTCTTCGACTTTTCAAGAAGAACCTTTACCTCTGCATTGGTTGGCGCTGACCATGTCATATCGCGAGTCTAACCCGAGAAGAAATGCGCCGATGGTGCAATGGCTCTAAAGTTAAGGCATGGAGAACATCTCAAACCCAGCTAACCTCGATGAGGCAGAGCTCGCAAAGAAGCTCGATCCGCTTTCTTATGAGGTGCTCCGCAAGGGTGCAACCGAACGCCCCTTTACCGGTGAATACACCGATAGCGACAAGGTCGGCTCATACCGCTGTAAGGCTTGCGGCAATGAGCTCTTTAGATCTGAGACCAAGTTTCATTCAGGCTGTGGTTGGCCCTCTTTCTATGCCCCAAGCGAGGCAGATTCAGTTCGCCTCTTGGAAGATCGATCACTTGCTCCGCGCATTCGCACCGAGGTGCGTTGCGGAAAATGCGATTCGCACCTTGGCCACGTATTTAAAGGCGAAGGCTACGACGTCCCTACTGACGAGCGTTGGTGCATCAACTCTGTCTCACTTATTCTCGAAGAGAAGTAATGTTTAAAGATCTCCTCTGGTATCGACAGATAGTCGTTGCCAGCCTTGCTGGAGGAACTGCTTGGCTGATTGGTAATCAACTAGGCGACCGAGGCGGAATCGTTGCGGCAATTGTTTGTACGTTGACGATTCGAATCAGTCTCCACCGCTCACTTCGTGAAGGATTTGGGCAGATTCTCGGAAACTTCATTGGCGCAATTGTTGCGACCATCTCAGTTCATTATCTCGGCCTTGGTTTCTTATCTATCGCGCTCACAATTCTTATCTGTTCGATTTTGGCAGCGGTACTTCGCTTGGGCAGTATCGCCTCCGTCAACGTGCCAGTCGTTGCCATGATCATCATCGGCCCAGGACTCTCTGAAAGCACTGTCGCACACAGACTTGGCGCAACTCTTGTGGGCGCTCTCACTGGCATCGCCTTCTCATTTTTCTCCCACCCAAAGACTCCGATCGACCGTACCTACGATTTACTCAACAAGCTAGGACTACAAGGTGCAGAACTTCTGGCAGAGATGTCTGAAGGTGTTGCAGCGGGCTATTCACAGGAAGATGCCGGACATTGGTTGGCTCGTGCTCGTGCATTGGTACGAACACTTCCGGAACTGCGTTTACAAATTGGTGAGGCAAGGGGATATACAAAGTGGATCCGCGTGGGTCAGAGAGAAGCCGCAGAGAAAGCTTCACAGGAAAGTCTTGCAATCGAACACACTTTGGTTCAAATTCGAGTCATAGCGCGTACGCTCTTTGATGCATCGGTAGATGGGGGAGTTGCTGAGATCGCCCGTAAAGATACTGCTGTCGTTCTATCAGCAGCGAGCTATGCGCTGACAGCACATATTGAAGATCCAGATGACATCGTCGGTGCAACCAAGAGTCCTACTGATGATCTGCGTACCGCCACATCGACTCTAACTCAGACACTGGTAGAGAACACTTCAAAGGTTGAGCGGAGCCAGATTGTTCGTGGCCTCTCTCTTGTCTCCAACGTCGAAATCATCGCAGATTCTCTAGATTTCACTTCTCCGGCACTTAATGATCAAGTCGAGTAGCAAGAGAAAACCCACCCAGCGAGTTGGAGAGATGATCGCTGGGTGGGAACTTATTTCCTCTTCAGTTATGGAAGATTTACATGCCCGCCCTTCATCTTCCAGATGAAGTACTTCTCGAAAGCCAGTTTTGCAAGATGGTTCTGAGGACCTGGAATCAACATTCCATGCTTACGAGGTGGAAGCATTTTGTCGGCCAAAATCAGGACACCATTATTTCCGGCATCCATGATGCATACTGCTGGAATATCTCCGAACTCTTTCTCATGGCGAGGTAATTCGCCTCTAATTTGAGCTGCGATGTTCTTAGCTGCAACATGTGCCATCTGCTCTGTTGGAAATCCCGTCTTTGGCACTCCGACTGGGGTTGGAGTGCTCCATGGTGCTGTGACTGCGGCAGCAAGCCCGACTGCATAAATGTCATCCCACTTCAATGATTGATAAGTAGGCCGTACATCAACAAATGCCCCAGCATTGACGAGACCTTCCGTCTTGCGCAAGAAATCTTGGCCCACAAATGGAGGAATCGTCATTGACCATTTGAAATCATGATTTACACCTTCGGTAGTAACCATTCGACCCTGATCTACATGATCTAGTGCGACATTTGTATAAGCAGAGATTTTCTCCTTCTTAAGGAACATTCCAAGTAACTGCTCACCATGATTGAGTCCGCCAATGCCGAAATGACCTAAGAATGGCTCCGAAGTTACATAAGAGAGTTTTACCTGCTTCTTAAGTCCAGCTCGTTTCAATTGGTAAGAGGTGTTAAAAAGGAATTCATATGCTGCACCGAAGCAACTTGCACCTTGGGTCGCCGCGATAACGATATCGCCAGGCTTATCAAGAAACTTCTTCCATTCGCGGCCCGCGTTTTCAGCATCTCCAAGAGTCGTGATAGTGGAGGTATTTTCAAATAGACCTGGAACGTGTTCTGGTTTATTGCGTGTTCCGGTAGCGATGACTAGGTAGTCGTATGAAATGCTCTCTCCGTTGGCAAGTTCAACCTTATGTTGTTCAGGTTTGATCTCTTGAGCAGCCGTGTTTATGAAATGGACACCCCCTCTTTCAAAGGTTGGGGCAACCTTAAATGTGACGCTACCTTCATCGCGTTTCCCGAAGGGTAGCCAGATGAGGGATGGATTAAATAAAAAGTAATCTCTATCGCTAATGACCGTGACATCGACATCATTCTTTAGATCTTTCTTCAGTGATAAAGCAGCGGTGAGACCACCAAAGTTCGCACCCAAGACCACAACTTTCTTCGTCATTGTTCTCTCCTATGAAAAGCACCAGGGTTTCTGATACAGTTTGAGCATACCCCTGGGGGTATGCTAAGTTAAGCCCTGAAGCGAGTGCCAGCACTCAGAAAAGGAATGAATATGTGCTCAAGAGTTATTTGCAATACTTGTAAGAAGTACACCTGGTCAGGCTGTGGCGGTCATATCGATGATGCACTTGCCGGCCTTTCTGAAGATCAAATTTGTAAGTGCTAGCGGGCTGATATGGCGAAAGCACCCACCCATGTTCTACAAGATCAAGAACAGCTAGAGGCAATCACCAAGCGACTAAAGCGCGCTCATGGACAACTTGCAGCCGTAATTCGCATGGTGGAAGAAGGCCGCAATTGCGATGAGATTGTTACCCAGATGTCAGCAGTGAGTAAAGCAGTTAACACTGCAGCCTTTACCTTGTTATCAACCAGTCTTCGGGAATGCATCGTTGACGATAAAAATGACAGCCAAGCGGTTCAAGAGAAGCTCCAGAAGCTCTTCTTGAGTCTTGCATAATTCAAGTAGAAATAGGAAAAAATGAAGAAGCTCATCGCAGTTATTTTCGCATCAACCCTCGCTCTCACATCATGTGGTGGCTCAGCTGGCGCAACAGACCTAGGACCAGCCGAGTTCCAAGCCAAAGCGCAGGAAGCAGGCGTCATTCTGCTTGATGTTCGCACCGCTGGAGAGTTTGCAGCAGGTCATATTGAAGGTGCTATCAATATTGATGTTGAGGGAATGACTTTTGAAGGTGAAATCAAAGCCCTAGACAACACCAAAACCTATGCAATTTACTGCCAAAGCGGACGTCGTTCACGTATCGCGGTAGAGACCATGAATAAGGCTGGCTTCACAAAGCTCTTCAATCTCGATCAAGGTATCGGTAGCTGGCAATCAGCAGGCCTACCTGTGGTTGCATAAATGCGCGTAGTAATTGTTGGGGGAGTAGCAGGCGGAATGTCTGCTGCAACTCGCATGCGTCGCCTCGATGCAGATGCCGAAATAATTGTCTTAGAGAAGAGTGGCCACGTTAGCTATGCAAACTGTGGTCTTCCGTACTTTGTAGGCGGAGTTATTGAAGAGGAAGATGCGCTTCTCTTGCAGACACCTGCTTCACTTCATGCCCGCTTTAAGCTCGATGTTCGCGTTGCCACCGAGGTAACAAGTATCGATCCTGCTGCAAAGACAGTAGTCGTTAAGGATTGGCAGAAGAGCGAGGAATACGTTCTCTCATATGACAAGCTCATCCTTAGCCCAGGCGCATCACCTGTCGTTCCACCGATTCCAGGAATCGAGCGCGCACTTACACTTCGTACCGTTGAAGATGTTGAAAAAATCGCCAATCGAGTAAATGCAAAGCCAAAGAGCGCTGTTGTCATCGGTGGTGGGTTTATCGGTGTCGAGATCGCAGAGAACCTTGTGCACAAAGGTGTACCAACTACGGTAGTTGAAGCTGCTCCACAAGTTCTTGCACCTCTTGATCCAGAGATGGCGACCTTGGTTGCAAAAGAGATGCGTAAACACGGAGTCACTTTGCATCTTGGAGTAAGCGCCAAAGATGTCACCGCTACCACCGTGGTGCTCTCTGACGAGACAGTCCTTGAAGCAGAGCTCGTCATCATGGCAATTGGAGTTCGCCCAGATACCGGACTTGCAAAGGCAGCAGGATTAACTATCGGATCACGTGGCGGAATTGAAGTCGATGACTTCAATCGCACAAGCAATCACGATATTTACGCTGTAGGGGATGCAGCAGAGAAGACCGATGCTATTGATGGATCAGCAACTTTGGTGCCACTTGCAAACTTGGCCAATCGTCACGGTCGAGTAGTAGCAGATCACATCGCAGGTCGTGCAACTCGTCCTATCAAGACAATAGGTACTGCAATCGTGAAGGTCTTCGATTTGATGATTGCGGCAACTGGTTGGAATGAAAAGCGCTTGGCAGCAGCCGGGCGCGAAGTCATGGTGATTCACACACATCCCAATAACCATGCTGGTTACTATCCAGATGCAAAGCAAATTGCGCTAAAGCTCATCTTCGACCCGAAGACCGGAGAGATTCTCGGTGGACAAGGTGTCGGCGTTGACGGTGTTGATAAGCGCATCGATGTGATTGCAACAGCAATCCGCGGCGGAATCACTGCGCCAGAGCTCGCTGATCTCGAACTTGCTTATGCTCCTCCATTTGGTTCAGCGAAGGATCCGGTCAACATGCTCGGCTACATCGCTGAAAACATGATGAGTGGGTTACTGAAAACAGCACAATGGAGCCAAACTCAGGAATATCGTGAAGCCGGTTACCAATTAATTGATTGCCGAACTCCATCTGAGTTTAAGAACGGTGCAATTCCAGGGGCTATCAATATTCCCGTAGATGAGATTCGAGAGAGAGTCTCAGAAATTAAGAATGAGCCAATCCTTGTTAATTGCCAGGTTGGTCAACGTGGTCACACGGCAACAATGTTGTTGAAGGAACTTGGTTTCGATGCGACCAATCTTGATGGCGGTTACCTTACTTATTCCAATTCACCAGCAGTTGCTCAGTAATTCAAAACAATTATCTAAGAAAAGAGAAAAAAATGTGTCACAAGACAACATGTCGTAAGTGCGGAAAGCCATCATGGGCTGGATGCGGTCAACATATTGAGATTGCACTCAAGGGCGTCCCAAAGGCGCAGCGCTGCCAGGGTCATCAGAATGATCCAAAAGAGCCAGGCTTCTTCAGCAAAATGTTCGGAAAGAAGTAACTCACGATGGCGACCATTAACGTTGGCGAAAAAGAATTCGAAAAGCTCATCACAGAATCTCCGATTGTCTTTGTAGATTTCTGGGCAGAGTGGTGTGGTCCTTGCAAGATGTTCGGCCCCGTCTTTGAAGCAGCCTCTGAAAAGCACCCAGATGTGATCTTTGCAAAGGTCGATACCGAGGCAGAGCAATCACTTGCCGGCGCCGCCGGCATTACTTCAATTCCAACGTTAATGGCTTTCCGTGATGGCATCTTGCTATTTCGTCAGCCAGGCGCTCTTCCTGCACCTTCTCTTGAAGAACTCATCGGCGCAATCAAAGCTGCCGATATGGAAGAGATCAAGAAGGAAGTTGCAGCACAAGAAGCACAATTAGCAGAAGGAAAATAATGGCATCCGCGGCAGAGCAATGGAAGAGTGATTTGGCTTCCTGGGCGATTCCAGAGGCAATACTCAACCAAGCTGTCGAGAAGCCTTGGATACACCCGCCTGCCCTCTTCGAAATTCCAGAGGTAATTAAAGATTCACTTTCTCACCAACGATCACGCGAAGCAATGCCAGCAGGTGGATCAGTTCTTGATATCGGATGCGGAGGAGGAATTGCCTCCTTTGCCATCACTCCACCGGCATCTCATGTCATCGGCGTGGATGAACAGCAAGCGATGCTCGACCTCTACACCGCAAATGCGAAGAAATATTCCGTAACGTGTGAAACCGTTCTAGGACAGTGGCCTGCCGTTGCGGAAGAGACACCGATTGCAGATGTTGTCACAGTTTTTCACGTTGCCTTTAATGTGGGTGAGATTGTTCCTTTTCTCGCAGCGTTGCATTCACATGCGCGCAAACGAGTGGTGATTGAAGTTCCAATCGTTCATCCGATGTCCAATATGAATGCAGGATGGAAGCATTTTTGGGATCTGACCCGCCCCACAGTTCCCGCCGCAGCAGATTTAGTAACAGTTCTGGCAGAGATGGGCATTAAGGCCAATATCGAATTCTTCGAGAGTGAAATTCTCTTAGATAAGAAGGTGGATGGCGCAAATGGCTTTATCCGTCGCCGCCTCTGCCTCCCCGAAGAGCGCCAAGGTGAGGTTGATGCCTTTATCGCGGCAAACCCAATGCCAGAGCGCCGTAAGCTCGCCGTAATCTGGTGGGATGTGGCATAAAGTCTGCAACTTCCTGCAAAAAAGCCGCTTTTCCCAATAGGTGAAAAGGGGTTGCAGGTGCAAAAGTAACCATTTCGTTACCCAAACTCCGTAGCGGTTTCACGCTCATGAGCCTAGATTTTACGCGTGTCGACGAATGCGCCGACGCAACCTTTCAAGAGGTTTTACTTCAGGAAAGTTAGAGGACGTAAATGTCAGTAGAACAAAACGGAGTATCACGTCGTACCCTCATTAAGGGTGCTGCATTGGGTGGTATCGGAATCGCTGGAGGCGCAACAGTGCTTTCATCATGCGGTTCAAAGGCATCAGGACCAATGTCATTCGGCGCGCGTACAGTTGACGAATCTCCTACAACACAGCTCAAGGCTCTTGTTGCTGCGTACGAGAAGAAGTCAGGCAACAAAGTTACTTACAACGCAACAGAGTCAAATGCATTCCAGAACAACCTTTCACAGTACCTTCAGGGAACACCTGACGATACATTCCAGTGGATGGCCGGATACCGCATGCAGTTCTTTGCAGAGCAGGGTCTCCTAGAAGACATCTCAGATGTCTGGTCTGATATTGAAGATCAGTACGACAGCTCATACAAGATCGCTTCAACAGGTCTTGATGGCAAGCAGTACTTCGTTCCACAGTCTTGGTACCCATGGGGTCTTCACTACCGCAAGTCAATGGTGAAGGAGCTCGGTCTTGATCCAGAGAACATCGGTAACTTCGATGACATGATCAAGATGTTCGAAGCGATGAAGAAGAAGGGTCTTGTTGGATTTGCAGCTGGCGATAAGGGCGGCTGGGAAGCAATGGGAACATTCGACATCATCAACGCTCGTGTAAACGGCTACCAGTTCCACGTTGACCTTCTTGCTGGTCGCGAAAAGTGGACAGATCAGCGCGTTATCGACGTCTTCAAGCAGTGGGAACTCCTACTTCCATACACAAATAAGAACGTTCTTGACCTCGAGTGGGATGGCGCTATGCAGCTCCTCCTACAGAAGAAGGCTGGAACAACTCTTATGGGTTCATGGTTCGGCGGAAACTTCAAGGAGAAGTCACAGGAAGATTACGACGATCTATGGATCGTTCCATTCCCAGAAATCAACCCAGAGCACGGCGTTGACACAATCGATGCACCTATCGATGGTTTCTGC
>JACCDX011102929.1_pt1 | contig 23536 bp, 26 predicted proteins | sample 7449681 | NCBI WGS metagenome assembly JACCDX01 (sample SAMN15323450, study PRJNA562643) | freshwater metagenome | isolation source: river surface water | place: USA:Blue River Watershed | collected 2017-08-18
CCACTGCCATTTGGGCCACTTGCCATTCGTCGTGGCCATCGTCCAGACGAACGATCCGATTGGATTCGATCCGGTAAACGGTGCCGTGTTGAGATCGAATTCCCACAAAGGCCCCAGCAAGGGCTGGAAAATACACCAAGTTCTGAGATGCCGGAATTTGGGTATTGCTCAAAAAATCAAACACGGCAACCTGAGACCACGGGTATGCCTCGGGAAACACCCAATCCACGGGCACCGAATTATCATGATCAGAGGTTTCAAAAACTAATTTTTTTAACCCATTTAGTCGGTTTAACAATGGGGAGTTGGTTCCGGACGCGACCAATCCGTCAAGCATATCGGAATCAAAAATCAGATTGATCAATTTAGCCGATTCACCCGACACGATGTTAGGATACATCGATAAATGGTCATCAATTGCATCGGAAATACGTTTACTCTCAACCAAATTTAAGTCGATCTCTTCCAAGCAATCTTCACTCCAATTAAGGATGTCACCTATGGGAATCGGTTCGATATTAATGGGCGGATCCAAATAAGGCACTTGTACCGCATTGGTTATCTGTAATTCATAGGGCCTCAACTTATCGTCCGATATGATATGAGACAAAACCGTATCAAAGGTATAGGCCTGATTCGGCACCAGTATTGCTAAATCGCGAATTGAATCAGATGGCTCACCACTGGCGTACGCCAGATGACACAATGTTGAGATCGTTTTTTGAAGCCGATTAATCAAATGTTGAACCCGATCGGGCGTTTCAGTAACCAATGTGCGAAATCCAAACAGGGCCATATGAATTGCGTTCAAATGATTCCCCGTTATATCGCAAATCGATCCAAAGGGTCGTCCGTCAAGTCTCATCAATATTGGCAAATCGTCTGCCTTTAATAAAAACGCGCTGTCAAGAAACACGGTAGACGTCGCGTTAACCCTTGAACTTGTGCCAAAATTCGGCGAAATCGACGATACAATCAATCGCTCGATCGGTACGCCGCCATATGCAAAGAGACCCACCAATACGTTGGCATGCGTCACCAGCGATTGATTTTTTGCCAAAAATTTTAACGAATCTCCCAAACGCTCGCATATGTGCATCACCAATAAGGCCATATCAGTCCGAATCGGTAGGGAACCCTCTTCCGAATAAATATAGGAAAACAATGTGTCGACCAGGCTTTTTTTACCAGGAACGATCGGATTTTGGACCATTGGGGGCGTCAAAAATCGCGCCATCCGAACCCGCTTATCAAAGATTTTGATTCGATCTCCACAACGGTTTTCTACCCCTAAATCCTGCATCATCAGGACCAACTCATCGTAAACCTGTTTCGCATCGGTATCCACAACACCAAGCGCCGCTTCCAACTGCTCGCGCAAAAAAGGATCCTCGATCGTTCCCAACTTCAACACAATACAGGCAACCACGCTTCGTTTCCGATCGGGGTTATCAAAATAAGTAGCCTGGTGTTTGGCAACGACAGACAAAAAATCGGGCTTCCCGTCGTTAACGGCTTCCTGGCAAATGTCGCCCTTATACGCCATCAAAATAGATAAAACGGCACGGCGATGATTGTCGAAACCGGGTTCACCAAATGTTTCAGTAACCAACGATACGAAGCTTCTGGCGTTCAGATGGTTTCGAAGGTGCTCAACGACGTCACACATTACACTCTGTTTATCAGATTCAAGGTTCTTATATTCAGTCGAAAAATGCTCCCAAAATGCTGCGGCGTCTGGACTTGCTAAATACGCAGTCAACGCCCGGGACGATTTCAACTCTCGAGACACCCGATAAATCCCATTATCTAAATAGCCGATTGCAACGTCCCGGAAATTAATTACTTGACCATTAGAACTGCCGGTTGCACCGGCCTGAATCGCGACACCGGAATTTAAATGTACGCCGGAAACCATTTTGCATCACTCCACACGATAAAATTAAAAACGGCAAATTTACTTTAATTTTCGGATTTTAAGCCAAAATCATTTCACTTGATTTTTTAAGGCAATACGCCCATGATAGGTCGACTTTTTTCGAAGGCGGGTTTCGTTATGGATCACACCAAACAGTTAACACTCGAACAACTTCAATCCGCGTTAGAAGATCTAATCCAGCAACGCCATTGGACTGGCTTAAAAACCCTTTGTGTCGATCAAGAGCCTTTTTTTTTGGCTGATGCGATTCGGCATGTATCCAGTTATGATCAAGCCTTGATTTTTAGGCTTTTACCAAGAAACTTTGCGATTTCAACTTTCGAGTATTTGGATATCGATTCGCAATCAAATTTACTTCGGGGTTTGGGCCAAAGCCAAGTTGCAGGAATTTTAAACGAAATGTCCCCCGATGACCGGACGGCCCTACTAGAAGAATTACCCGGTCCGGTTGTCAAACAGTTAATTGAATTATTATCGCCAACGGAACGACAAATTGCACAAACCCTATTGGGATACCCTGAAAACAGCGTCGGCCGATCGATGACCCCCGATTATATATCGATCCATGCGGATTGGCGGATTAGCCAAACACTGGATTACATCCGAACCCATGGTGCCGATAAAGAATCTTTTGATGTCATCTATGTTACCGATGAAACAGGCAAATTAATCGATGATATTCGAATCAAAGAGCTACTAACCCATCCGGTCGACACACGAATCGATTCGCTGATGAACCACGCGGTCGTCGCATTGAACGTGATGGACGATAAAGAAAACGCCATCGGCATTTTTAGTCGATACGACCGTACCGCATTACCAGTCTGCGATTCAGAGGGATTTTTGGTCGGAATTGTAACGGCTGATGACATCATCGACATTGTTGCCGAAACCGACACCCGTGATATTCAGCAATTGGGCGGTGTTGATGCACTCGATGACCCCTACATGAAAACCTCGATATGGGAGCTGCTTCGCAAGCGTGCGCGTTGGTTGGTGATTCTGTTTATTGGCGAAATGTTAACCGCAACGGCGATGGGTGTATTTGAAGACGACCTGGCCCGCGCCGTCGTATTGGCGCTGTTTATCCCGCTGATCATCTCGTCGGGTGGCAATTCGGGGTCGCAGGCATCCACGTTGATTGTTCGTGCGATGGCACTGGGAGAAGTTCGTCAATCCGATTGGTGGCCTGTATTTAAACGTGAGCTTGTTTCAGGCTTAATGTTGGGATCGATTTTGGGTGGAATCGGGTTCACCCGGGTGATTGTCGTGGCCTCATTTAGCCATATTTACGGCGACCATTGGTTTTTGGTTGCACTTACGATCGGCATTACATTAATCGGCATTGTAACCTGGGGAACAATCGCAGGGTCCATGCTCCCGTTTGTGTTACGCTTATTTAAAATTGACCCGGCAACATCCTCAGCGCCATTTGTGGCAACATTGGTCGATGTAACGGGTCTTTTGATCTATTTTTCGATCGCCTCAGTTATTTTACACGGCACCCTCCTATAAGGCCGAAATGTCCGTCGTTTGAAAAGGGCGATAAAGCAATTGCCTCATTTCGGCTACCGCAACAGAAAGCCCAACAAACACCGCTCGAGACACGATACTATGCCCAATATTTAGCTCTTGGATTTGAGGAATTTGAACAATAGGTTTCACATTTTGGTAGTTTAACCCATGCCCCGCATTTACCTTTAACCCAAGTAAAACGGCATAACTTGCAGTCGCCGCAATCGCCTTTAAATTGAGTGGAGACGGCGATCGAGAATAATCCCCGGTATGAATCTCGATGAAGTCGGCTCCGGTATGATGGGCGGCCTGGGCCTGCCGAATGTCAGGATCAATAAACAACGACACAATAATCCCCGCCTGGTGAAGTGCGGCCACAACGTCGGTAAGCCGATGTTGGTGAGATACCACATCCAGGCCACCTTCTGTGGTTAATTCGCACCGCTTTTCAGGAACCAAACACACGTACCTTGGTTTTAATTGGCACGCAATTGCAACCATCTCATCATCTGGCGCCATCTCAAGATTCAAGGCCGGCACGATTGGAATCAAGCCCTGAACATCTTCAAGTTGGATATGGCGACGGTCTTCTCGTAAATGAACCGTAATCCCATCCGCTCCAGCAGACAAGGCACTCCTAGCTGCCGCTAAGACATCCGGGTCACCCTCGCAACGTTGCTGTCGAAGGGTTGCAACATGATCAATGTTTACACCCAGTCGTAATGTGTCAAATACCATCGTATCGTTTGCTCCAGTCCATCAGGAAAATCTGTCTCGGGCCGCCATCCCAATTCTTGTTCAATTTTTGACGGATCAATTGCATACCGAAGATCGTGTCCAGGACGATCGGTAACAAAGGCAATTTGAGACCGATATGATTGCCCGTCACCACGCGGTTGAATCTGGTCCAGCAGGTCACAAATTGCATCGGCAATTTGGATATTTGGCCATTCGTTTCGCGACCCAATCAAATAGGTTTCTCCCGCAATTCCGTTTTGCAACACGCTGGCAATTGCAGAACAATGATCGGTTACAAATAACCAATCTCGGACATTCAACCCCGACCCGTAAATGGGAATCGATTGCCCGGTCACTGCCGACCGTATAATTGTGGGAATCAACTTTTCGGGATGTTGGTGTGGGCCGTAATTATTTGAGCAATTGGTGGTCACGCAATTCATCCCATACGTATGAACATAACTCCGCACCAAATGATCGCTACCCGCTTTCGACGCGCTGTACGGCGAATTTGGGGCATACAATGACTGCTCCGAAAATGCCCCAGTTTGCCCCAAAGTTCCATACACCTCGTCCGTTGAGACATGAAGAAATCGGGCACCTCGACACGATTTCCGAACCTGAAACGGCGCATCCATCCACTCCCGCCGTGCCGCCTCCAACAATACCGCAGTGCCTAATACATTTGTCCGAACAAAGGCCAACGGATCTTGAATTGAATTATCAACATGGCTTTCGGCAGCAAAATGAACAATCGTTTGAACGTTGTGGGTATGAACCACCGATCGGACCAAATCAAAATCTGCAATATCCCCTTTGATTAAGGTAACCGCATCTTGAATCCCCTCAAGATACCGTTCGGAAGCAGCGTAGGTCATTAGGTCCAAAACAAAAATGGGCTCGGTTACTCCCCGTTTGGCCCAATACTGAGTAAAATTCGAGCCAATAAACCCAGCCCCACCAGTAATTAGAATACTCATTCTGCCGCCACCCGCAACAAATATTGCCCATATTCAGTTTTTGACAACGCCTCTCCCATTCGAGTTAAATCCTGCTTCGAAATTCTGCCATTTCGAAACGCAATTTCCTCTAAACACCCAACTTTAATGGCCTGTCGATTTTCAATTGTGGCAATAAACTGCCCGGCTTCTAACATCGACTGGTGGGTCCCGGTATCAAGCCATGCAAACCCGCGAGACAACAATTGAACCTTCAACCGACCATCTGCAAGATAGGTGTTATTTAAATCGGTGATTTCCAATTCTCCGCGTGCTGAGGGCGCCAATGATTTGGCACGTTCAACCACTGTGTCATCATACAAATACAACCCGGTTACAGCATACGGCGACTTGGGAACCGCCGGCTTTTCTTCAATGCTTAAAACACGACGATCGCCGTCAAAATTAACAACGCCAAACCGTTCTGGATCGGGAACGCGGTAGGCAAAAATAGTACCGCCATCATTTTGCGCCGTTGCCAACCGAAGTAACCCTGTAAACCCGCTACCGTAAAAAATATTATCACCTAGCACCAATGCCGTAGGATGCCCCGCTACATACCGCTCAGCCACAATAAATGCATCTGCGATTCCATTAGGCGCATCTTGCACCACATAGTTTAAGGTAATGCCCAACTGAGACCCATCCCCCAGTAGTTGCACAAACCGATCTTGATCCTCCGCAGTTGTAATGACCACAATGTCCTCAATACCCGCCAGCATCAAAACCGACAACGGATAATACACCATCGGCTTATCATAAACCGGTAACAGTTGCTTTGAGATTACTCGGGTTAGCGGATGAAGCCGAGTCCCCGCCCCTCCCGCCAGAACGATTCCCTTCCACGTCGGATTAATGGGCATGATGTTTAAATACTTTCTCCTCGACGTACGCACATATACTATGACCAATGACAATATGGGACTCCTGGATTCGGGGGGTCGAACCCGACGGTACCTTGATACAGGTACAACGCCCCGCCATCTCACCACCAGTGTATCCAGTAAGCCCATAGATCGTGAGTCCTTTGGATTTTGCAACGTCAATTGCAGCCAAAATATTTGGACTATTTCCGCTGGTTGATATGGGGATAAACACATCACCCGATTGCCCAAATGATGTCAATTCACGGGCGTAAGATTGATCAAACCCATAATCGTTTCCAATCGCCGTTAACGTTGAACTGTTGCATCCCAATGCAATCGATGGAAGGGACGGGCGATCAAACATAAATCGGGCAACAAACTCAGCTGCAATATGCTGGGCATCTGCAAAACTCCCTCCATTTCCAGCAAATATTACCTTCCCCCCCGAAGTTAAGGACACACGGCAGGCCTCCGCCAACTCGTAAATCAGGGCCACTAAGTCTGCATCGTTTAATATTCGCTCTTTTACCGCAATTGATTCTTTAAAAAAACCTTCAAGCATACCGTCGTCCTACCTTTTTATTTTTTTTCTGACCGCATTGGGTCAATCCCCAATGTGCGCTCAAACGCCGTGATGGTGTTGCTCATTAACATCGCAATCGTCATTGGGCCGACACCACCCGGAACGGGCGTGATCGCACCTGCAACCTGCGACACCTCCTGAAACGCGACATCGCCAACGATTCGGTACCCCAGATCCGAGGTTGAGTCAGAAACACGATTAATGCCAACATCGATGACCGTTGCACCCGGTTTAACCATATCTGCGGTCAAAAATTCAGGGACGCCAATCGCAGCAACCAAGATATCGGCTTGCCTCGAAATGGCCTTTAAATCTTCTGATCGAGAATGACAAATCGTCACCGTTGCGTTACATCCTTGCGCCTTTTGAACCAAAATCGAAGCCAACGGCTTGCCAACAATATTAGACCGGCCCACAATCACAACGTGTTTTCCTTCCACGGGAATGTTGTATCGTGTCAGCAACTCAAACACCCCATACGGCGTGCAGGATCGGTACCCGCTTAACCCTTGCCACACCCGCCCTATATTCAATGCATGAAATCCATCAACATCTTTGTCTGGATGAATTAACTCAATTATTTTTTGCTCGTCAAAGTCAGCTGGCAACGGTAATTGCACCAAAATACCGTGCACATCGTCGTCGGAATTAAGATGGTGGATCAGATCAATTAAAGCCCCCTCACCTTCCGATGGGGATAATCGGTAATCGTACGAATTAATGCCGATTTTCCGACACGCTTTCTTTTTTGATTCAACGTAAAACCGTGATGCCGGATTATCGCCAACCAATACGACAGCCAGACCAGGATCCCGATCAAATCGATCATGATACTGTTTTACCTTCAAACGAAGGTCCCGCAGGATGCTGTCCGAAACCGCTTTTCCGTCAATGATTGTATGTGCCATTTGTCAATTATCCTTTGAAATTAAAAATCGATCCCGGTAATACCCCACATTCAGTTGAATCATTCGACCCAACTCTGACTGGTCATTTCGAACGGCACGCATAACCTCATCGCACGCAGTGATGTGCCGGGGCGACCCCACCGAATCTTTTAACGGCGCCAGTGTAGCCGATAGGTCCTGTTCATGTTGTGCCGTAATCCACCCATTCAATCGAGCGAACCCAGGTTGCGTCAAAATGTAATTTAAAAATGCAACTGCAGAAAGGCGAGTTACCGCAGAATTCGGGCCAATTACCAAGCCTGTATAGCCAAAATCTTGCGGTGCAGAGGCCATTTGGTTGCGGGACAAATCGACCAACCATCCGTTTCCTCTAACCGCAAAATTAACGTAGCCAGGCGGCGCCTTGCTGGACACCCAAACCGATACTGTTTCCCCTGGTTTTAGTCCAAACTCTCGAAACGGTACTCGGCCCGACCGCTCCCCATCTGAAATATCGACAAATTGGGTGTGCGGATTGGTTTGATTGGAAAATTGCCACCATAGGTAACCAAATTGGGAATAAGTCCCCAATCCGTCAAACACACGCTCAAATGGGGCGTCGCCTTCGATTCCAAAACTTGAAATATACCGATCTCCTGTATTCACCAACTCATACCGGTAGGTGTAAACACCCGCTTCGTATTCGGTTGTTACCGAAACATTTCCACTAATATTCACGGGCACATACCCGATACGTCCAGACGGCCTAACGACTGGATTTACCACCGGGAAAACAACACCCAATTCACGCCACCCATTAGGCGCGTCTGCAAACAACCGCGGTGACTGAATCGAAACAGCCGAAAAAATAGGTGAAATTATAAGCCCAGCAATTCCGATAACGGAAAGTGGGGCGGAAAATCGCAGCTGTCGCATAACTGCAAATTATGCAGCATGTTCAGACTCTATCGCAAGTGCCAAGCCAATTAACTCAAACCCGGCGCCAACGGAACAAAAGTTTTTCTTGTCCCGTCAAACCAGAGGACTTATAATTGCACTTCGCCCTAACAGTCGATTAGATCGCCGCAATTTTAATCATAATCAAAGGAAAAGGCACACATGACCATGGAGTTTGATGAAGCGGGAGCTCGAACAAAATTAGACCAATTAAAAGATATTGGTGAAGAATCAGGTTTTTTAAGCCCTGACGATTTACTTTCAAATTTTGATCGACCAGAATCCCTACTCGATGATATCGAAGAAATATTAGATACAGGGATCGAACTTGCCGATACACCGGCTACGGAAGACGGCCCTGTTAAGGAGCCCACACTTAATACAGAAGTTGACAAGTCGTTGGATCTTGATGATTCGGTAAAAATGTATCTTCGTGAAATTGGCACCATCAACCTATTAACGCAGGACGAAGAAATTGAGTTAGCCAAAGCGGTTGCTGCGGGTGACGAGGAAGCAAAGCAAAAACTCATTAACGCAAATCTTCGATTGGTTGTATCAATTGCTAAAAAGTATACGGGGCAAGGGCTATTGTTTTTAGATTTGATTCAAGAAGGCAATACCGGGTTAATCCGAGCAGCAGAAAAATTTGACTACACCAAAGGGTTTAAGTTTTCAACCTATGCGACTTGGTGGATCAAACAAGGCATTACCCGAGCGATTGCCGACCAATCCCGAACAATCCGTGTACCCGTTCACATGGTCGAAACCATCTATAAAGTTAAGAAGGTTTCAAGGATGTTGATGCAAGAACTCGGCCGAAAACCGACCGACGAAGAGGTCGCGGAACGAACCGACATTCCAATCGACAATATCATCGCGATTCGAAAATATTCCCAGATTCCATTATCGTTAGAAATGCCAATCGGCGATGAAGACTCTTCTCAACTTGGTGACTTTATCGAGGATAAAAATTTAGAAGCCCCAGAATCGGTCACCATGCGAAATATTCTCCGTGAAGAGCTATTAAATGCGATGGATATTTTAACGGAGCGTGAACAAATGATTCTGAAGCTACGCTTTGGCTTTGATGATGGTCGTCCAAGAACATTAGAAGAAGTGGGGCGTGTCTATAACGTAACCCGAGAGCGAATACGGCAAATTGAAGAAAAAGCCCTTCGAAAACTGCGACACCCAACACGCCGAGGACGGTTAGAATCATTTAGAAAAACCGTCGGATAGTACCAAAGGTAGAAAAATGCGATGACCCCAAACGGGGGTCATCGTCGACTGATGGGTTCAGTGCTTACAGTTGATTCAAAAGCGATTTGAGAGCCAATTCGGCCCCTAATGCAAAGGCAATTGAAGGGTCAGCATATAGTACTGACCTGGACATATTAATTAACGATGGGGAAACCGCAGCATTTGAGTCGGTATAAACCGTTTTAAAGTCACCGCCTTGCGTACCGACCCCCGGAATCAAAAACGGAAGATTTGGCGCTAACGCTCTCGCCTCTCGCAATTCAACATTGGTGCCCCCCAAAACGACCCCAACATTGCCGTTCACATTCCAGTCTTTACAAGTTGTAACGACATACGCCCACAACGGCATGCCACCTTGCAACACCTGCTTTTCAAATGTCGCGGAACCCGGGTTTGAGGTCAGGCCTAATACAAACGATAGTTTATTGTGATACGCCAAAAAAGGGGCAACGCTATCCTCCCCCATATAAGGGTGAAGGGTCGTTGCATCTGCACCTAAGTGATCATAAATAAAGCGGGCTTGCATTGCAGACGTATTCCCAATGTCTCCTCGCTTTGCGTCGATAATCCAAAGAACATCAGACGGGCATTTTTCCCTAAGCCCAGACAACAAATTCAACCCCGGAATACCCAATGCCTCAAAAAAGGAAATGTTAGGTTTAAATGCAACGCAGTATGGCGAGGTAGCCGCCATGATTGATTCTAAAAAATACTTTAATCCTTCGATTGTTTTCGGAATATGCGATGGGATTTTGGAAAAATCCGGATCAAGCCCAACACATATCGGGGACTTTTTTTTTAAAATCCGGTCACAGATCTGTTGTTTGAACGTCACCTGAGGGCTTGAAGGTCGGTTTTTGAGAACAATGCACGGGGCTCAACACCGGCGGCACGAATATTATCAAATGCACCTTCTTCACGATTGATTGTACCGATCACATGGGACACCACGTATCCCAGGCCGTTTAAAATCTGAAGTGCCCGAAGAGCGGCGCCACCCGTGGTCAAAATATCTTCTAAAATGACCATGCGATCACCAGGACTTACCGCCCCTTCAATCAATTTTTGCGTACCGTACGTCTTGGTCTCTTTTTTTACAATAACAAATGGTTTGTTAAGCAAAACAGAGACAACCGCAGCAATTGGAACAGCGCCCAGTTCCGGCGCAGCTATACGATCATAGGTGTCAGAAGGCGGAAAAAGCTCAGCAAGGTGCTGTGCAAGAGGAGAAAGAATGATCGGATTCGTTTCAAACAAGTACTTATCGATATAATACGTTGTTTTGCTACCAGACCGGGTTGTAAACTCTCCTTCAAGATATGCAACCCGTTTTATTTCACTAAGCAGCTCGATCCGATCCATTTCCGATACTACCGTCGGGTTTGCTCGCCTTCAGCGGCAGCTTTACCACCCTTGGCGTTAACTTGAACGATAACCAACTCTCGATTGCTTTCGATTTTAAATTGATCATTTTCTAAACTTTTGACTTTAATGCCTTGATTAACGCCTAAATTTGACAAATCAACTTCAACACATTCGGGAATGTTAGATGGAACTGCAGAGATTGTAATGCTAGAGAAATTTTGCATCATCATCCCACCCAATTTAACCCCTGGTGCGACACCAACCAATTTTAATGGAACCACAACCTTAACTGGTTTTGATGGATCAAGCCGAAGAAAATCAACGTGCTCGATCTCTAGGGACAACGGATTTCGATCAATTCGGTACGAGATCACCGATTCGGTTACGCCACCGTTGATCTGAAGGGAAATCAGAGCATTACGCCCCTTTGGACCACGATACACCTTAATCAACTCACGCTTTTCAACTGTAACTGATATGGGATCTTTGGACGCTCCGTATACGGTTCCGGGTACTAACCCCTTTGCCCGAAGGAGTTTTGTTGCTGTTTTACCTAAATTATCGCGCTCTTGCGCAACGACTACTTGCTGTTCCATGGGTGTAAGGACTCCTCAACATTCAATCTTTATCAAAAAAAAAGATTTTCGACAAAATAAAGTCCACAGGATATCGGATCTAGGTTAGATTTGCAATCATCGGGCACGTGTGACCAATTGCGCATCCATCACAATTTGGCTTTCTTGAATGACATACCTGCCGCCCATGAACGATTAATTTTGTCGAAAAATCGGTCCATATCGAATCAGGCCATATCGTCGCAAGCTCAAACTCAATTTTTTCAGGATCATCATTCGTCACAAACCCCAATCGGTTTGCCAAACGCCTCACATGGGTGTCAACCGTAATCCCTGGATATCCAAAGGCTTGGCCCCTGACAACGTTCGCCGTTTTCCGACCAACCCCAGGAAGGGCAATAAGCGCATCAAGATCGTGAGGAACCTGGTCTTGATGCTGGGTATGGATGATTGCCGCAGTCCGAATAATATTATCCGCTTTGGCGTTACAAAAATTGATCGAACGGATAAGGTGTTTAACGGCTTCCTGCGACGCAAAACCCAGACGCTCAGGATCGGGATACGCTGCAAACAAATCGGGTGTTACCATATTCACCCGCTCATCAGTGCATTGGGCCGACAAAATCACCGCAATCAGCAACTGAAACGGCGTCCCATGGGTCAAAAATGTTGAAACGTTTGGATAAAGGGTATTTAAAATCTCAAAAATCACTAACGCCCTTCGCCGTTTTTCCAACAACGCCTCCGGTTGGCGGGGCATGGTTACAGGGTGATCCCAACCGGGCAGTGATCCGACCCTCTTACCATTTGTAAAATATATGCATCTTTAACCCGTGACATCAATCCGTGGTCACAAAAAAGGTAATCGATGCGCCACCCCACGTTTCGTTCTCTCGCACCGGCCCGATACGTCCACCAACTGTATTGCCCAGGCGCATCGTTAAAGGCACGAAAGGTATCACAAAATCCCATATCAACAATTCGATCCATCCACTCTCGTTCGATTGGAAGGAACCCAGAAATCGTTTCGTTTTCTTTCGGGTGAGCAAGATCGATGGCGCGATGGGCCGTATTGTAGTCACCCGCAATCACCACATGCCGACCTTCCGCAACCAGTCGGTTACAATGGGAAAAAAAAGCGTCGTAAAATGCCAGTTTATACGCCAATCGACTTTCATTCATTTGTCCATTCGGAAAATAGACGCTGTAAAAAATATAGTCGCCGAAATCTGCACCAATTACCCGGCCTTCGACATCAAACAGTGGGTTATCGAAGCCATAATAGACTGCCTTTGGCTTTAACCGAGTTAAAATCGCAACCCCACTATACCCCCGTTTTTCGGCCGATTTCCAAACCGAGTGATACCCAGGAAACGCCAATTCGGCACTGGCGAGTTGATCCTCTGAAATTTTTGTCTCTTGCAACCCGACCACGTCAGGAGAATGCGATTCCAAAAATGCTTGAAGGGCGCCTTTGCCCACACAGGCCCTAATCCCGTTAACGTTCCAGGAAACCAGTTTCATATTGCCTTTGAGTGTATGAAAATAGACACAAAGTTGCAACGTCCGATATACTATTGGGCCAAAATATATGCCAGGTTTCAGCGCCCTAATTCATCTCTCACGCTTGCTCCCCTTTGGGGAGTAAAAAAGTGCACGCGCTGCATACAACGCTCCGTCAACACATCTTTAAAAAACTGAGGTATCACCATGTCTAGCCGAATCAAAATATTCGATACAACATTGCGGGACGGCGAGCAATCGCCAGGATGTTCAATGAACAAAGAGGAAAAATTAGAAGTCGCATCGCAACTAGAGCGACTCGGTGTCGACGTTATCGAGGCTGGTTTTGCAATCAGCTCAAAGGGCGATTTCGATTCGATTGCATTGATTGCAGAGCGAATTCGGAACCCCGTAATCTGTAGCCTAGCCCGTGCGGTGTCAAAAGACATACAAGCCGCCGGCGCCGCTATTAAAGGGGCCGCCAAACGCCGCATCCACACCTTCATTGCCTCATCTCCGATTCATATGGCGCACAAACTCAGGATGACCGAAGACGATGTGGTCAAGGCTGCAGTTGCAGCCGTAACCGAGGCACGACACTTGGCAGACGAGGTCGAATTTTCGGCCGAAGATGCAGGTCGGTCGGAACCGGAATTTTTAACCCGATTATTTTCTGAAGTGATCGCAGCGGGTGCAACAACGATCAATGTTCCGGATACTGTTGGGTATTTGTCGCCAAACGAATTTGGCGACTTGATTTGCTTTTTAAGGGCATCGGTCAAAGGAATTGATACGGTTGATTTGTCGGTGCACTGTCACAACGATCTTGGCCTTGCAACAGCAAATGCGCTTGCGGGGGTAATCAACGGCGCGACTCAAATCGAGTGCACAATTAATGGGATCGGGGAGCGGGCGGGCAACACTGCGCTAGAGGAAGTCGTGATGGCACTTCATACCCGGTCGGATTTTTACAAGGCCCACACCCGCATCAATACAAAAGAAATCATGAAAACATCGCGTTTGGTGCAACATATAACCGGCTCTTTTGTGCAAGCAAACAAAGCGATTGTCGGTGCAAACGCTTTTGCACACGAGGCGGGAATCCATCAAGACGGGATCCTGAAATCAAAACGAACTTACGAAATTATGGACGCCGACATGATCGGATTAACCGAAGGAACATTGGTTCTTGGTAAACATTCTGGTCGTCATGCGTTTTCACAAAAATTAAAAGAACTTGGATTTAATTTATCAGGCGACCCGCTTAATAAGGCGTTTGATCGATTTAAATTGCTTGCCGACACCAAAAAAGAAGTATCCGACAAAGACCTCGAATCAATTGTGGCCGACGAGGTTTATCAAGTCGCGGAATACTTTAAACTCAAATACATTCAAATTGTGGCGGGAAATACAACCCGTCCCCTGGCTTGTGTCCAACTCAAATCAAACGATGAACTGCTGGAAGGTGCGAGGACCGGGGCCGGGCCCGTTGATGCTATTTTTCAAACGATCGACCATATAATCGGTGAAAAAATTAACCTTGTTGACTTTGCCATTCATGCCGTTAGCGGGGGCACGGATGCACTGGGAGAAGTAACGGTTCGGGTTCAAGATAACAGCAGCATTTACACCGGAAGAGGGTCAGATTTGGACGTCTTAGTCGCATCCACCAAAGCCTATCTTCAAGCAATAAATAAAATGCTAGCCGAACGGTCCGAGACCCGAGTTAGACCGACCGTATAATTTAAAGGAGCCAACTATAATGTCAAAACGATATCAGATTGCTGTCATTGGTGGAGATGGAACCGGCCCTGAGGTGATTCGAGAGGCAACAAAAGTATTGGTGCAATCTGCGTCACAGTTTAACTTTCATATTGATTTATGCCCTCTAAATTATGACGGCCAACGGTACATTGACACTGGAATCACCCTCGAGGCGTCTGAGTTAGACGCGTTAAAATCGTATGACGCAATATTGTTAGGGGCAATTGGACATCCCGACATCAAACCGGGCATTTTAGAGCGAGGCATCTTATTAAAACTTAGGTTTGGCCTTGACCAGTACATAAATCTACGCCCAGTTAAACTATACGAAAACGTATACACCCCAATTAAGAACAAATCCCATCATGATATCGACTACGTGGTCGTTCGTGAAAATACCGGCGGATTATATACGGGCGTAGGAGGCAGTAGCTTAACTGGCACCCAGGACGAAGTTGCCGTCCAGTCAATGGTTTACAGTTACAAACAAGTTGAGCGTTGTGTCAGATTTGCATTTGATCAAGTGATTAAACGCCACGGATCGACTCCCTGGAAAGGCCTCAGTGAGGCGGAACGATCGGAAGGTTATGTGGGTAAACTGACATTGTGTGGTAAAACCAATGTACTCACCCACGTATTTGGTCTATGGGAACGGGTCGTATCGGATCTGGCGCCATCGTATCCAACCGTCAAGACGGATTACGTTCACGTGGACGCGATGTGTATTTATATGATCGAGTGTCCCGAACGTTTTGATGTCATCGTAACTGAAAACATGTTTGGGGACATCATCACCGACCTAGCAGCAGTCACCCAAGGTGGAATGGGGGTTGCGGCCAGTGGCAACATCAATCCAGATGGCGTATCGATGTTTGAGCCCATCGGTGGCACGGCCCCCGCATTTACGGGTAAAAATGCCATTAATCCAATGGCTGCAATCGGGGCCGTCCATATGATGCTGGACCATCTGGGGCAACCGGAAGCCGCTTTGGCAATCGAAACCGCAAAAATCAACGTCATTTTAAAGATGAAGTCAATGGCAGCCGCAGAAATGGGATTTTCAACCACTGAAATTGGCGACATGGTGGTTGATGAGCTTCGCAAACTTTAATCGAAGCGCCTATAAACGACAACGCCAACATCTAACCCGTGATGAGGTTAGGTCGATGAGTTCGGCAATCAATCGGCACCTCATCACGTTGATGACCCACTCGACCATTATGCACATCGGGGGGTTTTTCCCGATTCAAAATGAGCCCGATTTGTTGGAAACCTACACCAGCCTCACCACATCAGGGTGCATACTATATCTACCAAAAGCAACGAATCGAGGGGATGAGCCGTATCATATGGCGCCTTGGGCACCGGGCCAACCCCTGAAACCGGGATTATTTGGCGTACCGGAACCCACCTCCGACCCGATCCCAGTAACCGAGTCCGATAAACGAATCGATTACTGGCTGATTCCAGGCCTTGCATTTTCGATTACCGGCGCCCGGATCGGATTCGGCGGTGGTTATTACGATCGTCTCTTAGCAAATGTCACCGGCATAAAAATAGGAATTGCGTACCCGTTTCAACTGCAAGACACCCTCCCAACCGCCGAGCATGATGTCGAAATGGACATTGTGGTTACCCCATCAGAAATACGCCACTGCACATTACAATCTTGAATTCAAAAGCCTCATAAATAACCATTTTGTAACATTTTAACCCAGACACAGTCCGTTGACTTGCGTTTTCCATCCAAAACCCGTGAATCTATCTAACAAGTTTTATAGAAATACCAGCAAATTTTAAACCCGATTGAAAACACGGATATTTAATGTGAAATATTGGCACTAAATTTGCCGACATAATAACCGAAGACCCATGCAGCGCCTGGGGGAGGCCAGTCCTCAGCAACCAAAACCATGGAGGCAAACATAATGAATATTTCTAAAGTCAGTAGCCCAGTACCGTTTCCAACCGTTTCGACCCAAAAAACAAAATCCCCACAACCACCGGGCGCCTCTGTTACTAATACCGTTTGCCAACAATTTAAATCGTCGGTGGCATGTTTAGACCCGGCGGTTTTTAGAATCCTATTCGTTGGCCCCGTTGTCACCTTTGCGACGTTACCTGGCGAGTCGTTTTCCAATAAGCTCATCAATTATTTGGGGGGTAAGTCAGGCTTTCCTAAACTAGATCAAACCCTGTTTCACGGTGCGTCTTTTGTGGTGGGACTTCGAATTGCAACCCGGTCAACTGTTTTTACCGTTCAAGATGCCACATCACAACAATTAAGCACCGCTTTTTCAAAATCGTCGCTTAGCGATAATGCAAAAAATTTTGTATCAGGCGTTTTGTCTGGCGCCATCGCGGGGTTATCAGAAACCCTTTTTCACCCGTTGGGACAAATCAATACTCGGATTCAGACTGCGTCAAATCTATCGATTATTGATGCAGCAAAACGCCTGTACCAGTCTGGACAGATGTTTAGAGGAATCGGCATTACCGCGTGCCGAGATGTTACCAGCGCAACCATTACATTTACAACGTTACAACTCCTTAAAGGTTGGTACGAGGAAACCGAATTAAAAACACCTAAAACGATGGCAACCATCGGTGCGATTTCAGGCGCGGTATCTGGGGCAGCCACCGCAATCCCCGCCATTATATTAAATCAGTTGGCCAGTAACCCGATGGCTAAAATTCAGTTACCTGGACTTCTAACGGTACTAATAACCGCCGTCGCACGGTCGTTAACCCTGGGTACCGTTGTGGGCGTAATGTCGGGCACGAAAGCGTTGCACGCGCAATTGCAAAACCCCTTACTGAACCAAGCTTAAAAAAATAAATAATAAGGAGAATCCATTCCATGTTTTGCCCCGTTTCAAATTCCCCATCGCCCATTCAACCGATCCAACCCAAACCCAAAAACAAACCAATTGATATTGCTAGAATCGCAGTTGTTGGGCCGCTGGTAACGTTTTTTGCGCACCCATTTGATACGTTTGGCCACCGGTTTGTAAAAAATGCATGCGCTGCAGAAACAGAAAAAATGCCCATATTTGAAAATCCTTTTGCGGGAGCAAAATACCTAATTGCCCTTAGAACAGTGTCCAGAACCTTGGTGTTTGGGGTTCAGTCCGCGGTTCAACCTTTTATAAAAGACGTTGGATCTTCGTATATTCAAGACGGTCCAACCCTCAATTTCACCAGCCAAATCGTATCTGGATTTATCGCGGGTGCAACCGAAGCCCTTTTGCACCCGTTTAATTTATTGGTAACCAAAGTGCAAGTTTCACCAACCCGCATCCATATCACCAAAGGAATGGCAACCGAGTTTTTTTCAAAAGGCGCGCCATGGAAAGGGGTTCAATACACTGCGTTACGGGACAGCATTTCAGCTGCCACAATATTTGCCTGTATCCATTACTTCAACGCATTGATTCCAGAAAACCAAAAAGATGATTTTTGGTCGATCGGTGTAAGCGGATTGATTGCTGGGGCGACTGCTGGGACGATCACAGCTTACCCGGCCACCGTCATCAATCAGATCGCATGTAACAACACGACATCGATCAAATGGCCTGCCCTCTTTCGTGCATTCCCTTGTCGAGCATTTTCCTTAGGATTGGTGGTCGCCGGAATGAAAACCGGTACACGCGCCATGCAGGAACTTGAGTAGAACCCCAATTAGGCGGTAAATTGTAGTATTTGAATTCGAATCAAGGAGCCATTTTCCAATGATCATCAATGCACTACAAATCCGAGAAGGCATGGTCCTTCAAATCGAGGGTGAATTATACCGCGTCACATGGACCATGCACCGTACCCCTGGAAAGGGAAATGCGGTTATGCAAACCAAACTTAAAAATATCATCACTGGTAAAAACCAAGATCAACGGTTTATGTCGTCTGAACGTGTTGAAAAAGCAGATCTTGAAACCCGTGAATACCAATTTCTATACATCGACGGCGACGATTATATTTTTATGGACAACGCCACCTTTGAACAACAGCCCCTTCCAAATGAATTAATTGGTGAAAGTGCCAAATACCTGATAGAAGGCGAAACCTACTTGGTCACATTTTATCAAGAGCGAGCGGTGGGAATTGACCTCCCCAAAACGATGGTGCTTCGTGTTATTTCTGCTCCGCCTGAAATAAAAAAGGCCACTGCAACCAATAGCATGCGACCGGTTGAATTGGAACGCAATATTATTATTAACGCACCTGGATTTGTTCAAGAAGGCGATTTAATACGGTTTAATACCGAAACCGACACGTACATGGAGCGTGTGCAAGGGTGATGTCAGAAACACCCCCTTCCCTATCGATCGATATTGCACCCGCCGTATCCGGCGGGGTGTATGCCAATATGGTTATTTCTTCTCTGTCGTTCGATGAAGTTACATTAGACTTTTTGTATTTACTGCCCCACCTTCAAAAGGCCACCGTTCAATCCCGCGTGATTCTTAACCCACGACAAGCAAAACGTCTGGCAACCTTACTTGCATCGACTATCAATGACTACGAATCCCAATTTGGAATGATTCAAGATGAGCCACTTGCCCCAGGCATTCAGCTTAGCCCAAATTAATCATTGGATATCCCTTTCCGTTGCGTTTGCACGAACAGCTGGTAATTTAAACGAGGTTCCCATCGGTGCCGTTGTAATCAAAGACGGGCAAATGATCTCGGGCGGGTACAACACAAAAGAATCCCATAACGACCCGACTGGACATGCAGAGATTGTTGCATTACGAAACGCGGCTTCCCGACTTGGAACATGGCGACTTGACGATTGTATACTGGTGTCAACAATGGAACCATGTCCGATGTGTGCCGGGGCGCTGATTCAGTCTAGAATCAAAGCGGTCGCATATGGGGCAGTTGACCTACGATGGGGCGCGGCCGGAACGATCACCAATGTGTTTTCGACGCCATACAATCATTCTGTCGATCTGATCCACGTACCAAATGAAGCGTGTATCGATATCGTTAAAGGCTTTTTTTTACGTAATCGGCAATGCAGATAAACTGGTGGCGATGACTAGATTCGAACTAGTGACCCTACGGGTATGAACCGTATGCTCTAACCAACTGAGCTACATCGCCAAACTTAGAACCCCCACTTTATCTAAAATCAAGTATTTGATCAAGTTGCCGAAGCTCGGATTCAGTCAACGGGCTAAATTTCCCGGCCTTTAATTGCCCCAATTGAATTGGCCCAATTGATAGTCGTTTTAATTTTTTTACGGTGTAGCCAAGCAATGCGAAGGCACGCCTTACGATCCGGTTACGCCCTTCCGCAATTGTAATTTGCAACGACACTTCTGACACAATCGAAATCGCCTGAAATTGAACCGGCCCATCATCCAAAAAAAAGCCGGTTAATAACCGATCAATGATCATCGGAGAAAATGGTCGATCTAACGTAACGCGATATTCCTTGCCGATATGAAACCGGGGGTGGGACAAGCGTTGGGACAACTCGCCATTGTTGGTAAACAGTAACAACCCCTCGGAATCACGATCCAATCGACCAATCGGCATGATCTGGGGGGGAACCTGTTTCATAAATGATCGCAAATCAACCCTACCGTTGGGATCATCCATGGACGAAATCACATCAACAGGTTTATAAAACTTATAATAATAGTACACAAGGCTGGCCACTAACCGTTGCTTATCAACATGAATTACGTCCAATTTTGGATCAAACGTTTGGGTTAAATCCGATACAGGGGTTCCATTTAATGTAACCCGCCCAGCACGGATCATATCCGCAACATCACGCCGGGAAACGGCACTTTGAGATGATAAAAATTCTTCAATCCGAATACGATTTTGCTGTTTCATTTGTTTATCCTAATTTTAGATCGCCCAATTAATTTTAAACGCCCGTTATCGATAAAAAAATCAAACCCGGGACCCTGAGCTGAAAGGTGATCAGAGCGGACCTGAATTCCACCGCGGCCCATCAAGAGATGCCGAGTAATATCCCATCGAACCTGAGTCGCACCCAGACCCATAGGGACCCCATCCGTCACGATTAGAAATTGGCCTGCGTCAATATCAAGCATATTATTCGTGCGATGATACCGAGCAGCAGGGGCATTAACCTGAAGTTTTTGGTCTCCAAATAACACGTTACCCGATACTTTTGACATCTCAATTCGCCCGGATTCTCTATCAATACTGGCTTCGCTTGCCGCCAAGACGACCATTAATTGATCCCCCGAGTATTCTTCGATCGAGACCGATTTAAACAAAAAATCTGGTCGATCCCGCTGGGGCGGGGGTGACGGCAATCGAATTGGGCGAAAATAAGCAAACAAGAACACGGCTACAACACCAACCCCTGCTGCTACTGGTCTAAGTTTAATCGCCAAACGCAACTGCCTCTTGTGCCTTTAACCGGCCAACAATTGCCATTTCGTTAACAGAACCCCAATAATTGCCGGATTTGGCGTAGCCTGTCGCAAGCAAAAAATGTAAGGCCGCTGCGTTGGGTTCTATTTTAATTGCTTGTTTTGCGGTCTCTATCGCTTCAGGCATATTGCCCTGATCACCCTTGATCAACGCGATAAACCCAAGGGCCCAAGCATTTTTTGGATCCAACTCCAAAACCCGGCGAAAACAAACGATTGATTTGTCTTTCTGATCTAAAAAATAATATCCAAACGCAAGCTTAAAATGATGTCGCCACTCGGTTGGATTTTTTTTAATTGCCGCTTCGTACTTACTTACAACATCGGGGGCAAAATTCGTATCGTAGTTTGGAATTTTTCTTAAGATTGCCCACCCCTTTTCAATTTGTCCTGTGTACGCATAACTCATGGCCAGATCAAATAACGTCTCGGCAGATGGGCGCGCAGTGGCAGCAGCTTTATTTGCCCTTACTTCTTGTGCCAACTCAGGGCTAATCTGATAAACCTTAGCCGCAACCAATGTCGGTGTCATTAGACCGATTAAAACGCCCAAGATCAACCAATATTTGACTTTCATTTGTTATCCCTTCTCTCTAATTGCAATTGTCCAAGTAAAACAATTCGGAATACGTCACCATATGCGAGGCGTTTAATATCCCGTCGTGGCCACACTGCTGCGGCAATCCAAAGAACCCCAATGCCAATCAGCATGACCATCCGATATAACTGGTAGAGCCAAAATCCGTAATGTTTTCGTACCAAATATAATCCGCCCCGATATCCTTCAACGATTGATCCTCGGCGCCGGGTTGAAGTAGCCTGTCCGCCAATATGAATAATCGAAGCGGCTGGATCATAAACCAATTTGTATCCCATATTCAAAACGGTTTTACATAGATCGATATCTTCGTTGTAAAAAAAATAATTTTCATCAAATCCACCTATTTGATTGTAAAGTGCAGCTGGAATCATCATGGCAGCCCCTGATAAAAACGAAACCGTTCGAGATGAGGGGGTTCGATATTGGAAATGCCCTAAAATACTACCTTGACCTTGGATTGTGCGATCAATATTTAATAGTTGGGGGCCCAAAATCCCAATTTCTGGCGCCTGCTTCATGGTTGCAACCAGTTGGTCAATCGCCCCTGGCAACACAATCGTGTCATTATTTAATGCAAAATAAAACGCCCCTCGGGCATGTTTGGCCGCTATATTATTTCCAGCAGCAAAGCCGACATTGATATCGCTAAGGATAACGATTAGTGGATGGGAAATGGTCTGCAATATCTCCCGAGAGTCATCGGTTGAGGCATTATCAACAATAATAACCTCGAACCGGGTGTTTTTTACCGTATTAAAAATCGAATCGACGCATGGGGATAAGAGGTTTGCGCCATTATAGTTTACGATTAAAATACTTAACTCAATATCCGATGGGGCCATTTACAACCGAAAAATACGATACGTCTCGAACAACGGATTAACCAAAAGTCCCGCTGTCCTTGACTGACTCACAACATACTGGGTTTCGACATCATGCAACAGTTGAGCGTCAGTGCGCCCATTTCGCCTAACGGTAATCACCCACACCAACCCAGATGATATAGACTCGATATCGTTTGAAGCACGCAGCGATGCCACGTCGATTGATCGAAATGAGGGCAACTGATTAAGAACTTCAACCCCGAAGGTGGCGCGCTCAGGATCGACGGGACAATCTGGTATTGTCTCGATTGAAACCGTTTCTTTATTTGGATTAACCAAATCAAAGGCGCCACTCAGATACCGCTCGACCGTGCCAACGGGATCCGACGAATCGGTCACAATATTTAACAATCGATATCGTCGCAATTGCGCCAAATCGGTAAGATGCAACGCATTACGAAACGCCTCTGAGGCCGAAATACAGTGTAAATCGGTTTGCTGAAGTCCAACATAAACACGTACCATCGGTTACCCCCTCGCCTTCGTATAGTCTAACATTCCAATGAAAAGCTTTTCCCACGGCCCGTTGGTATCATTTGAGTTTATCGATTGCGCCATCCGCTTGTTTCCCCAATCGCCCACCAGGCTGGTTGGAACCTGCTTCAAAAATGCAGCCCGTTCGGGGTGAGGCATCATCGCAAAAACCGTGCCGGTCGCACTAGAAAGTCCGGCAATTCCA
>JACCDX010190292.1_pt1 | contig 23531 bp, 26 predicted proteins | sample 7449681 | NCBI WGS metagenome assembly JACCDX01 (sample SAMN15323450, study PRJNA562643) | freshwater metagenome | isolation source: river surface water | place: USA:Blue River Watershed | collected 2017-08-18
CCTGCACCCACTGCGAATGGAAAAGCGACTGCCCGCATTGCAGTGCCTTCCGCGTCTTCCACAAGGTCGACCGCAGCCTGCGCTGCCACCACTGCGGCCTCTCCGAGCGCGTGCCGCGCGCCTGCCCGTCCTGCGGCAACGTCGACATCGCCCCGGTGGGCCGTGGCACCGAGCAGCTCGAGGAGCAGATCGCCGCGCTGCTGGCCGGTGTCACCGCGCCCGGTCCCGAGGGGCAGGAACGCCCGGTGCGCGTGGCCCGCATGGATGCCGACACCACGCGCGGCAAGGGCGCGCTGGAGGCGCAACTGGCGCAGGTGCACGCGGGCGAGGTCGACGTGTTGGTCGGCACGCAGATGGTGACCAAGGGCCACGACTTCCGGCGCATCACGCTGGTGGCCGCGGTCAACCCGGACAGCGCGCTCTATTCGAGCGACTTCCGCGCCCCCGAGCGCCTGTTCGCACTGCTCATGCAGGCGGCTGGCCGGGCTGGACGCGACGCGGCGCAGGCGGGCAGCAGCCAGATGTGGGTGCAGACGTGGAACCCGGCGCATCCCCTGTTCGAGGCCCTGCGCCGCCACGATTACCCGGCCTTCGCCGCCGCCCAGCTGCGCGAACGCGAACAGGCCGGCATGCCGCCCTTCGCCTTCCAGGCCCTGGTGCGGGCCGAGGCGCGTACGCAGGCCGCCGCGCAGGCTTTTTTGCAGGCGGCGCGTGATGCCGCCGAGGGCCTGGACCCGACGGGTCAGGTACTGGTCTATGGCGCGGTGCCGATGGCGCTGCAGCGGGTGGCCAACGTGGAGCGCGCGCAGCTGCTGGTGGAAAGCGGCTCGCGGCCCGCGCTGCAACGCTTTCTCGCGGCCTGGCAGCCGGTGCTGCACGGGCTGCGCGAGCCGGGGTTGATCCGGTGGGCGGTGGACGTCGATCCCCTGGCGGTGTGAGGCGGCGTGCAAGCCGCGATGTGCCCGTCAGCGCGGCATGCGTCCCGGCGCTGAGCGCGCAGCCTCAGCCTTCGTCCGTACCCACCTCGCGCTTGAGACGGAGGGCCAGGTCATAGAGGGCATTGCGCGAGGCCCCCGTGGCTTCGGCGGCGATGCGCACCGCCGTCTTGACCGGCAGCTCCGGCAGCAGCAGCTTCAGCAGGGCCACGCCCTCTCCGGCATCTTCCGCGTCCGACTCCGGCGCGGCGGGATGCAACACCAGCGCGAACTCGCCGCGGCTGCGGGACGGCTCGGCCGCCAGCCACGCGGGGAACGCTTCACAGGCCAGCGTCTCCACCTGCTCGAACTGCTTGGTCAGTTCGCGCCCCACGGTCACCTGCCGGGGCCCGAGCGATGCCAGCGCCTCGGCCAGGTCGGCGATGCGATGTGGCGCCTCCAGCAGCACCACGGCGCGCGCTTCCTGCGCCAGCGTCTGCACCGCGGCCCGCCGCTCGCCGGCCTTGGACGGCAGGAAGCCGGCAAACACGAAGGAAGGATCGCCCCCACCGGCGCCAGCCACGCTCAGGACCGCGGTCACGCTGCTGGCCCCGGGCAAGGGCACGACGCGATGACCCGCCTGCCGCACCTCGGCGGCCAGGCGCGCGCCGGGGTCGCTCACCGCCGGTGTGCCGGCGTCGCTCACATACGCCACGCGTTCGCCAGCGGCCAGGCGGCGCAGCACCTGCTGCGCCGCCTCGCGCTCGTTGTGCTGGTGCAGGGCGATCAGACCGCCCGCGGGCCGGTCCAGGCCCAGCGCGCGCAGCAGGCCCTGGGTATGTCGGGTGTCCTCGCAGGCAACCGCATCGGCCAGGCCCAGCAGGTGCAGCGCACGCAGGCTGACGTCGGCGAGATTGCCGATCGGCGTGGCCACCATGTAGAGGGCGCCCTGCGGATAATCCTGCGCGCCCGCCGCCTCGCGCGCAGCCTGGCGCGCTGCGGAGAAACCGCTGCCCGGGGCAGCACCAACGACAGGAGCGGAGGGGTTGTTCATGGCACTTCCAAGGCAAGCAGGACGCCCCACGACCAAGTCGGTCGGCGACGCGGCCGAGGACCGGGCCCTGGCACACCTGCGCGCCGCCGGGCTCACGCTGCTGGCCCGCAATTATCGGACGCCCGGGCGCGGTGGCGGCGAGATCGACCTCGTGCTGCGCGAAGCCGACGGCACCGTGGTCTTCGTCGAGGTACGGCACCGCGCCAACAGCCGCTTCGGCGGCGCCGCCGCGAGCGTGGGCCACGCCAAGCAGGCCCGCATCGTGCGCGCGGCGCGCAGCTACCTGCTGCGGGTGCCGCGGCTACCGCCCTGCCGCTTCGACGTCGTGGCACTCGAAGGGAGCCAGATCCACTGGCTCAAGGGGGCCTTCGAGGCCGGCTGATGGGTGGCGCGGGTATCATCCTTTTCCATGCTCGAACAACGCATCCAGCAGCACTTCGTCGACAGCGCCGACCTCAAGTACCAGGCGGCGCAAACCCTCACCAAGCCGATCGCGGCAGCCATCCAGGCCGTCCTTGCCAGCGTCACCAGCGGCGGCAAGGTGCTGGCCTGCGGCAATGGCGGCTCGGCCGCCGACGCCCAGCACTTCGCCGCCGAGTTCGTCGGCCGCTTCGAGCGTGAGCGCCCCGAGCTCGGTGCCATCGCGCTCACGACGGACAGCTCCATCCTCACCGCCATCGCCAACGACTACGACTACAACCAGATCTTCGCCAAGCAGGTGCGCGCGCTCGGCCAGCCCGGCGACGTGCTGCTGGCGATCAGCACCAGCGGCAACTCCGCCAACGTGCTGGCCGCCGTCGAGGCCGCCCATGGCCGCGAGATGACCGTGGTCGCCCTCACCGGCCGGGGCGGCGGCCGCATGGCCCAGGCCCTGCGCGAGACCGATGTCCATGTGTGCGTGCCGCACGAGCGCACCGCCCGCATCCAGGAAGTGCACCTGCTGGCCATCCACTGCATCTGCGACGGCGTCGATGCCCAACTGCTCGGAGACCAGGAACCCAACGCATGAAGACCCTGCAACGCCTCACCCTCGCCGCCGCCGCGGCCGCCGGCCTCGCCGCCACCCTGTCCGCCTGCGCCCCGCTGATGCTGGGCGGTGCCGCCATGACGGCCATCGTCGCCACCGACCGCCGCACCCCCGGCATCCAGCTCGAGGACGAGTCGATCGAGCTCAAGGCCCGCACCCGTGTACGCGACGCGCTCGGCGACCGGGTGCATGTCACCGCCACCAGCTTCAACCGCCAGGTGCTGCTCACGGGCGAAGTGCCCGACGCCGCCACCCGCGAGACGGTGGAACAGGTCGTGCGGCGGGTCGAGAACGTCAACGGCGTGATCAACGAGCTCGCGATCGCCGCCGTCTCAACCCTCGGCCAGCGCTCCAACGACCTGCTGGTGACCGCCAAGGTCAAGGCCACCCTGGTCGACGCCCGCGACCTCAGCGCCAACGCCTTCAAGGTGGTGACCGAGCGCGGCATCGTCTACCTGATGGGCCGCGTCACCCCGCGCGAGGCCGAGCGCGCCACCTCACTGGTGCGCACGATCCCGGGCGTGCAGCGCGTGGTGCGCGCCTTCGAGTCCGTCTCGGAAGAAGAGCTGCAGCGCCTGATGCCACGCCAGGCCGCGCCGGCGGTGGCCCCGGTCAGCAGCGCCCAGGGCCGCTGACCGGCCCGCAAGCGCCTGCCTTCAGCGCAGGCGCTTGATCAGGCTGGAGGTATCCCACCGGTTGCCGCCCATCTGCTGGACGTCGGCGTAGAACTGGTCCACCAGGGCGGTCACCGGCAGGCGGGCGCCGTTGCGGCGCGCCTCCTGCATCACCAGGCCCAGATCCTTGCGCATCCAGTCGACCGCGAAGCCGAAGTCGAAGCGGTCCTCGACCATCGTCTTGCCGCGGTTGTCCATCTGCCAGCTCTGGGCCGCGCCCTTGCCGATCACCTCCAGCACCTGGTGCATGTCGAGGCCGGCCTTCTGGCCGAAGGCGATCGCCTCGGACAGGCCCTGCACCAGGCCGGCGATGCAGATCTGGTTGACCATCTTCGCCAGCTGGCCCGAGCCAGCGCCACCCAGCAGAGTGATCGCGCGCGAGTAAGCCATGGCCACCGGCCGCATGGCCTCGAAGGCCGGCGCGTCGCCGCCGCACATCACGGTGAGCAGGCCGTTCTGCGCGCCCGCCTGGCCGCCCGACACCGGCGCGTCGACGAAGGACACGCCCTGCCTGGCCGCCAGCGCGTGCAGCTCGCGGGCGACGTCGGCGGAGGCGGTGGTGTGGTCGACGAAGATGGCTCCGGCCTTCATGCCCGCCAGCGCGCCGTCGGGGCCCAGGACCACCGAGCGCAGGTCGTCGTCGTTGCCCACGCAGCAGAAGACGATGTCGGCGCCGGCGGCGGCCTCGCGCGGGGTGGGGGCACTGCGGCCCTTGAACTCGGCGACCCAGGCCTGGGCCTTGGCGGCGCTGCGGTTGTAGACGGTGACCTCATGCCCCGCCAGGGCCAGGTGGCCCGCCATGGGCAGGCCCATCACGCCAAGGCCCAGGAAGGCCACCTTGCGCGGGGGGCAGGACTCGTAGGAGCGGGGATTGGTGGTGGGCATGCTGTCTCCTTTGTGATCGACGCGTGAGTGACGCGGGATTCTAGGAGCGCAGGCAAAAGCCCAGCATGGGCCTGGGACAGCGGCCCTGCGGGGCATGCCGCATGGGATGCGGGGGCCGCGAGACCCTGCCGGCGGTGCGCGGTCAGCCCGGGAAGTTCTCGGGCGAGCGCGCCCGGGCCCGGGCCTCTGCCGGCGTGATGAGGCCGCGGCGGACCAGGTCGGTCAGGCACTGGTCCAGGGTCTGCATGCCCATGCCCTGGCTGGTCTGGATGGTGGAATAGATCTGGGCCACCTTGCCCTCGCGGATCAGGTTGCGGATGGCGGGGGTGCCCAGCATGATCTCGTGGGCGGCCACACGGCCATTGCCGTCCTTGAGGCGGCACAGCGTCTGGGCGATGACGGCGACCAGGGACTCGGAGAGCATCGAGCGCACCATCTCCTTCTCTTCACCCGGAAAGACATCGATGATGCGGTCCATCGCCTTGGCGGCGCTGGCGGTGTGTAGGGTGCCGAAGACGATGTGGCCGGTTTCGGCGGCGGTGAGGGCCAGGCGGCTGGACTCGAGGTCTCGCATCTCGCCGACCAGGATGGCGTCGGGGTCCTCGCGCAGCGCCGAGCGCAGGGCCGCCGAGAAGGACAGGGTGTTGACCCCCACCTCACGCTGGTTGACGAGGCTGCGGCGTGATTCGTGGACGAACTCGACCGGATCCTCGATGGTGATGATGTGGCCGCTGCTTTCCTCGTTGAGATGATTGACCATGGCGGCCAGCGTGGTCGATTTGCCCGAGCCCGTGGGCCCGGTGACCAAAATCAGCCCGCGCGGACGCAGCGCGAGGTCGCCGAAGATACGGGGGGCGGCCAGTTCCTCGAGGGTGAGGATGCGGCTGGGGATAGCCCGCAACACCACAGAGGCGCCGCGCTGCTGGTGGAAGGCGTTGACGCGGAACCGCGAGAGGCCCGGCACCTCGAAGGCGAAGTCGCACTCGAGGAACTCCTCGAACTGCTTGCGGCGGGCGTCGTCCATGATGTCGTAGACCATCGCGAGCACCTGCTCGTGCGTCAGCGCCGGCGCGCTGATGCGGCGGACATCGCCATGAACCCGGATCATGGGCGGCAGCCCCGCGGAGAGGTGGAGGTCGGATGCCTTGTGTTTGACGGCGAACGCCAGCAGCTGGGTAATATCCACGAAAGTTCCGGGTCCCGTGTTGATCCGGTCCATTATGAACACGATCGCACACAATCTCCAGCAGGTCCGCGAGCGGATTGACAGGGCCTGCACGCAGTCCGGACGCAGGCCTTCCGACGTCTCGCTGCTCGCCGTCTCCAAGACCTTCGGCGCCGACGCGGTGCGCGAGGCCGCCGCGACGGGCCAGCGCGACTTCGGCGAGAACTACATCCAGGAAGCCGTCGACAAGATGGCGCTGCTGGCCGACCTGCCGCTCACCTGGCACTGCATCGGGCCGATCCAGAGCAACAAGACCCGGCTGGTCGCCACGCATTTCGACTGGGCGCATTCGGTCGACCGGCTCAAGATCGCCGAGCGCCTGTCGGCGCAGCGGCCCGAGGGGCTGCCCCCGCTGCAGGTCTGCCTGCAGGTGAACATCGATGGCGGCGCCAACAAGTCGGGCGCGGCGCCCGACGAGGTACTGGCGCTGGCCCAGGCCGTGGCCCGATTGCCCCACCTGCGCCTGCGCGGGCTGATGACCATCCCCGAGCCGGCCGAGACCTTCGAAGCCCAGCGAGCGGTGCACCAGCGCGCCCGCGAACTGTTCGACAGACTGCGTGAGGCCGGCCTGCCGCTGGACACGCTGTCCATGGGCATGACCGCCGACCTCGAGGCCGCCATCGCCGCGGGCAGCACCCTGGTGCGGGTGGGCACGGCGATCTTCGGAGGCCGCACGCCCCGGGGCTGAGGCGGACCGCCGGCCGCATCCCGCGCGACCGGCACGGGAACCGCGACATGCGGTGGACGCTGACCAGTCCTACATCGGGGTAGGCCGATGGCTGATCGCGCCGCAGCCAGCGTGCCCCGACACTGGCCATTCGTTTCGACCATCACCCGGCGCCCGGGTCGGGCGCACTGGAGACGACCATGGCCTACAGCAGCATCCTCGGGGCCAACCCGGCCCCCGTAGTTCCCGCGGGGCGCGGCAGCGACCTGCTGGGCCCCAGCGACAACTCCGACTCGGGCAGCGATGCCATGGGCACCAGCGAGATCCATGGCGACAGCGACGCCATGGGCACCGGCGAAAGGGGCGTGGTCTCGGGCGTCGATGCCCGGGAGGGCAGCGACATCCTGCCGGACCGCGTTGTCCGCATCGGCGGCCCCGACGGCTCGCCGGATACCGACACCGGCGACGAGGCCTTCACCGACCTCGACGAGGCCGCCCTGGAAGACGCCATCGACACCCCGCTCGGCGACGAGGACGGCGGCGACGCGCCCGAGGGCGATGTCGAAGGCGAGCCCGGCCTGCGCCGCGGCTGAATCGCCCCCTGCACGCCTCAGGGCGCCGGCGGCCGCAGCAAGGTCGAGGCGCCAAAGAGGCTGCGGACCAGGTCGACGGCCACCTCGGCGGTGCGGTTGCGGATGTCTCGGGCCGGGTTGATCTCCACCACGTCGACGGAGCCGAGGCGGCCGGTGTCGGCCACCATCTCCATGCACAGCTGCATCTCCCGGTAGGTCGGCCCGCCTGGTACCGGCGTCCCCACGCCGGGCGCAACGGCCGGGTCCAGGCAATCCAGGTCGAAACTGAGGTGCAGGTGGGTGCCGGCGTCGACGCCGTGCAGGGCCTCGGTCACCGTATCGCGCATGCCGTGTTCGTCGATGTGGCGCATGTCGTAGACCTGCAGGCCCAGCACCTGAATGGCCTGCCGCTCCTCGGCGTCGACGCTGCGGATGCCCAGGAAGGCGATATCGGCCACGCCCAGGGCGGCCGGCTGTCCGCTCCAGCCGACGAGGTCAGCCGGCCCCTGCCCCAGCAGGCAGGCGACCGGCATGCCGTGCAGGTTGCCGCTGGGGCTGGTGGCTGCTGTATTGACGTCGGCGTGGGCGTCGAGCCAGAGCACGCGCAGGCGGCGCCCGGCACTTCTGCAGTGCGCGGCCACCGCGCTGATGGAGCCGACGGCCAGCGCATGGTCGCCCCCGAGCAGCATCGGGACCTCGGCGCGCGCAAGCGACGCGCCGACGGCCTGGAAGATCGCACGGTTCCAGGCCACGACATCGGACAGGTGGTGCGGCCCGGCCGGACCCGGGGCGGCGTGGGCAGGGGCGGGCGCGGGCGGCGGTGGCCCGGCCAGGTTGCCTGCATCCGTGACCCGGCAGCCCTGGGCCTCGAGGGCAGCGGCCAGGCCAGCCACGCGCAGGGCGTCCGGCCCCATGCAGGCGCCGCGCACGCCGGCGCCGGCGTCGGTGGGGGCACCGATCAGGCAGACGGACGGCCCGGCCGCAGCGGGAAGGGACGGCATGCGCTCGATTCTTCCACGCGGGCCGCCGCCGCGGTAGCCCCGGCACGCCGATTGCCCCCTATGCGCCATGGCAGCCTGCCCGCTGCGGGCGGCCGGGCCATTCCCCACACACGAGCCAAGGAGCACACGCGATGCTGGCGATGAACTACCGCGGTCCCTACCGCATCCGCGCCGACCACCACAAGCCGCTGCCGCGGATCGAGCACCCGGGAGATGCGATCGTGCGCGTCACCCGGGCCTGCATCTGCGGCTCCGACCTGCACCTCTATCACGGGCTGGTGCCGGACACCCGGGTCGGCAGTACCTTCGGCCATGAGTTCACCGGTGTGGTCGAGGAAGTCGGGTCCGGGGTGGGCAAGCTCAAGCCGGGTGACCGGGTGCTGGTGCCCTTCAACATCGCCTGCGGCCGTTGCTATTTCTGCCAGCGTGAGCTTTTCAGCAACTGCCACGAGACCAACCCCGAGGCGACTGCGGTCGGCGCCATCTTCGGCTACTCGCACACCGCGGGCGGCTACGACGGCGGACAGGCCGAGTACGTGCGGGTGCCGCTGGCCGACATCGGCCCGCTGGTGATCCCCGCCGGCATCGACGACGACGACGCGGTGCTCCTCACCGACGCCTTTCCCACCGGCTACCAGGCCGCGGAGATGGGCGCCATCACCGAGGGTGACACGGTGGTGGTGTTCGGCGCAGGACCCGTGGGCTTGTTCGCGGCCCGCTGCGCCTGGCTGTTCGGCGCGGCACGGGTCATCGTCGTCGACCACCTGGAGTACCGGCTCGAGTTCGCGCGCCGCTTCGCCCGCTGCGAGGCGGTCAACTTCCGCTACGTCAACGACATGGCCGTCCACCTGAAGAAGCTGACCGACGGGCTCGGTCCCGACGTCGCCATCGACGCGGTGGGCGCTGAAGCCGCGGGCAACGCATTGCAGCGGACACTGGGCGTGCGCCTGAAGCTGCAGGCAGGCGCCGCCACCGCGCTGTACTGGGCGATCACTTCGGTGCGCAAGGGCGGGCATGTGTCCATCGTCGGCGTCTACGGCCCCACCTTCAACGCGGTGCCGATCGGCACCGCGTTGAACAAGGGCCTGACCCTTCGGATGAACCAGGCGGCCGTCAAGCGCCACCTGCCGCGGCTGGTGGGCCTGGTCGAGTCGGGAGAGATCCGCCCCAGCGAGGTCATCACCCACCGGGTGCCGCTGGAGGAGGTCGGCGAGGCCTACCACCTGTTCTCCAGCAAGCTCGACGGCTGCATCAAGCCGGTGCTGCTGCCGCCCTCGGCGGCGTTGCACTGACCTTCCCTCCCCCCTGGAACGGAGCCCGCCATGGACACAGCCCCCGCCGCCACCCACCCACTGCCGCCGCTGCCCGCCCAGGTGCCCCTGGCGCCGGTGCTGCACTCGATCGAACGCCCCGGGCTCACACCGGTCTTCGGCACCACGGTGCCGCCCTCGGGCCTGAGCGGCCAGCTGCGGCGGCTGGCCTTTCGCTGGAGCGAGGGCGACCTGCGCCACTGGATGCTGCTGCTGCTCGCCGATCGCGTGAACGTCGGCGAGGGTCTGCTGGCCGATCTGGCGCGGGGCCATATCCCCAACCTGTGGGCGGAGATGGGGCTGCGCGCGGAATGGCGCCACAACCGCTGGCGTTTCCTGGTCAAGATGGCCATGCTGGTCGGCCTGGCCAGCGTGATCTGGGCCTGGCTCCGCCGGCGCGCACCGGCTCTCGGCGGCCGCGCCCGACACGTGGCGGCACTGGGTTGGCGGCCCTGACGAGGCTGGCTATGCTGCGGCGATGAGCGCCGCCCATCTACAGACATTCGGCCTGCTGGCCGCCTCCAATGTGTTCATGACCCTGGCCTGGTACGGCCACCTGCGCAGCCTGGCGACAGCGCCCTGGTACACCGCGGCCCTGGTCAGCTGGGGCATCGCGCTGGCCGAGTACCTGCTGCAGGTGCCCGCCAACCGCATCGGCTACCAGCAGGCCGGGATGACGGTGGGGCAGCTGAAGATCGTGCAGGAGGTGATCACCCTCACCGTCTTCGTGCCCTTCGCGGTGGTGGTGATGAGGGAGCCGCTGCGGCTGGACTACCTCTGGGCCGCCCTGTGCCTGGTCGGCGCCGTGTACTTCATCTTCCGCGGCGCCTGAAGGCCGCGGGGCACACCCGGAAAGCGGTCAGCGGCGGTGATGGCCACCCGCACCCGGACCGCCCGGACGCGCGCCGCGGTCGGGGAGGTGGCGGAACATGATCCGGCCCTTGTTCAGGTCGTAGGGCGAGAGCTCCAGGGTGACGTCGTCGCCGGCGATGATGCGGATGTGGTTCTTGCGCATCTTGCCGCCGCTGTAGGCGATCAGCTCGTGCCCGTTCTCGAGGATCACGCGGTAACGCGAGTCGGGCAGCACTTCGGCCACGCGGCCGCGCATTTCAATCAGTTCTTCCTTGGCCATGAGGTCCTTTGAGCGGGAGGCAGTCCGCACGGGCGCAAGGGTGTGCACGAGCCAGCGGCCGCCGAACAACCCTCCATTGTAAGGACTTCGGCGGACACCCGCCGCGCGGGCCCGGGCGCGGGCCGGCTAGGCCAGCAGGGCCACCGCCGCGGAGAAGGTGAGGAAGGCCGCCGCGGTCGTGAGCAGGATGATGCGCGCCACCCGCCCGGTGTCGGCCCCGAAGCGCTCGGCCAGCATCGAGACGTTGCTGGCGCCGGGCAGGGCCGCCGCCAGGGCGATGACCGTGAGGGCAAAGGGCTCCAGGGGAAAGCCAGCCGACGCCGCCAGGCGGCCGGCGGCGAGCACCAGCAGGGGGTGAAGCAGCAGCTTGGCCCCTGCGGGCAGCCACACCCCGGCGCCCAGAGGGGCGCGGGCCGGTGCAGGAGCCGACGGGGACGCCGCTGCCCCGGCCACCCCCCCTTCGCCGACCGCAGCGGCCGCCACCAGCCGCGAGCGCGCCAGCACCGCGCCGATGGTGAAAAGCGCCACCGGCGAGGCCGCATCGGCCAGCAGGCCGATCGTGCCCGCCAGCGGCTTGGGCGGCGCCCACTGCAAGGCCGAGGCCGCACCCCCCAGCAGGATGGCCCAGGGCATGGGGTTGACCGCCATACCGCGCAGGGCGCGCCGGACAGCCGCCGCCGCGCCCTGGCCACCGGCCTCGTCCAGCCGGGACAGGGCGATGCAGACCGAGGTGGTGACCACCATGTCGACCAGCATGGTCGCAATGACCGGGCCGGCGGCCGCAGGCCCGAGCAAGGCTACCAGCAGGGGCACGCCCATGAAGCCGGTGTTGGGGAAAGCCGTCACCAGGGCGCCAAAAGCCGCATCGTTCCAGCCCAGGCCACCGGCCCGCGCCAGGCGCGCGGACAGGGCCACCATCACCAGGCCGCAGGGCAGCCAGATCGCCGCCACCGCCGGATCGAACAGGCGGGCCACCGGCGTGGCCGCGCCAAACCGGAACAGCATGCAGGGCAGGGCGAAGTACAGGACGAAGGTGTTGAGCCCTCCAATGGCCTCGACTGGCAGCAGGCGGCTGCGCGCGGCCCAATAGCCGGCCAGGACCAGGGCGAAGAAGGGGAAGGTGACCGTGAGGATGTCCAGCACCCGGCTATTGTGACCGTGGCCATGACCAGGGCCCTGCCCGAGGGTCATGACCCGCCCGCGCGGACAGCGAAACGGACACCGGGGCACACAGTGTGTCGCCGGTATCATTCGGCGCTTTCGTCCGCGCGCCGATCCACGGCCGGCGGCGCACCCCGCACCCTGCCCCTCGCCTTCCCCCCAGCATGTCCGGCCTCAACCTCGCGCAACAGGAAGCAGTGAACTTCCTGCATGGCCCCTGCCTGGTGCTGGCGGGCGCCGGCTCGGGCAAGACCCGGGTGATCACGCACAAGATCGCCCGCCTCATTCAGTCGGGCGTGGCGGGCAAGCGCATCGCCGCCATCACCTTCACCAACAAGGCCGCCAGCGAGATGCGCGAGCGCGCCAAGCAGCTGATCGGCCGCGAGGCCAAGGACGTGGTGATCTGCACCTTCCACGCCCTGGGCGTGCGCCTGCTGCGCGAGGACGGCGCGGCGCTGGGCCTCAAGCCCCAGTTCTCCATCCTGGACAGCGACGACGTGGTGTCCATCCTCAAGGACGCCGGCGGCAGCGTGGACGCCGCCACCGCGCGCCAGTGGCAGTGGACCATCAGCCTGTGGAAGAACATGGGCCTGACCGCCGCCCAGGCCGAGGCCCAGGCCGCGGACGACAGCGCCCGCATCATCGCCCGGGTGATGGCCCGTTACGAGGAGCGCCTGACCGCCTACCAGAGCGTCGACTTCGACGACCTGATCGGCCTGCCGCTCAAGCTGCTGCAGGAGCACGAGGCCGTTCGCACCAAGTGGCAGCAGGCCCTGGGCCATGTGCTGGTCGACGAGTACCAGGACACCAACGCCACCCAGTACGAGCTGCTCAAGCTCCTGGTGGGCGAGCGCGGCCGCTTCACCGCGGTGGGCGACGACGACCAGTCCATCTACGGTTGGCGCGGCGCCACGCTCGACAACCTCAAGAAGCTGCCGCAGGACTTCCCCGCGCTCAAGGTGGTGAAGCTGGAGCAGAACTACCGCTCCACCAGCGCCATCCTGCGCGCCGCCAACAACGTCATCCAGCCCAACCCGAAGCTGTTTCCCAAGACCCTGTTCTCCGAGCTGGGCGAGGGCGAGCCGGTGCGGGTGGTCGACTGCGACAACGAGGAGCATGAGGCCGAGCGCGCGGTCGCGCGCATCCAGTCGATCCGCGCCAATGGCGTCAACAAGGACTGGAAGGACTTCGCCGTCCTGTACCGCGCCAACCACCAGGCGCGCGTCTTCGAGCAGGCGCTGCGCAAGGCGCAGATTCCCTACAAGGTCTCGGGCGGCCAGAGCTTCTTCGACCGCGCCGAGATCCGCGACCTGTGCGCCTGGCTGCGCCTGTGGGTGAACAACGACGACGACCCCGCCTTCCTGCGCGCGGTCACCACGCCCAAGCGCGGCATCGGCCACCAGACCCTGGGCAGCCTGGGCGAGTACGCGAGCAAGTTCAAGCTCTCGCTGTTCGAGGCGCTGTTCTCCAACTCGCTGGGCTCGGTGCTCGGCGGCCGCGCCCTGGGCAGCCTGCACGAGTTCGGCCGCTACGTGAACGACCTCGAGTACCGCGCCCGCCACACCATGGGCGCCGAAGACGCGCGCACCTTCCTCGCCGACTGGCTCAAGGACATCGGCTACGAGAAGCACCTGTACGACAGCGAAGAGAGCGAGAAGCTCGCCGCCTCGCGCTGGACCAACGTGCTGGAGTTCTGCGACTGGATGGCTGGCCGCTGCGGCGGCGAGATCGACGACGCCGCCGGCGTGGCGGTGATGGGCGAAAGGAAGTCCCTGCTCGAGGTGGCGCAGACCATCTCGCTGCTCTCGACGCTCAGCGAGCGCGAGAAGGACCAGAACGTGGTCACGCTCTCGACCCTGCACGCCTCCAAGGGCCTGGAGTGGCCGCATGTGGTGCTGGCCGGCTGCAACGAGGGCCTGCTGCCCTTCAAGCTCGACGACGACGACGGCGCCAGGGGCGAGGCCAATGAGGGCATCCTGCAGCGGCTGCAGGAGGAGCGGCGGCTGATGTACGTGGGCATCACCCGCGCCCAGCGCTCGCTGGCGGTGAGCTGGGTCAAGCGCCGCAAGAAGGGCCGCGAGACGATCGCCGGCGTCCCCAGCCGCTTCATCGCCGAGATGGCGCTGGACAAGGCCACGGTCAAGGAAGACCCGCGCGAGAAACTGCGGGCCTTGCGCGCCGAGTTCGCCGCGCGCAAGGCCGCCGCCGCACCGTCGGACTGAAAAGGCCGGCAGCCCCAGGTGTAGGGCCCCTGCGGTGCCCGTTCGTCGTCAGCCAGCGACGGCCACGACAGCCTGGCAGCCCAGAGACTCCGAGGCCGCCGGACGCGCATGCGTCAGCACCCTATCCGGAGCTCCCCATGCAGACATCACTTGCCGCAGGCCCGCTCGGCTCGGCTGGCGGCCGCGCCGCGTACCCGGACAACCCGTCGCCCGAACCCCAGCCACTGGACGGAGAAAGCCCGGCCGTCGTTATCCACCCGGCGCACCGCCAGGCAGACGGCGACGACTTCCCTGCGCCCGCGTTCTGGTCGACACGGACCGCCGAGGCGCTTGCGGCTGCGCCCGACGCCGTCCCGCCCCGCCCCTTGCGCGAACGCAGGTGCTGCCAGTGCACCCGTACCCACCTGGCACTGGCCCTGGGCACATGCATCGGCTATTCCACCGGGGCCATCGTCATGGTCGGGCTCGATTTCAGCGGCCACAGCCAGCAAGACAACCTGCGCTGGAGCGCCATCGCGGGCGCAGCGACCGCAGTGGTCACAGGCGCCCTGGGCTGGCACGCCCTGCGAGACGTGGACTGCACGCTCGCGCCGCCGGCCGAAGCACGCCGCTGAACCCTGCTGCCGGCAGCCCGCCGACCACCTCCCACAAGGAATCAACCATGAGCGCCAACCTCCACCTCAATCCCTACGCCCTGGCCCGCACCGCGCACGCCGCACCCACCATCGCCTGGGGCGATGGGGTAACGCTGGATCCACCGGGCAGCCCCCCTTCACCTGGCCTCCGACCCGAGATCGCCAACTTGAGGGAAGGCGAACAGCTCCCGGAAAGATCACTGGACCGCGGGTTCTACATCGCGCACCGCCGCCGCCCTCCAGCGGAGGCACGTTCGCTGGCGAGCCGGGTCTGCTGCGGCTTCAACCGTGAGTTCGCGGTCTGGGCCACCGGACTGGGTATCACCGCCGCGACCGCGTTCCTGGCCACGTCACAGGGCCTGCGCGCGACCGGCTCCAGCGACGCCACGTCGTACGGCGCAGGAGGCCTGGCCGCCACCGCCAGCGCGGGCCTGGGCGCCGGCCTGCGCTGGGCCTGGCGTCAATGGACCCAGCGGCAGGAGGAGGCTGCGGCGCGCAGATACCGGCGCGACCTGCCCATCGTCCCCCTGGAGCCGCCGGCGCCAGTCGCCAACCCGCGTCAGAGCGTCAACGCGTAGTCGATCGTGATCGGCGCGTGGTCCGAGAACTTCTCGTCCTTGTAGATGTGCTCTGACTTGGCGAGCGCCGCGATCGCTGGCGTGGCCAGGTGGTAGTCCAGCCGCCAGCCCACGTTCTTCGCATAGGCCTGGCCGCGATTGCTCCACCATGTGTAGCAGGCCTCGGTGGTGTCGGGCTGCAGCTGGCGGTAGACGTCCACCAGCCCGGTGTCCGAGAGCAGCGCCGTCATCCAGGCGCGCTCCTCGGGCAGGAAGCCGCTGTTCTTGAGGTTGCCCTTCCAGTTCTTCAGGTCCTTCTCCTGGTGGGCGATGTTGATGTCGCCGCACAGGACGAACTCGCGCTGCTTCTTCAGCGCCGCCAGATGCGGCTCGAAGCCGGCGAGGAAGCGGAACTTCGCCGCCTGCCGCTCCTCGCCTGAGGAGCCCGAGGGGAAGTAGCTGCTGATGATGGAGAGCTTGCGCTTCGGCGTGTCGAAGCGCAGTTCGACATAGCGGCCCTCGGCATCGAACTCGCCGCCATCCCAGCCCACGACCACGTCACTCGGCTCATGCCGGGTGTAGACCGCCACGCCCGAGTAGCCCTTCTTCTCGGCAAAGTGGAAGTGTCCCTGCATGCCGGCCAGCACCTCGAAGCGGCCGGCCACGTCGGCGGCCTGGGCCTTGACCTCCTGCACGCAAATACAATCCGGAGCAGTCTTCTCCAGCCAGGCTTCGACGCCCTTGGTAGCGGCCGAACGGATGCCGTTGAGGTTAAGGCTGGTGAGTTTGAACAAGGATTTCCCATGGTGGCAGCAGCAGGCCAGGACGACCTGGCGCAGGACTTCGTGCAGTTCTCGGTGGAGGCCGGCGTGCTGCGTTTTGGCAGCTTCCGCACCAAGGCGGGTCGCGACTCCCCGTATTTCTTCAACGCCGGCCTGTTCGACGACGGCGCCAAGCTCAGCCGTCTCGCGCAATTCTATGCACGGCGCATCCTGGCCTCGGGCATCGAGTTCGACATGCTGTTCGGCCCCGCCTACAAAGGCATCCCGCTCGCAGCGGCAGTCGCCATCGAGCTGGCGCGCCTCGGCCGCAACGTGCCCTACGCCTACAACCGCAAGGAGGCCAAGGACCACGGCGAGGGCGGCACCCTGGTGGGCGCGCCGGTGAAGGGCCGGGTGCTGATCGTCGACGACGTGATGTCGGCCGGCACCGCGGCGCGCGAATCGATCGCCATCATCCAGGCCGCTGGCGCCACGCCGCATGCGGTGGCCATCGCCCTCGACCGCCAGGAGAAGGCCACCGAGAACGGCCAGGACGTGCCGCACAGCGCGGTGCAGTACGTGCGTGACCGCCTGGGCCTGAAGGTCTGCGCCATCGCGCGGCTGGCCGACCTGCTGGACTACCTGCGCCAGCAAGGCGGCGACGCTCTGGGTGCGCACTACGCCCAGGTGCAGGCCTACCGCGACCGCTACGGCGTCGAGGACTGATCGGCGCCCGGGCGCGCGCCCGGGGCAGGCAGTCATTCGGGATTCAGTTCGGGGCTGGGCCGACGCGGCTGAATCCCGGGATGGACCCGACACCACGCGCCTCGACTCGCACGGCCACCTCTCCCCTCGCCCGCCAGGCGACTGAGCAGGATCCAGGCGAGGTGTTTCGTCTCTTCGCCGCGGCAGGCGAGCAGCCCATGCCGGGCCTCGCCCCAGGCGCCGCCGCCACCCGCGCCGCGAGCCCCTGGCTGAGGGTGCCCCCTCTTCGCCTTCCCAAGCGGGTGGTTACCCATGTCGTGCCCCCCTGGGAGCGGATGCGGCGTCCCCGCGAAGGCTGTGTCCTGGAGCGGCCGGCACATCAGCTTCACTGCGGCTGGGTCCATCTGTGCGACTGGCTGCGGCAGCCCTCGGTGGAGATGCAACTGCACGCCATCGTCGACGACGCCAACCGGCAGGCGCTGACCCCGGAAGGCCTGGATGCGGTGCTCGGCGCCTGCGAGCGTGCGATGGCGGGCCACAGCCGTGATCAGATCCGCCAGGCGGGCTGGGACGAACTGGTTCTCGGCCTGATTCCGGTCGCCACCGACGGCGCAAGCAGCACCAAGGCCGCGAACGTCCGGCTCCGGGTCAGCCAATGGCCCCGGGAGGGGCGATAAGGCCCGCCCGGGTTCTGTCAGCGCCGGCGAGGGCTGTCTCCGAGAATCACGCGCCGGATGCAGTGCCCCTGCCGGCATCCGCCTTCACACCGCCTCCCTCGCCTTCGCATCCGCCAGTGTCGGTCGATGCGCCTTGGGCCAGTGGGGGCGCCGACCCGCTTCGCACGAGGACAATCCATGCCCGACGCCGTCGCCTTGAACCCAGGGCGCATGCCCCACCCCCGATCCACCGCCGTCGCACCGGCCCCTGTGAGTGCGAGTTCGAATGCGAGTGCGGCCACGACTGCCTCAGCGCCCGGCCCCCACGCCAGCGTTCAGATCGGCAACCCCCGACAAGCCTGGACATCAGCGGCCACTGCCAGGGAAGCCGACAGCCGGTCGCAGCGCGCCATTGAATCCCGGAGCGAATCCCGGAGCGAATCCAACACAGGAGAGGAAACTGCGGAAACGTCGCTACGCCACCGCCGATGCGCCTGGATCACCTTCGGTGGGGTGGCAGGCGGCATCCTCGGCGGACTGGGAGGCTGGGCGGGGGCCCTCGTTAACCGGGACCTTGGCGGGGACCAGGACCTCAGCCCCGCGGGCGCAGCCTTTGCATTTGCATTAACCGGTGCCTTCGTTGGAACCGCGCTCGCGGGCTGCCTGTCCCGATACGCCCACGGCTAGGGTGAGGCCGCAATCAGGCGGCCGCACCCGCCAGGTAATCGCCCTTGCCCAGCACCACGCCGTTGTGGCGCAGGATGGCGTACGCCGTGGTGATGTGGAAGAACATGTTGGGCAGGGCCCAGGTCTTGAGGTAGTCCTCGGCGGCCATGGTGCGGGTGGCCGTCTTGCCCACCGGGAAGGTGATGGCCTTGGCCTCCTGGCCGTCGATGGCGCTGGCCGGCACCGTCTTGAGCCAGGCCACCGTGTTGTCGATGCGGGTGATCAGCTCGGCCAGGGTGTTCTCGTTGTTCTCGTACTTGGGCGCCTCCAGGCCGCTGATGCGCGCAGCGCACAGCTTGGGCGCATCGCACGCGATGCAGATCTGCGTCTTGAACGGCAGCATGTCGGGCGCCAGCCGGAACTGCACCAGCGCCTGCTCGTCGTAGCCGCGCGCGGCCACATCGGCCTGGGCCTTGGTCAGGACATGCCGCAGGTTGCCCAGGAACTGGACGAACACGGGCAGGGAGGCGGAGGAGAGGGTGATGGACATGGGAGGGGAGTTCGTATCGAATTGCGGCCGAGTATGTCAGGGTCCACCGGACGCAGCCCACCCTCCCCACATGCCGGCTTGAAGCGTAAAAAAGCAATTTACGCTTCAATATTGAAGCGTAAATCCATAGAATACGCTTCATGTACCTCTGGCAATCACCATTCTGGCCTGAGTTTCAGGTCGATCCGGCCGCCTTGCAGCCGGCGCTGGCTGCCGCGCGCTATGCCCAAGGGCGGGCCATGGGTCTGGCCGGCCACCTTCAGCTGATGGACCTGGAGGCACTGCAACTCGAGGGCTGGGCCGAAGAAGCCATGGCCACTGCGCGAATCGAGGGAGAAGTCCTGCAGGTCAATTCGGTGCGGGCATCGGCTGCCAGGCGGCTGGGACTGCCCGATGCCAGGACCGTGGCCCGCGATGCGCGCACCGAAGCCACGCTCGATGTGCTGCAAGACGCCATCGCGCAATACCAGCAGCCCCTGAGCCATGACATGCTGCACGGCTGGCAAGCAGCCCTGTTTCCCACTGGACGCAGCGGCATCCGCAAGATCCGGACGGGCGCCTACCGCGACCATGCCGAGCCCATGCAGATCGTCACACCGCGCCTGGGCAAGCCCGACCTCGTCCATTACCAGGCACCAGCCTCCGCTGATGTCCAGGCGCACATGACGCAAATGATCGACTGGTTCAACGGGGCCCAAGGCAAGACCGACGGCCTGGTCCGTGCCGCCATTGCCCACCTGTGGTTCGAGGCCATCCACCCGTTCGAAGACGGCAACGGCCGCGTCGGCCGCGCCTTGTCCGAGATGGCCTTGGCGCAGGACCTGTCCACCGGCCAGCGGCTCTGGAGCCTGTCGCAGCAGATGTGGCTGGACCGCGAAGGCTACTACGCGCAGTTGCAGGCAGCCACCGGACGGACCGACACGGACGTGACGCCATGGGTGCAATGGTTTGTGGGATGCGTGCACAAGGCGGCCGATGCCGCATGGCAGCACATGCAGGTCGCCATGCACAAGACCCGCTTCTGGGCCGATACCCGTTTGCAGCATCCGCAACTCACGCCGACCCAGATCAAGGCGATCAACAAACTCTTCGACGCCGGCCCTGACGGCTTCGAAGGCGGCATGAGCACCGAGAAATACGTGAACCTGTGCGGCGTATCGCGCGCCACCGCCTACCGCGAGCTCACGGCGCTGTGCGAGGCTGGGGTACTGGTACAGACGGGATCAGGGCGGGGAACGCGGTATCAACTGCGCACGCCGCCGGAAAGCCCGGCCGGCTGACCCATCGTCTGCGTATCCAGCGACGGGTCAGGTGCCGAGCTTCTTCTTCAAGAGTTCATTGACCTGAGCCGGGTTGGCCTTGCCCTGGCTGGCCTTCATGATCGGGCCGACCAGACCGTTCAGGGCCTTGGCGTTGCCCGCCTTGAACTCCTCGACGTTCTTCGGGTTGGCGGCCAGCACCTCGTCGATGATCTTCTCGAGCGCGCCGGTGTCGTTCATCTGCTTGAGGCCCTTGGCCGCGATGACCGCGTCGACGTCCTGACCGTCACCGGTCCACAGCGCGTCGAACACCTGCTTGCCCGCGTTGTTGGAGATGGTGCCGTCGGCGATGCGGCCGATCAGGGCCGCCAGCTGCGCGGCGCTCACCGGGGCCTGCTCGATGCCGATGTCGCCGGCGTTCAGGCGCCGTGAGACCTCGCCCATGATCCAGTTGCTGGCCAGCTTGGGCTGGCCGCAGGCCTTGGCCGCCGCCTCGAAATACGCCGCCATCACCTTGCTCTGGGTGAGCGTGGTAGCGTCGTATTCGGGCAGGGCGTAGTCGGCGACGAAGCGCGCGGCCATCGCGCGGGGCAGCTCGGGCATCTCGGCCTTGACCTGCGCCACCCACTCCGGTGCCACCACCAGGGGCGGCAGGTCGGGGTCGGGGAAGTAGCGGTAGTCGGCCGCGTCTTCCTTGGTGCGCATGGCGCGGGTCTCGCCGGTGTCGGGGTCGAACAGCACGGTGGCCTGCTCGATGGCGCGGCCGTCCTCGATCTCCTCGATCTGCCAGCGCACCTCGTAGTCGATGGCCTGCTGCATGAACTTGAAGGAGTTCAGGTTCTTGATTTCACGGCGCGTGCCGAGGGGCTGGCCGGGCTTGCGCACCGAGACGTTGGCGTCGCAACGGAAGCTGCCCTCTTGCATGTTGCCGTCACAGATGCCGATCCAGGTGACGATCTTGTGCAGCTCCTTGGCATAGGCCACCGCCTCCTCCGAAGAGCGGATGTCGGGCTCGGTGACGATCTCCAGCAGCGGCGTGCCGGCGCGGTTGAGGTCGATGCCGGATTGACCAATGAAGTCCTCGTGCAGCGACTTGCCCGCATCTTCCTCGAGGTGGGCGCGCACCAGGCGCACCGACTTCTTCTCCTGGCCCAGGTAGAAGCTCACCTCGCCGCCCTGGACCACCGGGATCTCGTACTGGCTGATCTGGTAGCCCTTGGGCAGGTCAGGGTAGAAATAATTCTTACGGGCAAACACGCTGCGTTCGGCCACGTGGGCGCCCACGGCCAGACCAAAGCGGATGGCGCGCTCGACGGCTCCGCGGTTCATCACCGGCAAGGTGCCCGGCAAGGCCAGATCCACCGCGCAGGCCTGGGTGTTGGGCTCGGCGCCGAAGGCGGTGGGCGCGCGGCTGAAGATCTTGCTCTGGGTGGAGAGCTGGGCATGGGTCTCGAATCCGATCACCACCTCATAGCCCTGGACGAGACGCGTGCTCATGCAGCCTCCTTCGATGCCAGTGCGGGGCGTTGTTGATGCCAGTCGGTCTGGCGTTGCAACTGATGGGCGACATTCAGCAAGCGGGATTCCTGCAGGTAGTTGCCAATGAGTTGCATGCCCACCGGCATACCCCCTGCACCCAAACCGCACGGCACGCTCATGCCCGGCAGCCCCGCGAGTGAGGCGGGCAAGGTGTAGATGTCGGCCAGGTAGCTGGCCAGCGGATCCGCCGATTTTTCACCCAGTGCCCACGCCACCGTGGGCGCGACCGGGCCGGCAATGACGTCGCACTGCGTGAACGCTTGCTGGAAATCGCTCGCGATCATGCGGCGGATTTTCTGAGCCTGCAGGTAGTAGGCGTCGTAGTACCCATGCGAGAGCACATAGGTGCCGATCATGATGCGGCGTTGCACTTCTTCGCCAAAACCCTCGCTGCGGGTGCGGCGGTACAGGTCGAGCAGGTCCACCGGGTCGGCCGCGCGGTGGCCAAACTTCACGCCGTCAAAGCGACTCAGGTTGCTGGAAGCTTCGGCAGGCGCCAGGATGTAGTACACCGGGATCGCCAGTTCGGTGCGCGGCAATTGCACCGGCACCACCACGGCGCCGAGCTGCTTCAATTCGGCCAGGGCTTGATCGATGGCGGCACGGACATCGTCTGCCAGGCCGTCGCCCCAGAACTGCGCCGGCAGTCCAATGCGCAGTCCTTGCAACGAGTCGTTCAGGCGCAGCGTGAAGTCTTCGGCGGGCACATCAAGCGAGGTGGAGTCCCGGTCCGGATCGGGACCGCACATCGCCGACAGCAACAGGGCACAGTCTTCGGCGCTGCGCGCCATGGGGCCGGCCTGGTCCAGGCTTGAAGCGTACGCAATCATGCCGTAGCGTGAAGCGCGACCATAGGTGGGCTTGATACCGGTGATGCCGCAAAAACTGGCCGGCTGACGGATGGAGCCGCCGGTGTCGGTCCCGGTGGCGGCCGGTGTCAAGCCTGCCGCCACTGCGGCCGCGCTGCCACCCGAGGAGCCGCCCGGCACGCGCTGCAGATCCCAGGGGTTACGAGACACGCCATAAGCCGAGTTTTCATTGGCCGAGCCCATGGCGAATTCGTCGCAATTGAGTTTGCCCAGGGTCACCATACCCGCCTGCGCCAGGCGATTCACCACAGTGGCTTCAAAGGGTGATCGGTAGCCTTCGAGCATGCGTGACCCGGCCGTGGTGGGGAAGTCGCGGGTGACGAAGATGTCCTTGTGGGCGATGGGCACGCCTTCGAGCGGGCCACCCTGGCCGGCATCCAGCCGGGCCTGGGCGGCCTGGGCCTGCGCCTGGGTGACCTCGGCGTCCACGGCCAGAAAGGCCCCGGTGTTATCCCCGTGCGCGTTCGGGCCGGCCAGGTGCTGGGCCGCGCGTTGCTGAAAATGGGTGGCAACTTCCACCGCTCCGAGGCGGCGTTCGCGCAACTGTCGGGCCATCTCGGCCAGGCTCACGTGGTGCAGATCGTTCATGGCTTACTCGATCACCCGGGGCACCAGGAAGAGGCCTTGCTCCACGGCCGGCGCGCTGCGCTGGTTGGCTTCGCGGTTGTTGGGCTCGCTGGCCAGGTCCTCACGCAGTCGCAAGGCGATGTCTTGCATGGCCGCGACGGGGTGGGCCAGGGGCTCGATGCCCTGGGTGTCGACGGCCCGCATCTGCTCGACCAGATCGAAAAATCCGTTGAGTTGGCCAAGCATGCGCTCACTTTGGTCAGAACTCAGCGATAACCGGGCCAGCGAGGCGATGCGTCGAATGTCGTCGGGTTGCAAAGACATGGTGTTGAAGCCCCCTCAACAAGGCAGGGCCCCCCTGTAGGAACGGGTTGGAGACTGGTGATCGGGTATTATCTCGCCTTTGCCTCACCCCCTTGAGGCACTGCCATTTGACGGGGCGACTGAGCCGCTATGCGCTGTTTGCCGTCGCCCCCCGTAGTTGATCGATGCGAGACCCCGCTTGCCTGTTGCGCGAGGTCCTGAGAGGACTGTATGTTTGGAGCTTTTCGTCGGTATTTCTCCACCGATCTGGCCATTGACCTGGGTACGGCCAACACCCTGATTTATGTTCGGGGCAAGGGCATTTTGCTGGACGAACCGTCCGTGGTCTCGATCCGCCATGAGGGTGGGCCCCAGGGCAAGAAAACCATCCAGGCGGTGGGCCACGAAGCCAAAGCCATGCTCGGCAAGGTGCCGGGCAACATCGAAGCGATTCGCCCCATGAAGGACGGCGTGATCGCGGACTTCACGGTCACCGAGCAAATGCTCAAGCAGTTCATCAAGATGGTGCATCCGCGCTCGGTGCTCAAGCCCAGCCCGCGCATCATCATCTGCGTGCCCTGCGGCTCCACCCAGGTCGAGCGCCGCGCCATCCGCGAATC